>Ga0209289_100175_pt1 | contig 38083 bp, 31 predicted proteins | sample GXS110809BmetaG_FD_184121 | JGI IMG/M metagenome (GOLD analysis project Ga0209289, IMG submission 184121) | Hot spring microbial communities from Gongxiaoshe hot spring, China to study Microbial Dark Matter (Phase II) - GXS 110809B (SPAdes)... ...
GGACGACCCTCGCCGCCGAGGGTTTGGGAGAGGAGCAGCAATGCATCAGGATCTTGGCCAGGCGCTCTCGGGAAAGAGAAGAGCCCGTTTCGGCCATCGCTTGACAGCGCTCGGCCAACTCTCGCTCAGTCAGGCCGAGTTCGTTCATCCGGTTGCGCAGGCGGAGGGCGAGCGTGCGGAGTCGGCTCGGCTCCCAGACGAGCAACGAAGAAGTCTTCGGCATCGGCCTCCCTCCTTTGGGAAGAGGGTCCCGATCTCCAAACGGGAGGGAACCCTTGACAACGTGCGACGTCGGACACCCCCGACGCGCCAAGAGCGCAGTAAACACCGAAGTCAAGGGCCTTGCGCTCTTGACGGGAGGGCATCCGGATGCAAGCCGCAGGACGATGGGGCAGAAGCGATGGGGTTGGAAAACAGAGAGGGAGGTGTGCCTCGGCAATGTCCCAATGAGAGGGAGAAGCTCGCCCTGCTGCTGGCGCAACATGCGACGAAGGAGGGGAGATGAACGGCTTCTCCAAAGGCCCGAGTCAGTTTAATACGAGGTGCGGGCGCGTCTGCATCCCGTGCCTGTGGTGCCCCAGCGTGAGATTTTCGGAATTCGGAAAACGATGCGCATTGGCGGCAGGAGATCGGTTAAGGTAGCGACTGGATGGCAGTCGCATCGAGAAGAAGGGGGGAGAGGGTATGTTGGCACGAGTGCTGAAGCGTTTTGCCTCGTCCGGGGGTATGCTCCTCACTTTGGTTCTTGCCTCTGGCTTTCACACTTGGAGCGTCCCCCCCATGGCGCAGGGGGCAGGGGTTGAGGGACCGGAATTCGAGATGCTTGACGATATTGCCAAAAGAAGCAAGCCTAAGAATACAAGCAGGTGGGTGGTTGGCATCATCCAGGATGTTAGCTTTGCTGGAACTCTCAAGCCGGAGGACTGACCGGTCAGATGGAAAGGATGGAGGTCATCATGATGTTTTTCCGACCGTCTTATACACGTATGAGATCTACATCGTGGGCATTTAGCTTTGGGATGCTCATCATATTTAGCCTTGGCTTCTTAGCATTCTCTTCACATGCCACTCCCGCGCGTCTCAGTTTCACGAGTTTGACGCCTTCGGCGATAACGACAAGCAGTGCGCCTTATGATGCGACGCTCACAGCTACGGGCACCAACTTCACCAATGTCAACCAGATAACCTTCGCCTGGAGTGGAGTAGTGAGCGGTAGTGCGACTTGGAACAGGGGCGATACGCGCTGGAATGATCGGGTTACGATCAACTCCGATACATCCATGATCCTGCGGCCCAGGGTGGTGGAGTCCAATCCGACTTGGTCTGGGACGCTCACATGGACGGTGACCTTGAGCGACACTACAGGGGCGACAGCATCCCAGCGGTTTACGGTGACTTATACACCTTCCCCCAAGTCGGATTTGGTCGTAGAGGGGCTATTGGTGGATCCCAACAGTGGGCCGGCGGGATCGAGCGTGAGGGTCAGCTTCACCATTCGCAATCAGGGCAATGGGACGGCCAACGCTTCCACGACCAACATTCGGCTGAACACCTCCAGCAGCAATGTGACGACCGGTGATCGGTTGCTGGCCAGCATCAGCACACCAAGCATTGGAGCGGGCGGCACCTACACTGTCAGCCAATCGGTGACCATTCCCAACGACATCAGTCCGGGGAGTTACTACATCTGGGTGATCCTGGATGTCAACAGTACAGCCAACCAGAGCGATGAGAGCAATGACCGGGCCAACATTCCCTTCACAGTGACGGCACCACCAGCCCGGTCGGATTTGATTGTGCAGAATCTATCGGTGAGTCCGACCAGCGGGTGGGCGGGGTCGAACGCCACTGTCAGCTTCACCATTCGCAATCAGGGCAATGGGACGGCCAACGCTTCCACGACCAACATTCGGCTGAACACCTCCAGCAGCAATGTGACGACCGGTGATCGGTTGCTGGCCAGCATCAGCACACCAAGCATTGGAGCGGGCGGCACCTACACTGTCAGCCAATCGGTGACCATTCCCAACGACATCAGTCCGGGGAGTTACTACATCTGGGTGATCCTGGATGTCAACAGTACAGCCAACCAGAGCGATGAGAGCAATGACCGGGCCAACATTCCCTTCACAGTGACGGCACCACTCGAGCCTACTACTCCAAGAGCTGATTTCACCTGGACACCGAGCGACCCGAAACTGGGCCAGTCGGTGCAGTTTACCAATGCCTCAACCGGTGCATCGCCGCTCACATACTCCTGGGATTTCAATGGTGATGGGATTGCGGATTCCGCAACACAGAATCCAACGTATGTATTCACAAGCTCAGGTCCGTACCAGGTCACTCTCACAGTAAGCAATGCTTATGGCAGAGATAAGGTAACGAAGGTCGTGAACGTTGGGGCAACCGCAAGTGTTCCAACCATCACTAGTGTGCGCCGCCAATACCCCGGGTTCTTCCTTGCGGGTAGCAGCTTTAACAACACCTTTGAGGTCACGGTCGACTGGAAGGGCACCCCGGGTACAGTGAGCTTCTCTGTAAATGGAGGTCCTGCTGTTTTCGAAAGGGGCACATCGAATGGTGCTTCGCATACCTTCCAGATGGACAGGGATTTCCGGCCAAGCTGGTCTCCTTCAACGGTGATCATCGTCCCGACTAACGGCGAGGGAAGAAAGGGGGATGCTTGGCGAGAATATGTATACGTGTTTCCTTATCCACACTGGCTGGAAATTGCTGCAAGTAAGTATCCGATTCAATTCACGGTTGGCGACGGTGAGGTAAGGGCTCGGTTCTATGCCGATTTCCCGAACCCCCCTCTGGCTAAAGATGGACCAATCCATATTCCAGACTGGGTCCCCTTTGTTGGCGGTAAGTTTGGGCTTGGAGAGACCTTTGGTCAGATTACGGCGGAGGTTTCCAGCAATGGTACCGGTAGCCTGACCCTTTCAGGCCAGTCAAGCTTCGAGGCCATGGGGCAATCCTTAAATGTTGACGTCTCTGGCAGCGGGTACTTCCGCCTGTTTGCGCCGAGAGGTTTGGAATTGACAGGAGCATCCTTCACAGTCGGGCTGGGCGGTACAATCTCCAAAAGCATTGGTATCGCTGATGCGATTCCCATAGATTTGCCAAATTGGGGTCCGATCCGCTGGCTCAATGAAAGGGCTACGTTGCTAGGAAAGCTCTCTCCGTCCCTTCAATTTGCTGCGAATTTTACACAAGAGGATGGCAAACTTAGGTTCAGCGAAGCGACTGGCGATTTGGGCCTTAGGCTTAGTGGCATACTCCAAGCGAACGTCATTAACGACCACTTGTTTGCCAAGGGTTGGGTGGAAGGCAATGGGAACGTCACTGTTGGCGTGCCGGATCCCTTCATGCGCCAGTTGAGGCTTGGTTTTCAAACTGGTGTTGAGTTTACAGCGGATGCTTCTTTTTCTATAGCCGGTTGGGACATAGGCGTCGGCGCAAGAAAGCGATACACATTTGGCGTCGGCTGTACTTGGGTTCCGAATAGTGAAATAAATTGTAGCAAGGTGGACTCTTCATCACAGCACTTCATAGCCGAAAGCAGTTTAACTGAGGGCTCAGTTTCACTCATTGAGCGTGACTACAGTCGCTTTGGCCCCTACTCTTTGTTCGAGCCGGTAGGACGGCTCAAGGCTGCTAGCTCACAAATCCCCGCTTCTGTACAAGAAGTCACCCTGATCAGGAACATCTTTCCAGGCGCTTCGCCCACGGTTATCGAAGTTGGGAATGGCAAACTCTTGCTATGGGAGCACCAGGATCCGGCACTACCGGTCCCACAGGCTACCGACATCTCATGGTCGTACAACGACGGGAGTAGTTGGAGTAGCCCAGCCCGAATCGCCCAAGATACCCAGATGGAGCTTTCCCCCGTGGCCGCCGTTGATCGCAACGGGAAAGTGGTCGCCGCGTGGCTGCGCATCAAGGAGCCAGCCTTCTCCGCGCCCATCAACACAATCAGTGATTTGGCTCTCTTTTATACCAAGCTCGAAGTAGTTAGTGCCATCTTTGATCCGCTCACTCGAACCTGGGGACCAGTCACTCAACTGACCAACGACACGGCTTTTGATACCAGTCTGCGCCTGTCCTCTGATGGCGAGGGGAATCTACTTTTGAGTTGGCTCTCCAACCCGTGTGGAGAGCTTATCTCAACCGCCACCTGTCCTTCGACCCTAAAATATAGCTTCTGGAACGGCTCAAGCTGGAGTCCTCCTGCCGCAGTCGCCAGCGGCCTAGTTGGCGTGAGCACTCACGCAGCCGCAATACGGGGGACTAGGGCCTTCATTGTCCTGCCTCGTGATCCTAATCCCAATGTTGCAGGGGATGGCGTACTCGATCTGTTCACATGGAACGGATCAAGTTGGAGTACAGCTCCGCTTTTTGCATCCGGGGGTGTGGAGAACCGTCTTGCCTCAGTAGCCTATGACGGTGGTGGTCAAGGGCATATTGTTTGGCTGCGCGGTGACGACTTGGTCCACGCGACTTTGAGCGATCCGAGGCCGCGTGTAATACGGCCGGGCAGTAGATCGCTGGGTTTCTACAGCGCACGGCTGCTCAGTAACCGGCAAGGTAATTTGACGCTCGTTTGGCAGGAAGTGACGGACGACGGACCGGCGAACATCTTCGCCATGATTTATGACCCTGCATCGCAAACCTGGAGTGCAGATCGCCGACTTAATCAAGACCCGTGGCTAGCGCATAGCGTTTCTGGATACTATGGAAGTGATGGAAAGCTCCACCTGGTCTATCTTGCCACACAGATTGAGATGACCAATGAAACGGTAGTGCTCGGCGGCGAAACTTTGACAATAAGCGGTAATCCTCAAGATGGCCGGACAGACCTACGCTTATTGGAGCATTCGTTAGTTATTGATCTAGCGGTTACGGATGATGATATAAGAGTCGCTCCCACCCGTCCCCGTCCAGGCGATTCCGTCACAGCAACAGTTACCGTTCATAACGCAGGGGACTACCCGGTGGGTAATTTCTTGGTGAATCTCTACGTGGGCAATCCTAATGCTGAGGGTGTGCTGGTCGGTAGTTCCAGGGTGGCGGGTCCTCTGCGGGCTGGTGCCAAGCGGATCCTTAGGTTCTCGTTCACGTACCCTGAGGGCGGTGGGAACATCGTAGCTGTAGTGGATGCTAATAATGATATCACTGAGCTGACTGAAGCCAATAACCGCGCAACCTTCTATCTTGATAACACTGCTCCCGTTGTGAGAGTAGTCGCCAGCGTTACGAGTGGACCAGCACCCTTAAGAGTGAACTTTGATGCCTCAGCAACCTTCGACAGGGAAGGCGACGCGATGTCATTCGCTTGGGCCTTCTCAGACGGTAGTCCAAGTGCTAGCGGTGTAACGGTCTCGCATACCTTCACCAGGACTGGGCGCTATCCAGTAACTGTAGCTGTCACTGATGCCCGTGGTGCAGTAGGAACGGCGATAGTGATGATCACTGTAGACGCAGCGTGCACTTATTCGATTTCACCTTCGAACCGAAGCTTCCCGGCGAGTGGGGGAAGCGACGACGTGAGTGTGACAGCACCCGATGGTTGTCCCTGGCAGGCAGTCAGCAACGCAAGCTGGATCACAATCACTTCGGGCAGTAACGGCAGCGGCAATGGGACCGTCAGCTATACAGTGGCCGCTAATGCGAGTGCAACACCACGCACTGGAACGATGACGATAGCTGGACAGACCTTCACAGTGACGCAGGAAAAAAGTTCTTGCAGCTACTCGATTTCCCCCACCAGCCAGTCGTTTGGGTCAAGTGGTGGGAGCGGCAGTGTGAGTGTGACCGCCGGGAGTGGTTGTGGCTGGACGGCTGTAAGCAATGCTGCATGGATAACAATCACATCAGGAAGCTCTGGAACAGGCAGTGGCACTGTGAACTATTCGGTTTCTGCTAATACAAGTACAAGCTCAAGAACAGGAACAATGACCATTGCGGGGCAGACCTTCACAGTTACGCAAGCACCGGCTAGTTCAGTGCCTTCTGTACCGACTGATCTGTCGCCTGGGAGTGCCAATCCGGACGGCTCGGTTAGAATCACCACAACACCGGTAACATTGAGGTGGAATGCGTCTTCTAGCGCCGACCGATACGAAGTCATAGTCTTCTACTGGAGTGGCTCCGCATGGGTCTACCACAACACATACACCACCTCAGCAAACTTACTGTCCTACTCGCCTCAGGTGAATAACACGCACTATGCCTGGAGTGTTCGAGCGGGTAATGCGAGCGGTTGGAGCGACTGGTCTAGCTGGGCCTACTTTTACTTTCAGCCTAGTTCAGTGCCTTCTGTACCGACTGATCTGTCGCCTGGGAGTGCCAATCCGGACGGCTCGGTTAGAATCACCACAACACCGGTAACATTGAGGTGGAATGCGTCTTCTAGCGCCGACCGATACGAAGTCATAGTCTTCTACTGGAGTGGCTCCGCATGGGTCTACCACAACACATACACCACCTCAGCAAACTTACTGTCCTACTCGCCTCAGGTGAATAACACGCACTATGCCTGGAGTGTTCGAGCGGGTAATGCGAGCGGTTGGAGCGACTGGTCTAGCTGGGCCTACTTTTACTTTCAGCGATGACCACAACTGGGAAGAATCTTCGCGGTGACGAAAGAGTGGGGTAACAATTTACTGCCTCGTTAGGTTAGATCCTGCTCTTTTATAACCGGATAGAGTCGCCTGAGCTTGATGCGGGCATCGGCAGTAGTGAACTGCCACACCACCTTGACACGCGCCTGGTTGCGACGCTTCTGCCAGGCTGCCACCTCGCGGATCAGCGTCTGCTTGTCCGGAATGCGCCGGTCCACACATCGCCTCGCCGGCACCAATAGCTCACACTCGGCGATGTTCAGCCAACTGCCGTGTTCCGGGGTGTAATGCCATTCGAAGCGCGCCGCCAGACGATGGGCTTCTTCCGGCGCAGAGGCCTCATAGAGCGCACCCGGCCCATGGGTGTTCAGGTTATCCACGACCAATACGATGCGCCGGGCATGGGGGTCGTCCTCCTCCGCCCGTTGGCGCAGTTGTTCGGCGAAGTCGCGCTTGGTGCGCCGATCGGTGACCCGCCCCTTGCGCCATCCCCGCAAAGGCTCAATGGCCAGGAGGAGGTTAGCCACGCCGTGCCGTTCATACTCGGAGTCCTGGCGAACAGGCTGCTCGGTCTGCAAGGGCAGGCTGCCGCGTGGCGTGTAGTTCCTTGCCGGCTTCGCCCAGACAAACGACCGGGCAGGCGGGATCATACGGTCGTTGGTATACGTCCAAGACGTCTTCCATCTTGGCCACATAGCTTCCCAAAGGCTTGCCGATGCACTCGGACTTCACCCGCCAAAGCTTGAGCGCGTTTTTTTAGTATCTCCCGCACAGTGACATGGCTGATGGAGTCCACGTAGCCCAGCTCGACCATCTTGTCGGCCAGCAGACGTAACGTCCAACGCGCCGCCCCCTCCGGCGGATCGCTGCACGCCAGCATGGTCAGCGTGGCTTCGACGTCTCCGGTGAACTTGGGCTTCGCGCCAGGCCAGCCCTTATCGTACAAAGCGGACGCCAAGCCACCGCTGAGAAAACGGCGGCGCACGTTGACTACAGTGCTCTTGCTGCACAAGACCGCATCGGCAACTTCTTGGTCCGTGCGCTTCTGGCCCTGGCTGCGGTCGCTCAGAAGCAGGATACGCGCTCTGGTGTCGGTCCGGGTCGGAGCGTCGCCGGTGCGAATCAATCGCTCTAATTCTGTCCGCTGTTCGGTGGTCAATTGGATAGGTGTATGCTTGCCCATGCCACACAGTTTAGCAGCGTCGTCCGGAAATCTGAAATCTAGCCGAACAAGGCACTAGTCTTCGTCTTGGGGATGACTCATATGGCGTGATTCCAAGCCCATTTCCGATATTCTTCGCAGGGATCGGCGTCACGGACTTGCTCGTCAGCAGTAACGGATATCTGATGCCTGTTGCCCCTTGGTTTGTTTCAGCACTGCCCTCTAATCAACCTCTTCCGTTCTCCAATGTCTTTACTCTTGTGGCTCCCTTCTGGGATGACCTCTATCTCGACCCCAGGACGGACCAGAATGTCTTCTGGGCGGTGCTTGGTGAGGCTCCCAACCGGGAGTTAGTCATCGAGTGGCGCAATGCGAGGCATTACTCTTGCCGTGCGGACAGCACGGCTACTGTCAGATTCCAAGTGGTTTTCTTCGAGGGAAGAAGTGAGATCCTCTTCAATTACGCCGATACCGTCTTTGGAGGAAAGTGCGCCCTTGCCGATCGGGGACAGTCGGCCACAGTGGGGATTCAAGTGGCTCCAGGCAGTGGGACTCAGTTTAGCCATAATGCGCCGAGCTTGCGTGATGGCACTGCGCTGGCGTGGGCCATTGCCCAGCCGATTCTCACCGTGACGCCTCAGTCTCTGGACTTTGGCACGGTCATCGTCGGACGCTCCGTAGATAGAGAATTCATCGTGCAGAACCTCGGGGGGGCTGTCCTAATGGGCACCGCTTCTGTTCCTCCTCCTTTCAGCATCGTCTCGGGCATTCCTTTCACCCTCCGTGCTGGTGAGAGCCAGATCGTCTCCGTGCGCTTTGCTCCGACTTCTTCAGGGACCTTCGAGAGTAATGTGACCGTCGCGAGCAACGGTGGTTTTCTCAACCTGAAGGTAGTAGGAAGAGGGGCGACCTCTCCGTGATCGGGGAGATAAGGTGAGGGTGGCCGAAGGGGATGGCTTTTCTTGCTTTGAGTCATCTGCTGCAGGACCTTTAAGCCATCCCTCAAGATGATCTCGGCTCCGTGCTAGAGGTCCGTTGAATAACGGTCTCGCCGATCCCTTATTGGATGGTGAGGGTGATCTCGTAGGTGAAAGTCGGGCCACCGCGATTGTGCGTTTCGGTGAGGCGCACGAAGTAGCGGCCGAAAAGCGGCAGCGTCGCGAAGGTGAACGTGGGATCGCGGGTCTCTGAACCGACGCTCTCCCCCAGCTTCACCGTCCCGAGGAAGAGCTCGAGTTTGAGCACGGCCGGAGATGGAGGGGTGAGGGTTTTTGCTCTCACGGTGATGGTCACCATGCGTCCTCGTTCGCTGTCGAAGAAGAAGACGTCGGCATCTCCGGCGGGATCGATCGTTCCCCTCAGGGGCGTATCCGACGGGAGTTGGTTTGCTTGCGCGAAGTGATCGTTCGGCTCCGTCTCCTGCGGACGCGTCGCGCCCGTGAGTGTCACCGTGGCCCGGTAGACGTAGTCCGGCCCGCCCTTCCCGTCGAAGCTGCGCACGCGGAAGAAATACCGGCCATCGGCTGGGATCGTGAACCGGAGCAGGGAGTCGGTTGAGCCTTCCGCGTCATCATTTTCGGCGAGTTGCTGGCCGCGGCTGTCAAAGAGCGTGACGACCGTATCCAGCGGCGACGGGGGGGTGAGCGAGCGGGCATCTAAGTCAATGACGAGCTGCTGGCCGCGTCTCGCTTCGAAAGCGAAGAAGTCCACGTCCCCCGCCGGATTGATCGCCCCGCTCACAGTCGCTGGGGGCGTGATCGCGTTCGCTTGTGCCAGCGAATTATTCGGCTCGGATTCCATCACTATGCCGGGTGGAGGCGGAGCGGCTCCCGTCAACGTGATGAGCGCCTCATACGTATAGGACGAGCCACCTTTCGGACTGAAGTTACGAATGCGCACGAAGTATTGTCCCGAGCGTGGGATCTCGAATGTGAGGAACGAATCGAGCGAACCTCCGGCATCATCATTCTCCGCGAGCTGTTGTCCATTGCTGTCAAAGAGCGTGACGACCGTATCCGCCTCAGACGGCGGCATGAGCGACCGCGCGTTGATGTCCACCGTCAGCCGTTGACCGGCATTGGCCCGGAACGAGAAGACGTCCACGTCGCCGGCCGGATCGAGCCTACCCACAACGAGGACGTCGGGCGTGATCGCTTGCGCTTGGGCGAGTGTATTATTGGGCTCAGATTCGTTCACTCGCGCGGGCGCGCCTCCAGTGAGCGTGACTGAAGCTTCGTAGGTGAAGTCTCGCCCCCCTTTGTTTCCGAAATCGCGGATGCTGAAGAAGTAGCGTCCGGTCGCGGTGAAGGTGAATTCGAGTAGGGAATCGAGCTGTCCGGGCGCGCGATCATCGTTCTCGGCCAGTTTTCTCCCGCTGCTGTCGAAAAGGGCGACGACCGTATCGGCCGCCGATGGAGGGGTGAGTCGCTTCGCCGCGACATCAATGCGCAAGCGTTGCCCGGCATTCGCTTGGAAGGCGAAGAAATCCACATCGCCCGAGGGATCGAGTGCGCCGCGGATCGTCACGTTCGGCGTGATCGAATTCGCTTGAGCGATGGAATTGTTGGGCTCGGATTCGATGAAGCGGCTGGACGGAGCTCCTCCCGTGAGGGTCACGCGCGCGCGATAGGCGAAGTTCGGCCCGCCGCGCTGCGCGACGTCGCGGATGCGAAAGACGTATCGGCCTGCCGTCGGCACGGTGAAGCGCAAGAGCGAATCTCGCGTGTCCAAGGACTCGTCATCGTTCTCGGCGAGTTGTCGTCCACTGCCATCATAGAGCGTGACGACCGTATCGGCTGGCGATTTCGGCGTGAGCGATTGTGCATCCACGTCAATGGTCACCTGCTGCCCAGCGCTGGCCTCGAAGGCGAAGAAGTCCACATCCCCCATCGGATTGAGCGTGCCCGTGATGGTGATGTCCGGGGCGATCGAATTGGCTGTCGCAAGCGTGTTGTTCGGCTCACTCTCGTTCACTGTCCCATCGCCCATCGTCTGGAAAGATGGCACCGCCGATGGGGAGAACGGCCCGCTTGTACTGCTGAAGCGGAAGGTGAAGACGAGCGTCGCTCTTTCTGGTTGGGAGACCGGCCCGCCTGCGCTCGTGATCTCGATGAGGTAGGTCGTCCCCTGTCTCACGCTCATCGTGAGCTGAGTAGTGGGCAGGATCCCCCAATCGTCGGCACAGGCGACCTCTCGAAGCGCCGCACATGAACCCGTATAGACGGCGATGGCCGTATCGTATCCGCTCCCGAGTGTGCTCAGTGTGATCGTCCCGTTGCTCGGAGGGGTGAAGCTGTACCATACGCTTTGGCTGTTTCGTCTCCCCTGAGTGCAAGATTGCGAGGGATCGGTCGCCGCCGACGTCGCCGTCCAGACATTCACCTGGTCTACGAATGACGTGCCGGAGATCGGCGTCGCCGAAGCGCACTCGTCGTTCGGCGGGCGCGTGACCGACGCATTCAGGATGATATCCACGCCTTCGATGGTCATCCCGGGGAAGACGGTGATGAGAGCACGATCGTTGGGGTCATCGCGATCGGATTCACCGGGACCGCTGTAGAACTCACGTGGCGCCGGAAGGGGAGGAGGGGGATCGAGCGGACCGACGCGCGCGGCACCGGCGAAGCGCGGATCAATAGGTTCGACCTCGACCGTGTAGGTGCCAGGGGGGAGCCCTCGCAGCTCATAGTATCCGAGCAGGTCGGGATCGTCCGAACCCACGTATCCCAATCGGAACGACTTGTCCGTTGGGACGGTGCCGATATGTCGGTAGCCGGAGATGGTGGAGATGGCCGTGAGCTGCGGGTCATCCACTTTCCGCGCGATGACGTTCGCACCCATGAAGCCATTGCCGTCGGCATAGCGGATGCGTCCGCGAATCGTCCCGGTCGTCAGATCGAATTCGGGGGCAGGATAAAGGCTGGAGATCGCCGCTTGGTCGTCCAGATGCAGTGTGGCCCATTCCTCCACGCGAAATTGCGAAGTGAAGAAAGGGAACATCGTGGGGACCGTATGATCGTTCGTCGGGTCGGAGTCGAAGACGGCTTCCGTGTTGAGCTGCGAGTGATCGAGACCGAGGAAATGTCCGACCTCATGCGTGAGAATGCCGCGAAGCCGATCGAGGGATGTGGCGAACCGCCCGTTGATGATGATGATGCCTTGGATGATCTCCGTGTCCGTCATCGTGAGTGGTGCCGCCCACGCCGCCAGGCGCATACGGCTGCCCAATCCGAGGAGAGCGTCCATGACGCTTCCATCGGAATCGAAGATCACAGGGTTCTTGCAAAGGCGCTGCTCCTTGCACTGGCGGATGAGGATGTCCATGAAGGCGAGCACGTTCGCGCCGGTCACGTCTACGCTCGTGAAGCCGTCCATTTGAAATCGAATGCGCGCCGTGGGGACGCTCGCCCAGGTCTGGAAAGCTTGCTCGACGAGTGCCACCGCTTGTTCGTGGGGGAGCGGACCAAGCGGCCCTTGATCGAGCAGGTATGTGATCGGCCGCATCGGATTCCAGCGGAACGGCGAACCTTCTCGGGTGACGGCCAGAGGGCCGCCGGCTCGAAGGCGGAGAGGGTGGAAGGGGCCGAAGAGAACCATCAAACTGATGATGAGAGCGATTCGACGAGTCATGATGAAAAGACCTCCCTGCTAGCGAGATGCGCTCGCCCATCGCGCGATGAGCGCGGCGAACGCCTCGTACTCGATAGGGCCACGCTCATAGTGGGTGACGAGCGCGCGCTCGGCCGCTGAGCGCGCAGTGGGACCGTCGAAGAGCCCCAGGTTGTCGAAGCCATTGACGACCATCCGCCGTTTCATCTGCCGATCTCGAAAGATGCGGAATTTCCCGGCAGCTCCAGCGACGGGGCTCGTCAAGCCGTAGCGGCTCTCCGGATAGAGGAAGAGCACGACCTCCTCGCCTTCCCGATAGTCAGGCAAGTGGAACGGACGAAAGGTCTTCGAGCCGCCGATCTGGAAGAACGTGAAGGAGCGTCCTTTCACGCTCCCTTTGAACGGGCGTTCGACGGCGAGCGTGATGCGCGTGACGATCAGGTGCGGATATTGTGGATGGGGTTCTTCGCGAACTTCGAGAACGCGTCCGGCGAGGATCGTGCCCGCGCCTTCGACGAGCTCTGCGAGCGTCGCTGGCGCATGTTGCGATCGCGTCGAGGGCGTGAGGAGTCCAAGGAGAAGGAGAACGAAGAGAGCGCGTCTCATGGCCTTTCCTCCCGCGTGAAGATCGTCGCACACGGCGTGTCAGTGCGCGAAAGTTTCGTTTGCCGACGGATTCGCTTCATCGTCTCATCTCTCCCCATCTTCGACCGCCATCGTAGACCGGACATCGAGCGTCGGCAAGAGGGTTCTCTCCGGGCGATCGCGTGGTGAGCGCGCCAACTTGCGTAGCTTCGGAGGCGGCTTTTATGATCAAGGGCGATGGAGCCGAATGCCGCCTCCGAGCGAAGAGGGCCGTTGGGGCGCATGCGCGCGCGGGTGCAAGCGATCGAGCGCGAGATCTTGGAGGAGTTCCCGGAATTGCCGCGGTGGAAGCAGCGCGCGCGGCGATGGGGGATAATCGGTCTCGTATTCGGCCTTGGGGCGCTCGCGCTCGCTGAGTTTCTCGGATGGTTCGCGCGGCAGGAAGAGCTCCAACGGCAGCGGGAGCGCGCGCGGATCATTCAACTCATCAGTCCGGTGAGCGAAGTGCGCGAAGAGAGCATCGAGTTCGTCTGGCGGCCTTCGCCGATCGCCGATCATTATGTTGTGGAATTGAGCGACACGAGCTATCGGTTGATCTGGCGGAGCCCTCCGGTGCGGGAGGTCGAGCTGCGATTGCCCGATGCCGTGCGGCGGCAGCTCCAGCGCGGAGAGCTTTATCTCTGGCAAGTGCGAGGCTTCGACGCGGAGGCGCGCGAGGTGGCTAACTCGCTCTTCGAGGAGATCCGCATCGTGCGGTGAAGGAGGCGTCGAGGAGATCGGCATCGTTCATGGGGATGAAGCCGTTCACGCCCGATGGCGCGTTGGTAGATAAAAGAGCGCTTCCTCTGGTACCATTTGAGCGTGCGGCTTGGGTGGCATCTGGCACGATCGGACGGTCGGAGGAGGCGCATGTGGAGCAAGGGCGGCATGGCCTTGGCGCTCGTCGGGGCTTTCCTGATGGGCGTGTGGGCGCGCGGTGAACTTTCGCCCGGCGAAGCGCGGCGCTTGATCGCCACGGTCGGGGGGCTTCGATTGCCCAAGGAGAACGTACACATTCGGCGGATAGATAGCCTCGGCGGGCGCGATGCCGTCGTGGAGGCCTTCGTCCTGACGGCATTCAAATTCACGCGGCGAGACGATGAATGGGAGATCACCGAAGTGCGCGTCGGCGATCGTCAGTGGGAGAGCGTTGAGCTAGTGACAGCGGCCGTGCGCGCGGAGAAGATTCGGCGCACGATCGCCGATTTGCGGGAAGTGGCGGCGGCCGTTGAGGCCTTCCGAAGAGAGCGCGGCTTTTATCCCTCGGTCGCCAATTTCGCCGCCTTGGTGGATCAGCTCACGCCAACCTATCTCAAGCGAGTGATTCGCGAGGACTGGTGGCATCGTCCGTTCCTCTATGCGGTCACGACGAGAGGTTATCGGCTGGAATCCCTCGGGCCGGATGGCAAGCCGGGCACCCCTGATGACATCATCTTGGAGAACGGGGAGGTCATCGCACCGCGTCATGAAGGGAATGAGGGATGAGCTCACACATTTCCAAGCGCGCCATCGGCTCGCGGTGATTCTTCATCTGACCCTTCTGTCGAGCGGGCTCGTCGCGTTTCTGGTGAGTTATCTCTTCAGCCAGACGATCGGCGTTTCGATCGCCTCGGCAGCCGAGCACCGGGCGCTCCGGCAAGCGATCTACGGCGCCGTCTTCGTCCTGAGCATCGGCGTGATCGTGCTGCGCCGCTGGTTGTTCGGCGCAGGACGCTTGGGACGCATCGCCGAACGGCGCGGGATCGAAGGCGTCATCGAACATCTGCTGAGGGCGACGCTGGTCCTTGGGGGGACGAGCGAAGCGGTGGTGCTTTTCGGGTTCGTGCTGAGCGTGCTCACGCGCGTGTTTGAAGACATGTGGCGCTTAGGGGGGATCGGGCTGATCCTGCTGCTCTACACGTACCCTTGGCGCTCGATGTGGTCTCGTGCGATCGAGCGCGCACAGCCATAGGGAGGCGAAGATGTGTGAGATCGGGAAACGACTGTGGAGGTTCACGGGGGGGATCAGTGTCCTGCTTCTGCTGGGGAGCGGGATGCCAACGGGGGCGCAGGTGATTCTCCGAAAGAAGCCGGAGGCGCCGGCGGAGCGGCGCGAGGAGCCTAAGCGCAAGCCGCGCGTCGAGGCGCTGGTGACCTATGGGGAAGCCATGCGGGCGGCCATGCGGGGCGATTACATGCGCGCCCTCGAGCTGTTTCGGAAAGTGGCGGCGCTCGATCCGACGGCACCTCAGCCACATGTCGCCATGGCGGAGCTGTACTATCAGCTTCAGAAGTATGCCGAGGCGCGGCGCGAGGCGGAATTGGCATTGGAGTTAGATCCGAAAGAGATCGGCGCGCATCGCCTTCTGGGGAGGTTGCTTCGCGAGGAGGCGCTCGCTGAACGCAATCGGGAGAAAGCCCGTCGCGCGGTCGAGGCGTTTCGTCGGGTCGTGGCCGAAGACGATTTGGACGTCGAGGCTTGGCAATCGCTCGCGCAACTCTATGCGTTTTTGGAAGACACGGAGGGGTTGAAGGAAGCCCTGGAGCGGTGGACGGGGAACGACCCGACGGCCGATGAAGCGTTCTATCGGCTGGCGTTGATCTACTTCGATCGGCGGCAGTATCGGCAAGCGGCTGAGAATGCGGCGCGCGCGCTGATGAATCAGCCGGAATCGGAATATGCCATCTTGCTGGCGAAGTCGCTCCTTTATCAAGGGCACACGACCGAGGCACTTCAGACGTATCGCGAAGCGCTCGAGCGCGATCCGAGCAATAGCGAACTGCGGATCAACTATGCCGAAGCCCTCATCTTCTCCGGGAAGTATGACGAGGCCATTGAGATCCTGCAGCGCATTCTGACCGAGCAACCGAGGAACCTGGAAGCCTTGCGTTTGACGGCACAAGCACATCGCCGCGCAGGACGTCGCGCCGAAGCTATCGAGACCTTAAGGGGCGCGCTTCGGCAAAGCCCGCCGGATGAGGGTCTGAACGTGCGCTTCGTCCTGGCGCAGACGTACGAGGAGATCGGACAAGTGGATGAGGCCATCGCGACGTATGAGGAGATCTTGAAGGTGCTCCTTGCTCCTGATGGGACGGCACCCGAACGTCATCGGGAAGCCGTCGAAACGGTGTTGACGAACATGGCGCTCGCATATCGGCATGCCGGACGACGCGAGGAGGCCTTTCGCCTGTTCGAGCGCATGCGACGCGTCCTGGGGGAGAAGAATCCGCAAGCGGATCTCTTGATCGTGGATACCTTCCGTGAGGAACGGAATTTCGAAGCCATGCTCGCGCATGCTCAAGAGGCGGCCGCGCGATATCCCGAGGAGCGTCGCTTTCGGCTCCTACAGGCGCAGGCCCTCGGACGCTTGGGACGGGTGGACGAAGCACTTCGGTTGCTCGATGGCTTGCTCACTGGGCTTGGCGAAGACATCGAGGTGCTCTCGACGAAGGCCCTCGTGCTCAGCGATGCCGAACGATATGCGGAGGCCGAGGCCGTCGTGCGGGAAGCCCTGCAGCGCGATCCCCGCAATAACGGTTTGCTCATTCAACTGAGCTTGGTCCAGGAACGATTGGGGCGCTTCGCCGAAGCGGAGGCGACGTTGCGACAGGTGCTCGAGCGGGATGCCGATAATGCGACGGCTCTCAACAACCTCGGCTATTACCTGGCCGAACGAGGCGAGCGGTTGGAGGAGGCGCTGGAGCTGATCCGTCGTGCGGTGAATATCGAACCGAACAACGGCGCGTTCCTCGATAGCCTCGGATGGGTTTACTTCCAGATGGGGAATCTCGACGAGGCCGAGCGGTATTTGGAGCAGGCCGTGCTCTACCAACCGCGCGATGCGACGATCCATGAACATCTGGGCGATCTCCATCAACGTCGGGGCCGGCTCGAGCAAGCCCTTCACGCCTATGAGCGTGCTTTGCAGTTGGCGACCGAATCGCGCGAGCGCGAGCGCATCCAGCAGAAGTTGGAGAAGCTGCGTCAGGCGATGGGGCGAAAATAAGGCGTCTTGAAACGCAGCCACTGGGTGACGATGAGGCGGAGCCGCGTCGTACGTTTCGCGTTCGGTGTGGCCATTGCCGGTTTGGCGCTCCTTGTGCATCCGCAAGCGGAGGAGGGGGCCGCCGGCGCCAGGGACGAGCTCGTTCGATTCTCGCCCGCGCACCTGGAGGCGTGGATCTTCGAGGGGGTCAATCGGGAGCGAGCGATGCGCGGTCTTCCCCCCCTTGTGTGGGATGCGCGGTTGGCTGAGGCCGCGCGCCGGCACAGCGAGGATATGGCCGCGCGCCGATTCTTCGGGCACCTCACGCCAGAAGGGGAAGACCTCGATGCGCGCGTGCGGCGAATGGGCTTCACCCGTTACCGCTCGGTGGCCGAAAATCTCGCCCTCAACTTCGATCCCGTCTATCCGGTGGGCACGACGATCCACCAGTGGATGGTGAGCCCCTGGCATAAGCGAAACGTCCTCGGGCCGTTCCGATATACGGGCGTCGGCGTGGCTATCGCTGCGACCGGAGCGCATTATATCACGCAAATCTTCCTGGATCCGTGATGCGCTTGAGCGTCCCCGCTTTCGCGAAGATCAACTGGATGCTGGAGGTGCTTGGTCCGCGCCCGGATGGGTATCACGAGATCCGCACGGTGTTGCAGACGATCGCCCTCGCGGACGTGCTTCACGTTGAGCGAACGGAGGGGGGGATCGAAGTCGCGTGCGCGCATCCGCAGGTTCCAGCCGGATCGGCGAACCTCGTCTTTCGAGCGGCCGAACGGCTACGTCGCACAAAGGGCGTGAAGGCCGGGGTTCGAATTCAGATCGAAAAGCACATTCCCGTGGCGGCGGGGCTTGGGGGCGGCAGCAGCGATGCCGCTGTCGCGCTGTTGGCGCTTATGCGGCTTTGGGAGATTGCGCTCGATCCTGAGGAGCTGCTCGACCTGGGGCGAGAGCTCGGTGCCGATGTCCCGTTCTTCTTCGTCGGGGGGACAGCGTTAGGGATCGGGCGTGGCGATGAAGTCTATCCGCTACCGGAGGTGCATGCCGACGTCCTAGTGCTGGCCAATCCCGGCTTCGCCATCTCGACCTCTTGGGCCTATGGGCAATTGACAAAACGGGGCATCCCAGGTAACATTTCGGTTTGCGCAAGGGCTTGGCATCGCGCTGTGGGGGTGTGGCCCACGGTACGGCGGGATGAGGGGGGGAAAGAGGCCGTGCCCCTCTCCGAGATCGTCGCAGGAAATGATTTCGAGGCGCTTGTGCGAGAGCGGTATCCGGAGCTGACGCGCGGGCTCGATCAGTTGTGGGCGTGTGGAGCGTTGTGCGTCGGCCTCTCGGGAAGTGGGCCGACGATCTTCGGGGTCTTTGAAAGCGAGCGCGAGGCGAAGCGGGCGGAATCGGCCTTCGCGGCGCTCGGTTGGTGGCGAGCGCGAACGCGGACGGTGGATCGGCCGGAGTATCGAACGCGCCTTATGGCCAGCCTTTCGGGCGAAGCCAGCGGCCCTTGAGAGAGCTCGCAGGTTGGATGATCGGAGATGCTGGAGGGTGGTGAAACTGGCATCACACCGGCCTTTGGAGCCGGGTTTGAAGGTTCGAGTCCTTCCCCTCCAGCCATTCCCCTCCCGAAGGCTCCGTGCCGACGATCCGCATATCCACGAGGACGAAAGCGGCCGCCATTGCGGCGGTGAAGGACTCTCAGGAGGGCGAGGGCGAAACGGATGAATGGGATGAAGATTTTCTCTGGGAACTCGAACCGAGCCTTGGCCGAGGAGATCTGTCGGTACCTGAAGGTCCCCCTGGGCGATGCGCTCCTTGGGCGCTTCAGCGATGGCGAGATTCAGTTTCAGATCCTGGAGAACGTGCGCGGCGCCGATGTCTTCGTCATCCAGTCCACCTGTCCTCCGGTGGATTCCAATCTGATGGAGCTGCTCATCATGCTAGATGCCTTTCGGCGCGCGTCGGCACAGCGGATCACGGCGGTGATCCCCTACTTCGGCTATGCCCGGCAAGATCGAAAGGACAAGCCGCGCGTGCCCATTTCGGCCAAGCTCGTGGCCGATCTGCTGACGACGGCGGGCGCTTCGCGCATCTTGACGATGGATTTGCATGCCGGCCAGATTCAAGGCTTCTTCAGCATCCCAGTGGATCATCTCTTCGCCGCGCCGGTGCTCGTCGAGTATTTTCGCCGGAAGGCGATTCCGGACTTGGTCGTCGTCTCTCCGGATGCTGGTGGGGTCGAGCGCGCGCGCGCCTATGCGAAACGCTTGAACGCGGAATTGGCCATCATTGACAAGCGGCGCGAACGGGCCAACGTCGCCGAGGTCCTTCATATCATCGGGGAGGTTAAGGGGCGCACGGCGCTCATCGTGGATGACATGATTGATACGGCGGGCACGCTGACCGAAGTGACCGAGGCCTTGCTGGAGGGAGGGGTGCGCGAAGTCTACGCGTGCTGCACGCACGCGGTCTTCTCCGGACCGGCCATCGAGCGGATCGAACATGCGCCGTTGCGGGAAGTCGTCGTGACCAATACGATTCCGCTCTCCCCGCGCGGCCAACAAGTCGCGAAGATCACCTGCCTGAGCGTCGCCCCGCTGCTGGGCGAGGCGATCCGCTCGATTCACGAGGAGACCTCCGTCAGCCGGTTGTTCATTTGAAGGGTGTCGCCAGAGGAGGACGTCCTATGCGTGACGTGACATTGTCCGCGGAGATTCGGACGCGCTTAGGCAAGGGGGGGGCGCGACAGTTGCGCCGCGCCGGGAAGGTCCCGGCGATCCTCTACGGAGGTGCGGAGCCACCGGTTCCGATCGCCGTGGAGAAGGCGCGGGTGCTGGAGATCTTCCGGAAGTATGGGCACACGAGCATCTTCTCGCTCGCCCTGGATGGGCATACGGTGCCGGTGATCATTAAGGATTGGCAACTGGATCCAATCACGGGTGTGCTCCTGCATGTGGATTTCCTGCGCGTGGATCTCAGTAAGCCCACGCGCGTGAAGGTCCCGGTGGAGCTCGTGGGCGAGGCCAGTGGCGTCCGACGCGGTGGGTTGCTCGACTTCGCCACGCACGAGCTGGAGATCGAGTGCTTGCCGATGGAGATCCCGTCGCGCCTTCAAGTGGACGTGAGTGCATTGGAGATCGGCGATCACATCGCCGTGAAGGACCTGCAGCTTGGCGACCGCATTCGCGTCCTCGATGATCCGGAGCGCGTGATCGTGAGCGTGCTCGCGCCGCGTGTGGCCGAAGAAGAGGCAGCGGTCGCACCGACGATGCCGGTCGAGCCCGAAGTCATCAAGAAGGGGAAGGCGGAAGAGGAGAAAGAATGAAGTTGATCGTCGGACTCGGCAATCCTGGCCCGGCGTATGCCTGGACGCGGCATAACTTGGGGTTTCGCGTGGTGGATCGCCTGGCGGAGAAACTCGGCGCGACCCTGACGCGGCGGGAAGCCCACGCGCTCGTCGGAATGGCGCCAATGGACGGGTTCTCCCTCTTGCTGGCCAAGCCCCAGACGTACATGAATCTGAGCGGGCGCGCTGTAGGGGAATTGGTTCGACGATACGAGATTCCCTTGGAGGAACTTTTGGTCGTGCTCGACGATTTGGACCTCCCCTTGGGGACGATTCGGATTCGCCGCAGGGGGAGCGCGGGCGGCCATCGCGGGTTGTCCTCGGTGATCGAGGCGCTCTCTAGCTCCGAATTCCCACGCTTGCGACTGGGGATTCGGCCGAATGCTTCGATCGCGGATACGGTTGCGTTCGTCCTCTCTCCGTTCGAACCCGAGGAGGAACCGATCGTGGAGGGAATGATCGAGCGCGCCGTCGCGGCCGCATTGCTCTGGGCGCGGGAGGGGATCGAGCGAGCGATGGCCGAATTCAACGCGCGAAGGCCGGTGCTCGAAGAACCTTCGCCGGTCGTCGACTGTCCTGAGATTGGGAAGGGATGAAGGAGACTCCTCGCTTCGCCCAACGGGCGGGGCTGTTCGGAAAATGACGAACATCCGTGAGGAGGAAGAGATGAGAAAATACGAACTGCTCTTCATCGTTCGTCCGACGTTATCCGATCAGGAGACGGCGGCCCTCACTGAGCAGGTGAAGGGGCACATCGCGAATTTAGGGGCGACCATCACCAACGTCCAGAACTTAGGGCGTCGTCAACTCGCGTATGAGATCGATCACGTGCGCGAGGGGACGTATGTGCTCATGCATTTCGAGGGGAATGGGACGGAAGTGGCGGAATTGGATCGCCGCTTGCGCGTCTCGGACGCCGTTCTGCGCCATATCATCATCCGGATAGATGAGGAACTGCGACGGGCGGAGCGGATGAAGCGCCGACGGCAGCGAAAGGCGGCGCGTCGGGCGCAAGCGGCCGCCTCGCGGCAGGTGCGAGAGCAAAAATCCGGACGGGGCAAGGGTGGAGAAGATGCGAAGTCGTGAGATCCTTGCCAAAGAGGTTCCAATGAGGGGGGGGATCGAAGATGGCTGAGACTGTGAACGTCACATCGGCGACGACCGGTGGGATGACGCCGCAACGGATCCGTCGTCGTCGCGAATGTCGATTCTGCCGGGAGAAGGTGGATCTGATCGATTACAAGGACGTCGAGACGTTGAGGGCCTTCATCCCCGAGCGAGGGAAGATCATGCCGCGCCGCCTCTCCGGCGTCTGCGCGCCGCATCAGCGCATGTTGACGCGCGCTATTAAGCGGGCGCGCAATATGGCGCTTCTGCCGTATGTGACGGATTGAGCCGTAGAGGTTTTGCGCGCAAGGAGGGATCTCATATGGCGACGGTCGAAGTCTTGTTGCGGGAAGACGTCGAACATTTGGGACGACGAGGGCAGATCGTACGAGTGAAGGCCGGCTATGCGCGGAATTATCTTCTGCCGCGCGGGCTAGCTGTGCTCGCTACGGCGGCGAATGTGAAGGTGATCGAGCAAGAGAAGCAACGGCTTGAGCGCCGGGAGGCGCGCGAGCGAGCGCAGGCCGAAGCCGTAGCCGAACGGCTTAAGGAGCTGGTCCTCACGTTCCCGCGCAAGGTCGGGGATCAGGATATGCTCTTTGGTTCGGTCACGGCGATGGACATCGCCGCGGCACTGGCCGAGCGGGGGATCGAGGTGGATCGGCGAAAGATCCTCCTCGAGCATCCGATTAAGTACCTGGGTGAGTACACGATCCCGGTGAAACTCCATCGCGAGGTGACGGCCGAAATTCGGATTCAGGTCGTGCGTGAGGAGAGCGAACCCAAGGAGTAACCACCCTCAGTCTTTCGCGGTGGTGGACCTGGCCTGCGGCTTGTGTGCGGAAGGGCAAGCCATCTCAACCTGAGAGCGCGGCTGAGAGTCCTCTCGCCCATCCTCCCCTGGCCCGCTTCAGAACACCACTTTCACGGCGAGTTGTAAGATTCGGGGATCGAAGGTCTCTGTAGGCGTGCCGAAGTCGGTGCGACGTACGAGCTTTCCCGCGTTGGGTCCGCTTGTGGCAAGCGTGTAGAGGATCGCGTTCACGCTCGGCAGGGCACCGGAGAGGGAGATGGTCCGGAAGTTCGTCCGATTGAGAATGTTGAACCCTTCAAAGATGAAGTGGAGTTTCACCTTCTCCCCGAAGGCGATCTCGCGCGTCAGACGCGGGTCGAGGCTGACGAAGTTGAATCCCCGAAATGTATTGCGTCCGAATCCGGGCGCACGATCCGTTCGTGCATTGGTATCATTGTTGAGGTCGGTTCCCACGAGCGCCGAATACGCCGGGGCGGACTGTGCCGTCAGGATGCCGCTCGCGGACCATCCGCCCAGGATCGCTCGCGCGACACGATTTTGAAGGTTCCGCGCATAGGCGAGATCCCAGATCCAGCTCAGGACGAACCGTTGCGGAATGTCCGTGTAGCTGATTCCCCGATCGTCGCGGAGATTAAAGGGATCCTGCACCTGCTTCGCGTCATCGCCACTGCTGAAAGCGACGACGGACGTCGCGTCCGGTGTGTCGTCAATTGCTTTGGAGACCGTGTAAGAGAGAAGGAACTGGACGTTGTGCGAGAACCGTTTGTGAAGGTGAAAGACAGCACCGTGATAGATCGAGTTCGCCGTGCTCTCGAAGAGACTGATGCGAACGAACTGCGGGAGCAAACGCCCTGGGAAACGGCGATATGTTCGGACTCCTTCTCCGACGATCTCGATTTGGGCGAGCACTGGCGGGAGCAGATTGATATTGCGCGTGCGCTGCAGGTGGGTGCCTTTGACGACGAGGTAGCTCGCCGAGATCGAGAGATTGGGCATGAGCTCGTATTCCATCCCGAGGCTCCCCTGCTGTACGTAGGGGTTCACGTAATCTGGGGCGAAGACGAAGATGCTCGGCGGCGATGGGATGCCTCCAGTCGGAGGCCGGTCGAACCGTTGCGGATATGTGGGGACGAGATCGCCTGTGAAGGTGAGCACGCGAACATTAATGGCATTCTGGGAGTGGGCTTGAGCCGCCATGATCGAGGGAGTCCGAGCATAGAAGACGCCATAGCCGCCACGAATCACCAGCCGATTGTTCGCCAACGGGTTCCAGGCGAATCCGAACCTTGGCGCGAAGTTGTTCGCGTCGAGGTTTATTCGATCTGTTCGAAGGCCCAAAGCCGCAAGTCCCTGATCGGGATTCCGCACTGGGGGATCGGCGATGTTTTGAATGTCGTAGCGCACGCCGAGGTTGAGCGTCAGACGTGGGGTCACGCGCCAGTCGTCTTGAAAGAATCCCGCGAATTCCGTGTTGTGAGGAAACGTCAACGGTCCGGTCGTCCCTTCGCCAGCGAACGCCTGCACATAGCGGGAGGGCTTGCCGGTGGCGAATTGCGCGAGGCTATCGAAGAAATACTGTCCACCGAATTGGCCAGGGAAGAAGTTCTTGATGCGATCTATATTGATGTCCACTCCGAACTTGAGACCATGACGGCCGATCAAGGCGGAGAGGGTATTGACGAACTGGTACCGGCGGATCGTCGTCTCGCGAGGACTGAAGAAGTTGCGGCCGATGGTCATCACGACGCGCCCACGTTCGCGGATCTCCGCTTCGGGCCTGTCGCTATTGGCCTTTCCCGGCTGTTTATCGCGAGCAATCTGGAAGCGAAATTCGTTCAGCCACCGCGTTGTGAGCGTCGAGGTAAGCGAGAGGGTGAGCGTATCGGTCCAGACCAAACTATCCCCCGTGTGTTCGAGCGCGCTCGTCTGGCCGGGATTCTCTAAGTTCCCGCCGGTGAATCGTTGGGCATTATATCGCCCATTCAGACGATGAGCGGAAGAGATCTGCCAATCCCCCCTTCCCATGTAGACGTCTTGATCGAATGTGCGGGTGTAACTCTGCGCCAGAGCCAGAAGCGATTGCCAGGCCCGTTGAGAGTCCGGATCAGCAGGGGGGGTAAATCCCGGGCCTCCTGGGATGACGACGTTGGGAAGCTTCTGCCGTTGTCCATCGTAGAGGAAGAAGAAGAAGGCCTTATCCCGGACAATCGGACCGCCAATGCTGCCGCCGAATTGGTTGATGTGAAACGGAGGTTTCGGCAAACGACGAGCGTTGCTGAAGAAATCGTTGGCATTGAGCGCTCGATCGCGATAATACCAGAAGGCCGTGCCATGAAAGACATTCGTGCCCGATTTCGTCACGACGTTGATAACGGCTCCTCCGGCTCGACCGAATTCAGCTGAATAGCTGTTCGTATTGACTTGGAACTCTCTGACGGCATCGATGCTGAACTGATAGGGGGCGCGTCCAGAACCCGTGCGCCCAAGCGTCTGACCGAAGAAGGTGTTGTTATTGTCGACACCATCAATTTGCAAACTGTTCAGTGGCCCGCGCAACCCGCCAAAGCTGAGGTCGCCAGCGCGATGATCACGGGTGACCCCTGGCGTCAGGAGGATGAAGTCGAGAAAGTTTCGGCCATGCGCCGGCAGATTAGCTACGGCCATATCGTTGACGGAGGCGGCAACATGGGTGCGTGTGACTTCGACCGCGGGAGGTTCAGCCGTCACCGTCACGACTTCAGCGACGGCCGCGACCTGAAGCGTGAGGTCGAGCGTAAGTGTTTGTCCCACCATCAATCGGATTCCGCCGCGCTTAATCACAGCGAACCCGGGCGCTTCCGCCCTCAACTCGTATTCGCCGACAGGCAGAAACGGGAGATAGTAATGTCCGGATTCGTTAGTCACCGTCGTGCGCTCGAGACCGGTGTTTAAATTCCGCACGGTGATCCTCGCGTTCGGGACCATTGCCCCGGTTTGATCCATCACGGTCCCTTTGAGGATCGCATCTGCGGATTGAGCGAACACCATTCCCGGAAGAAGCAGAATCCCAAGGACGAGCCCTCGCATACCTCCCCTGCGATCCATAAGAGCCTCCTTTTTTGTCGTAGCTAAAGCAGGTATCATATGAGCATCACTTATGTCAAGCGATTCATCCTGGGACGGCTACGGTGATCAAGGGGAAAGGCTTGAGCGGGCACAAAGGCCCTGGGTTTGATACAATTTCCCCGCTTATGGGAGAACCGAGGCGAACACCTGTGCAGGCATGGGTAGTGATCCTAAGCCTCTCGGCGGCGACGCTCATCGCTTTCATGGTGTTGCTGCTGCTTGGCGTTTTGCGCATTCCGCCGACGGATGTGGTGAGCGCCGACGAGACGCTGGTCCTCTATCTGCTGACGGCCTTCAACTTCGTCGCGTTCTCGGTCTTCGCCTTCGTTCTGGCGCGGATTCTCTTGCGACTGGTGCGAGAGCGGCGTGCGCATCGGCTCGGCTCGCACTTGAAGACGCGGCTCGTGCGATATTTCATCCTCATCTCGATCCTGCCGCTCATCTTCCTGGCCATGTTCTCCTATCTCGTCATCAATCGCACGTTGGAGAAGTGGTTCGGCGAGCCGTATCGCAATATCGTGCGGGAATCAGAGAGGCTCACCCAGGCCTACGTGGAGGACGAGGTGGCTGATCTGCGGGCGATGCTCGATCGGATGGTGCGACAGCTCACCTTCGGAGATGCTCGATATCGAGAGCGTGCGCTCGTTGCCGAACTGGCGCATCCGAAAGTGCGGGAGATCGTGCTCATCCAAGGGGCCCGGGTGCAGACCTGGACGAAGTCGGGCTTCGCGCGTTCGCCGCGCCTTGAGGAGGCTTTCGCCCGGGCTGTGGATGCTGTGCGCGTCGGGCGCTCGTACGAGTGGTCTCCCCCCCATGGGGAGGAAGCGCGATTCCTTCTCATGGGCCGTCCGGTGAGGGCTTCGCTCGGGGAGGAAGGAGGAGTGGGGGTCATTCTCCTCGCCGAAGTCCCGCAGCAGATCGCTCACTTGATGGCGACGTTATCCCAACAACGGGGGGCATACGAGCAACTTCACCGTCGGCAGGGGCAGACGCGGCGCGTCACCCTTCAGGTGCTCGGCGTGATCACGTTCTTGCTCCTTTTCGCGGCGACGTGGACGGGGATGTACGTGGCCAAGGGGATCACCGAGCCAATTCAAGCTCTGGCCGAAGCGACGCAGCATGTCGCACGGGGAGATTTCTCGCGGCCCGTCGTCTGCGTGGCCGAAGACGAACTGGCCATGCTCGTGGACTCATTCAATCGAATGATCGCGGAACTCGCGGAGAACCGCCGTCGCTTGGAGGCCTCGGCGCGCGAGTTGCAGGCGATGAATCTCGCTTTGGAGGAGCGGCGGCGGTATATCGAGACGGTTTTGGAGAGCTTGCGCACGGGCGTCCTTTCTTTTGAGGAATCGGGGCGGATCACGACGGTCAATCGAGCGGCGCGCGAGATGCTGCGTCTCCCGGATCTGTTGCCCTCGGAGACGGCGGCCGATCTCTTTCGCGCGGTCTTCGGCGAGACGTCGGCGGCGATCGTCGAAGGCGTGCTCGCACGCGCCTCCGCAGATGGGTGGGCTGTACAGGAGATGGACTGGCCGACGCCGATGGGACAGCGGCATCTCATCCTCACGGCCTCGCCGTTGCGCGATCCGAGCGGCGCCACGCGTGGGGCCGTCCTCATGGTGGAGGACGTCACGGAACTGGTGCACGCGCAGCGACAAGCCATCTGGAGCGAAGTCGCTCGCCGCATGGCGCACGAGATCAAAAACCCGCTCACGCCCATTCGGCTCTCGGCCGAGCGCATCGCCAAGCATTTGCTCGGCGATCCGAACGCCCTCGCCGACGAGCGGTATCGTCGGATCGTGGAGGAGGGGACGGCGATCATCCAAAGCGAGGTGCACACACTGCAACGCTTGGTGAGCGAATTCGCACAATTCGCGCGATTGCCGGAGGCGCGCCTAGTCGAGGGCGAGATCAACGACGCGATCCGAGCGGCATTGCAGCTCTACGAGGAGCGTCCCGAGGGCATCGTGTTGGAGGCCGATCTGGCTCCGGATGTGCCACGTCTCCGCTTCGATGCCGAGCATCTCAAGCGGGCGCTCGTCAACCTCATCGAGAATGCCGTGGATGCCCTCGACGGTGTGGCCGGGGAGAAGCGGATCACCGTGAGCACGCGCTATGTGCCCGAACGCGAGCGCGTCCGCGTGAGCGTCGCCGATACGGGGCCGGGGATCGCCCCGAGCGTGCGGGAGAAGCTCTTCACGCCGTATTTCTCGAACAAGGCGAAAGGCATGGGATTGGGCTTAGCCATCGTCCGGCAGATCGTCGCCGAGCACGGCGGAACGATCTGGGCGGAAGAGAACGAGCCGCGCGGCGCACGGTTCATCATCGAGTTGCCGGTGCGAACGTAACCACTTATGGCGCATTCGATCTTGATCGTGGACGACGAAGAGGGGATTCGACAGTCGCTCAAATCCATCCTCGAAGACGAAGGATTCGTCGTCGAGGCCGTCGAAAGCGGCGAGGCGTGTCTGGCGGCGTTCGAGCGTCGGCCATATAGTTGCGTGCTCCTCGACATTTGGCTTCCTGGGATGGATGGCTTGGAGACGCTGCGACGGTTGCGCGAGCTGGCGCCGGATGTGGCCGTGGTGATTATCTCCGGGCATGGGACGATTCAAACGGCCGTGCAGGCGACTAAGCTCGGCGCGTTCGATTTCTTGGAGAAGCCGCTCTCGTTGGAGAGGACTCTGCTCACGGTCAGGAATGCGATCGAGCAGAAGCGCTTGGAGCGAGAGGCGCGGGAGCTGCAGGAGCGTCTGGTGCGCGATTATGAGATGATCGGCGAGAGCGTTCCCATGCGCGCGCTCCGACAGCAGATCGCCCTGGTCGCGCCCACGGATGGGCGCGTTCTCATCTACGGGGAGTCCGGCACGGGGAAGGAGTTGGTCGCGCGCGCGCTGCATGCTGCCTCGCGGCGCGCGGCGAAGCCGTTCGTCGAGGTCAACTGTTCGGCCATCCCAGAAGAGCTGGTGGAATCGGAGCTGTTCGGACACGTCAAGGGAGCGTTCACCGGAGCGACGACAGCGCGTCAGGGGAAGTTCGAGCTGGCCGATGGGGCAACGCTCTTTCTGGATGAGATCGGCGACATGAGCCTTCGCACGCAAGCGAAGATCTTGCGCGCGCTCGAAGAGGGACGGATTCAGCCGCTCGGCAGCAACGTGTGGATCGACGTGGACGTGCGCATCATCGCGGCGACGAATAAGAACCTGCAGCGACTCATCGAGCGGGGCGAGTTTCGCGAAGACCTCTTCTATCGGTTGAACGTCATCCCCTTCGTCGTTCCTCCCTTGCGCGAGCGCGTGGAGGATATTCCGCTGCTCGTGGAGCATTTCAATCGGAAATTCTCCCGCGCCTACATGCGCACGCCGAGGGAATTCACGCCGGCGGCGATCGCTCGGTTGCAGGAATATCATTGGCCGGGGAACGTGCGCGAGCTGCGGAACATCGTCGAACGCATCGTCATCATGTGGGCGCGCCCGGTCGTGGACGCCGACGATCTCCCCCCCTTGCTCGGCGAGCCCCTGGCGTTCACCGAACGCGCCGAGTACAAGACCTTTCAAGAAGCCGTCGAAGCCTTCGAGCGCCAGTACATCTTGCAGAAGCTCGCCGAACATCATGGCAACGTCACGCGCGCGGCCGAGGCCATGGGGATGGATCGCAGCCATCTCTATCGGCGTATGCGCGCGCTCGGCATCTCCCCTCCGAGGCCGTGAGCGTCCGTCGCTCGGCCCGCGCCTTGCTCGCCGGTAAGAGAGTCAGGTACCCTTTATCTGAACATCTCACGATGAAGAGGAGGCCTTATGGGGAAGACGAGGACGATCGCAGGGTTCGTCCTGAGCCTGTGCCTCGCGTGGGGAGCCTCGCGGGCGCTGGCCCAAGGAGCGGGGACGCTCGTGATCACGTGCGTGGACTCGGCGGGCCAGCCGCTCAAGGACGTGACCCTCACGGTGATGAGCCTACAGGTGCAGAAGGTCCTGGAGGCTAAGAGCGATAAGGAGGGGAGAGCCGTCTTCAAGAAGCTCGATTCGGGCGTTTATCGCGTGATCGGACGGCGTAAGGGATATGATCCCATCGCGCGCGAGCCGCTCACGGTGGTCGCCGAGAAGGAGACGGCCGTGACGCTTCACTTCCAAACGGGGGAGATGACCAAGAAGCTCTACTTCGAAGATCCGGCGCTCATTCAGCAGGCGAATCAACTCTTGCAAGAGGGCTTCCAAGCGCTGCAGCAACAGCGCTTCTCCGAAGCGGCCGAGAAGCTCGAGCGACTGCTACAGATCGCTCCCGGGAACACCGAAGCGCGATTCTTCTACGGCGTGGCGCTCGCGCAGCAGCGAAAGTGGGACGAAGGGGAGAAGCAGATTCGCCTGGCCGTCGAGATGAACCCTAACGAATCGCGGTATCGAGAGGTGATGGAACGGCTGCCGGAATTTCGCAAGCGCGATGAGCTGCACGAAGCGGGACAGCAAGCGATGCAGAATCGCGATTTCAAGACGGCCATCGCGAAGTTCTCCGAGCTGCTGGCCCTGCAGCCGGAGAATACGGATGTCCGCTATAATCTCGCTCTCGCTTACGCCAACGATGGCCAATACGACAAGGCCATCGAGATCATTGACGAGGCGATTCGGCAGCGACCGCAAGAAGCCGAGTATCAGCGGCTGAAGAGCCAGATCCTCGAACATAAGGAGTACGCCACGATTCAGAAGGCGAACGAGATCCTGGCCGAGGGCGACCAACTGCTGCGCGACGGGAAGTATCAGGAGGCATTGCAGAAGTACGAGACGGCGCGCCAGATGATCGCGCGCGAGGAGCCCTCGATCTGGTTCGCCATGGGCCGATGCTATGTCGGCCTGCAGCAGATGGACAAAGCCATCGCCGCCTATCGCAAGGCCATCGAGCTGAACCCGCGCAAGCCGGAGTATCATCAAGCGCTCGCCTTGCTCTATTTGAACGAGGGGCGTTTGGCCGATGCCATCCACGCCTACACGGAAGCGTACACACAGTTGGGTGAGCCGGTGGATGAACGCCTCTTCGAGCTGGGCCAACGGCTCATTCAGGAGAACAAGCTCGATATGGCCGCCCAAGTCTTCGAACGGGTGCTCGAGTTGAATCCGAATCATGCCGAGAGCTACTACGAATTGGGCGTCTACAACTTCTATAACGCCGACAAGGGGCGAGCGCGGGCGCTTTTGACGAAATACGTGGAGCTCGGGAAGGATCCCAAGCACCTGGAGGACGCCAAGAATATCCTCGCCGTCATGGAGCGGCAAGCGCGGCCGCGACGACGGTGATCTAGATCATCGGCAATGGACCCTCTCGCGTCGGCGGGGGGAAGACTTCATCCAGGGCCGCGAGGTCTTCGGGAGTCAAGGTCCAGCCGACGGCTTCGGCGTTCTCCCGAACGTGCTCAGGACGGCTGGCTTTCGGGATCGTGAACAGGTTCGGTCTTCGCGTGAGGAAGTTGAGCGCCACCTGATGCGGCGTCTTCCCATATTTCGCGCCGATCTCGGCGAGCACGCGCCCGCCACGACTCCGAGGCGACGGAAAATCCCCACTGCCGAAGGGAGAATAGCCGACGACGGCGATGCCGTGCTGTTCGCAATAGGGGAGCAGGCGGAGTTCGATCTGGCGCGCCTTCAAGTGATAGCAAACTTGATTGCACACGATCCGCTCGCGCGTCAGCGCGCGCTGGGCGCGCTCCAATTGCTCGATGGTGAAATTGCTCACTCCGATGAAGCGAATCTTCCCAGCTGCGACCAAATCCTCCATCGCGCGCATCGTCTCCTCGATGGGATGGCGATCGCTCCACCAGTGGACGAGATAGAGATCGAGGTAATCGGTGCGCAGGCGGCGTAGGCTCTGCTCGCACGCACGAATCGTCCCCTTATAAGAGGCGTGCTCGGGAGACACTTTGCTCGCGAGGAAGACTTCGTGGCGGCGCCCGGCGATCGCTTTCCCGACCAATTCCTCCGTGCGTCCGTTCCCGTAGATCTCGGCCGTGTCAATGTGCGTGAGGCCGAGATCGAGCCCCAAGCGCAAGGTTTCGATCTCCTCCCGCTCGCGCGCGGCGTGTTCGCCCATGCGCCACGTCCCCTGGCCGATGATCGGAATGCGGACGCCCGTGCGGTCCAATTCGCGCGTGAGCATGGATCCCCCTCCGCGCTCACCACCAGCCCAGTTGCAGGCGCGCCGCCTCGCTCATTCGGTCCGGCGTCCACGGCGGATCCCACACCAGCTCCACGCGCGCGTCGGTCACGCCTTCGAGACTGCGCAACTTCGTCTCGACCTCGACGGGAAGCGAGAACGCGACTGGGCATCCCGGAGCCGTGAGCGTCATGCGCACGAGCACCGCCCTCTCGGGCGTGATCTCGATGTCGTAGATGAGGCCGAGATCATAGATGTTGACCGGGATCTCCGGATCGTAACAGGTCCGCAGCACCTCGATGACCTTCTCCCGCAAATCCGCCGTCGGCGTTGCCGACGCAGCAGGTTCCTCCGAAGCATGGGACTCCGCGGGCGTCGCCTCCGTCGGTTCCGAGGGCAATATCCCCTGCATGTCTTGCATAACGTCCCCTCCTTCCGATGGCCTCATTCGGTCGAGACCGTTTCGGTCTTCTGTTCGAGAGCCGCGCGCAAGGTGTGCCATGCCAGCGTCGCGCATTTGACGCGGACGGGATATTTTCGCACGCCGGCGAAGATCGTGAGCTTCCCCAATTCGGGCGCCTCGGCCGCGTCTGGCTCTTTGCCCGTGAGCAGTTCGTGGAAGCGCTCAAACAGCGCTTCCGCTTCCGCGCGCGTCTTCCCTTTCACGCTCTCGGTCATCATTGAGGCCGAAGCTTGTGAGACCGCGCACCCTTGTCCCTGAAACCGAATCTCGGCGATGCGATCGCCCTCCATCCGCAAGTAAATGACGACCTTGTCTCCGCAGAGTGGATTATGACCGACGGCCGTGTGATCGGCATCGTCCAAGACGCCGAAATTTCTCGGTCGTTTGCTGTGATCGAGCAACACCTCTTGGTAGAGATCGCGCAGATCGGTCATCACCCGAATACCTCTCGCACTTTCTCCAAAGCCCTCACGAGCGCGTCCACCTCCGCTCTCGTATTGTAGAGGGCGAAGGAGACGCGCGCCGTCGCCGGCACGCCGAAGCGCTCCATGACCGGTTGCGCGCAGTGATGACCCGCCCGAATGGCGATCCCCTCTTGATCCAAGATCGTGCCGATGTCGTGAGGATGGACGCCCTCGAGCGTGAACGAAAGAATGCTCGCCTTCTCGCGCGCGGTGCCGATCAAGCGCAGACCCGGAATTCCCGAGATGGCCTCCGTCGCATACGCGAGCAGATCACGCTCGTGAGCGGCAATCGCCTCCAGGCCGAGCGCCGTCACATATTCGATCGCCGCGCCCAAGCCGATGGCGCCGGCGATGTGCGGCGTCCCCGCCTCGAACTTGTAGGGCAGTCGGTTGTAGATCGTCTTCTCAAACGTCACCGAGCTGATCATATCCCCCCCACCTTGATATGGGGGCATCGCCTCGAGCCATTCCGCTTTCCCGTAGAGGACGCCGATCCCCGTCGGCCCATAGAGCTTGTGGCCGGAGAAGGCATAGAAGTCGCAGTCCAGCTCCTGCACATCCACGCGCAGGTGGGCGACCGCTTGCGCGCCGTCGAGCAGGACGGGGATGCCGCGTTCGTGAGCGAGCCGGACGATCTCTCGAACGGGCACGATCGTTCCCAGCGCGTTCGACAGATGCGTGATGGCGACCAGCCGCGTACGCGCACTGAGAAGCCGCTCGAATTCCTCCAGCAGCAATTCCCCCTCCTCGTTGATCGGCGCGACGCGCAGCCGCGCCCCTGTCTCCTCGCAGAGGATCTGCCACGGCACGATGTTCGAGTGGTGCTCCATGGCCGAGATGAGGATCTCATCGCCGGCGCGCACGCGTTGCCGACCGAAACTGTGGGCCACCAGGTTAATCGCCTCGGTCGTCCCGCGGACGAAGATGATCTCCTCCTCAGATCGAGCATTGAGGAATCGCCGAACCAGCTCGCGCGCGCGTTCGTAAGCTTCCGTCGCCCGCTGGCTCAGCGTGTGAACGCCCCGATGTACGTTCGAGCAATCCTCTTCGTAGAAGCGCCGCAGCGCGTCCAGGACCGGACGCGGCTTCTGCGTCGTCGCGGCGTTGTCGAGATAGACGAGCGGTCTCCCATTCACCTGCTGTCGCAGAGCGGGGAAATCCTCCCGAATGCGCTCCACATCGAGCGCGCGCGACGGGATGGGCGAACACACGGAATCCCCAGCCGGACTCATAGTAGCTCCTTGAGCATCTCCCCTTCGGGCCACTCCGTCAGGACCCACTCTCCGACGGAGCGTCGCAAAGGACCGAATGCGATCGTATTGAGGATATCTGAAGCGAACGCATACGTGAGCATCTCGCGCGCGGTCTCCGCATCCAAACCGCGCGAGCGGCAGTAAAAGAGCGCATCCTCGTCCAGATGGCCGATGGTCGCGCCATGGCTGCACTTCACATCGTCGGCGAGAATCTGCAGGCGCGGATTCGTGTTGACCAGCGCATCGGTCGAAAGCAGCAGATTCTTGTTCACTTGCCGCGCGTCGGTCTTCTGCGCTCCCGGGCGCACGATGATCGTCCCATCGAAGACACCGCGCGCCTCATTGTCGAGAATGCCTTTGTAGAACTCTCGGCTCGTGCCGTGTGGCGCCGCGTGTTCGATCACCGTATGGTGATCCACGAGCTGTTGATCCCGCGCCCAGTAGAAGCCGTTCAGCGTGCATTCGGCGCCCTCGCCCTTCAGGATCGCCACGATGTCTGTCCGCGCTAACGCCGCTCCGAGGGCGATGGAGAAATCGAGGGCCATCGCCGTGCGTTCCTCCGCAATGCGCACGCTCGCGATGTGAAAGGCCGCGCGGCTCTCGCGTTGTACCTTGTAATGCTGCAGGATGGCGTTCTCCCCGACCCAGATCTCCGTGACGGCATTGGTGAAGTACTGCCCGTCGCCGAGGCTCACATAGCTCTCGATGATCGTCGCCTGGCTGTTCTCCTCGGCGAGGATCACGTTTCGCGGATGGGTGACCACGGGCATTCCCTCCTCAAGCGTGAGGAAAAGCAGATGGATGGGCGTCTCCAAGACGGCGCCACGCGGGATGCGCACGAATGCGCCATCGGTGAGGAAGGCTGCGTTCAACGCGGTGAAGGCACTGGAGGCGTCCTCGGCGAAGCGCACCAAGTGCGGCTCCAGGATTTCCGGCTCCTCGTGGAGGAGCGCGCGAATTCCGCGCGCGAGAAGTCTGGGCGGGCGATCGTCGGTCGGAAGCTCTCCCGCGAAATGGCCGTTCACGAAGACGAGATGATAGGCCGCCCATTCCCGATAGGGGGCGAGCCACTCATCCGGAAGCGGACGTTCCGGCCACGCGGCGGCCAGTCGAAACGGCACGCGCAGCAAGGGGGCGATGTTCGTGAAGCGCCATTCCTCTTGGCGCGGCGTCGGGAATCCCAAAGCCTCGAAGCGAGCGAACGCTGCTTCTCGACGAGCCCGTAGCCACGCCGGTTCCCGCGCGCCGAGGCGCTCATTCCACTGAGCGAAATGGGTTCGATAGAGCGCTTGCTCTTGCCTGTGATCGAGCCTCATGTCTTTCATGAGCGCGCCGATCCGATGATCTCTTCGGCGATCCATCCGTAGCCTTTCTCTTCCAGCTCCAGGGCCAGCTCTTTCCCCCCCGACTTCACAATGCGCCCATCGTAGAGGACATGCACGACGTCCGGAGTGACATAGTTGAGCAACCGCTGATAGTGCGTGATGAGGACGATGGCGCGATCCGGATGGCGCAGGGCGTTGATCCCCTGTGCGACGACGCGGAGGGCGTCAATATCCAAACCCGAATCCGTCTCATCCAGGATGGCCAGTCGAGGCTCGAGCAGAGTCATCTGGAAGATTTCGTTCCGCTTCTTCTCGCCGCCGGAGAAGCCATCATTCACTGCGCGCTGCAACAGGCTCTCATCCAGCTCGACGAGCTTCGCCTTCTCGCGGGCGAGCGCCAAAAACTCCATGGCATCTAGCTCCGGCAACCCTCGCTGCTTGCGGACGGTGTTCACGGCAGCCTTGAGGAAGTAGAGATTGCTCACGCCCGGAATCTCGACCGGATATTGAAAGGCAAGGAAGATGCCGCGACGCGCCCGCTCTTCGGGCGACATCGGCAGCAGATCCTCTCCGTCGTAGAGGACTTCTCCCTCGACGATCTCGTAGACCTCGCGTCCGGCCAGCACCTGCGCGAGCGTACTCTTGCCAGAGCCGTTCGGGCCCATGATCGAATGGACTTCCCCCGGATACACGGCGAGCGTGATCCCTTTGAGGATCTCCTGCCCGTTGATGCGAACGCGAAGGTTCCGAATCTCCAAAAGCGGCCGCCTGTTCATCCGACGCTCCCCTCCAGACTGATGCCCAGCAGTTTCTGCGCTTCGACGGCGAATTCCATCGGCAGCTCGCGGAGCACCTCCTTGCAGAAGCCGTTGACGATCATGGATATGGCATCCTCGGCCGAGAGGCCACGCTGCCGACAATAGAAGAGCTGCTCTTCGCTGATCTTCGAGGTCGTCGCCTCGTGCTCCAGTTGCGCCGTCGGCTCATGCACCTCGATGTACGGGAACGTATGCGCCCCACACTTGTCGCCGAGCAGGAGCGAATCGCACTGCGAATAGTTCCGCGCCCCTGTGGCGCCGCGCATGATCTTGACCATCCCGCGATAGGTGTTCTGCCCATGACCGGCCGAGATGCCCTTGGAGATGATCGTGCTCCGCGTATTCTTGCCGATGTGGATCATCTTCGTCCCCGTATCGGCCTGCTGATAGTGGTTGGTCACGGCCACCGAGTAGAATTCGCCCACCGAATTGTCGCCGATCAAAATGCAGCTCGGATATTTCCACGTGATGGCCGAACCGACCTCGACCTGCGTCCAGGAGATCTTCGAGTTGCGTCCCAAGCACTTGCCCCGCTTGGTGACAAAGTTATAAATCCCGCCGCGCCCCTCACGATCGCCCGGATACCAGTTCTGCACCGTCGAGTACTTGATCGTCGCATTGTCAAGCGCGATCAGTTCCACAACGGCGGCGTGCAACTGGTTCTCATCCCGCATCGGGGCTGTGCATCCCTCCAGATAGCTCACATATGCTCCCTCATCGGCGATGATGAGCGTGCGCTCGAACTGTCCCGTCTGCGACGCGTTGATGCGGAAGTACGTGGAGAGCTCCATCGGGCAGCGCACGCCCTTGGGGACGTAGACGAAGGAACCGTCGCTGAAGACGGCCGAGTTGAGGGCAGCGAAGAAGTTGTCCGTGTAGGGAACGACCGAGCCGAGCCATTTCCGCACCAGTTCGGGATACTCTTGGACGGCCTCGGAGAAAGAGCAGAAGATAATGCCCAACTCGGCCAGCTTCTGACGGAAAGTCGTCGCCACCGAGACGCTGTCGAAGACAGCATCTACGGCCACGCCGGCCAGTCGCTCCTGCTCTTCCAACGGGATGCCGAGTCTCTCGTACGTCCGGCGAATTTCCGGATCCACCTCATCCAGACTCTTCGGCCGCCGCTTGGGCGCGGCATAGTAGCAGATCGCTTGATAGTCAATGGGAGGATAGGTGACGTTCGCCCATCGCGGCTCGGCGCCCTCCTCGACGAGCTTCGCCCAATAGCGATAGGCGCGCAGTCGCCACTCCAGCAGCCACTCCGGTTCGTTCTTCTTGGCCGAGATCCTGCGGATGATGTCCTCGTTCAGCCCCGGCGGGAAGACTTCCTCTTCCACCGGCGTGACGAAGCCATACCGGTATTCCCGGTTGACCAGTTCTTCGATGATGTTGGTTGGCGTCGCCATGGCCCTCTCCCTCAATCCTCACTAAAAAGTCATCATTGCGCGCAAAAAAACTTCATACGGCGATGAAGCTCGCTCGACCCGTCTCCATGAGATCGCGCTCGACCTTTTGCTCATCATGAAGCAAGGCCGAGAGGGGGATGCGATCGAGCGTGCTCTGAATGTAAAACGCCACGCGCCAGAGCGGTCGAATCCCGCAGTTATTCACATGGACGCAGCAGTCTAAGTTCCCCGTGAACTGATTGCAGATCTCAATATCGGAGGCGAATCCCCCGAGGGCGCGGATGATCTCCCCGAGCGAGATCTCCTGCGGCGAGCGGCTCAGACAATAGCCGCCGCTTTGCCCGCGCACGCTGCGGGTCAGGCCGGCGCGACTGAGCAGGTGCAAAAGCTTCTCCACGTAAGCCGTCGAGAGCCCTTCGCGCCGGGCGATCTCGCGAACCGTCAACGGTTCCCCTTCCGGCTGCAACGCCAGTTGCAGCAGGCAGCGAAGGCCGTATTCCTCCTGTGCCGTAATTCGCATCGCCCCCTCCGAGAAAGACCATGCTCAAGTCTGGCAAAACCTGACTGATTTGTCAAGTTTCGCCGACCCTTCCCGATGGTGGGCCTCTGGGAGGGGGGTTCAGATCGCTCGCCTGCTTGTCTTCCCAAGGAGTCACCGATAAGATTAATGCTTTCGCGCGATGTTGATGATCGCGCGGCTGTGTGATGATCTACGAACGCGTCACTGAGGCGCTCAAAGAACGATTTCGTGAGGCGTGGGCGGTCGCCGTGTTGACGGGCGCTGGGGTATCGGCAGAAAGCGGCGTGCCGACGTTTCGCGGGGGTGGCGGCGCGCCCGTGTGGAAGGGACTGC
>Ga0209289_100177_pt1 | contig 37556 bp, 35 predicted proteins | sample GXS110809BmetaG_FD_184121 | JGI IMG/M metagenome (GOLD analysis project Ga0209289, IMG submission 184121) | Hot spring microbial communities from Gongxiaoshe hot spring, China to study Microbial Dark Matter (Phase II) - GXS 110809B (SPAdes)... ...
GGGGATAGTTGCACCGAGCAAAAAGCCAACGAAAGTGTAGTGAGTGTAAAGGTCGGCTCTCGGTGTCCGAAGGGGGTAAACTTCGGCAAAGAAACGAAACAGAGCGAAAGTTGTCAAGAAATTTGCACCCTGAATCAAAATCGTCCGCTCATCGTTTTGCCCTACAGCCAACCACGCAAGCGCTACCGAAGCAAGTGCTGCACCGTATCCGCCAAGCAAACGCAAACCATCCGTTGCTGGAATAACCGCAAACGAAATCACGAGCAATCCAACCCAGAGCAAAACTGTCAAGTCACGCAACTGAGTTTGATAGATTTCTTGTGCGATGGCTGCAGTGAAACAAGCCAGCAGCACCATAGTGAGAAATCTCCAATCATTGCCCCAATAGCCCATAAACGCTGCTCCAAGAAGGAGCAAAACTGAAGGGACGAACGCTGAGGTCAACCTTGAAACATTACCTTGCCAGTATCTTTGCCATGCCCATAACCCACCGACACCAAGCCAACCTGCGATTGACAGTGATAAGGGCAATGCCTGCCACAAATGCTTTCCAATCCCAGTTGGCGGTTCGTGAAACCGTGCTAAACCGATTGCAGCGACAAGTGAGACAACTGTCAATGCACGACTATGCCAAACTTTACCGAGGCAAAACCAAACGAGAACATTTCCGATAAGGAAGCCCAAAAGCGAAGGAAAAGGGTTGCCTGGGTAGATCGCGAGCGGGATGACAAAGGGCAGAAGAGTTCCGATGTATCCGAGCCACGATTTGCCACTGACTTCTATTAGCCATAAACTCAATGACGACCCGAAAGCAACTCCGAGCAAACCGATGCCGAGAGCATGGTTAGGTTGAAACGGCGGATTTGAAGGCAGCGTCACAAAAGGGATGACAGTTGACAGCAAAGTTGCCGTTAAGATGCGAGCAAATTGGCTCGCTCTTTCTGGTTGTGTTTTTGTCTTCCGCCAAAGCCAAAACCAACCGCCAGAGCAAAGGACATTCAAAACTACCAAGAAGGCGAACAGCCAATCGTTTACACTCCAACCCATCTAACTCACCACCATTTCGCTTTCTGCCAAAAACAAATTGTGATACCATCAGGCATTGCTTGACACAAAATGTTGGTTGGGGTTGGCGAAATTTTCGCTGTTGATGCAGCAAACTCGGTAACGAAGGGAGAAGGAATCCAATGGCAGTCAAAGAGTTGTTGGATGAGGCATTGAAAGCAATTCAGGACATCATTGAACCCGAATGGAAAGCATTGGCGCTGAGCAAAATTGCGCAAGTTTTGGCTGAAGTTGATAGAAAAGAGGCTGCTTCACTTTTGGACGACGCTTTGCGTTTCGTTCGCCAGATCAAAGACCAATCGTGGCAATTTTCAGTCTTACTTACGGTCATCGGTTCATTTGCTGATGTTGATGCCGAACAAGTGCTTCAACTTGTTAGGGATTTGCCCAGCGAAACGATGCAAGTTCTTGCCCTTTCCGATGCAGTGGAGAAGTTAGCGCAAAAGGATAAGCAAAAAGCCTTGAAATTTCTGAGCGAGGCAGAACGAATTGCGGAAGCGATTGAGGATGAGGAAAGCAAGTCAGAGGCTATGGGTGCTGTCGCTGAGGCTTACGCTTTGCTTGAACCTGAAAGAGCATTGAAAATTGCTCAACGCATCCCACAACTTTCAGACAAAGCAGCAGCATTGACTGGCATAGCCAGCGTCCTTTGTGATTTTGATGAGCAAAGGGCTAAAGGCTTGTGCGATGAGGTTACGAAACTTGCGAGGCAAATCGGTGACAAAGAAAAGAAGGCGATGGTCTTGGATGAGTTGGTTGAGGTTGTCAGCAAATTTGATACCCGACAAGCAATGGCTTTAGCAGAAATGTTTCCCTTCCCCGAACGCAGAGTTGCTGCATTAGGCGCAATTGCTCAACTTATGGCTCAAAGTGACCCGAATGAGGCTAAGGAGTTGCTCAATTTTGCGGCGGAACTTGCCCGAAAAATTAGCGACCCTGATAAACAGGCTTCCGCATGGCGAAGCCTTTGTGTGGCTATGGCTCTGATTGATTTAGAGCAAGCATTGAAATGGACAAGGCAAATTCGTGACCGAGATTGGCTCAATTGGACTTTAGGCGACATCGCTTCGGTCGTCGCAAATCACTCCGTTGAAGAAGCGTTGAAAATAGCCCAGCAAATTGACGATTTTGAGGAACGCTCATCGGCACTTGCTGACATCGCAATTGTTTTGTCTCGCTCAGAATTTGAGAGAGCATTAGCAATCGCCCGCAAAATCCCCGATGCTTTCTATCGAGTTCAAGCGCTGGCTGAATTGGCACATGAGGGCATATTTTTCGGCTAATGATGCTCATCACCGAGTAAAAGCAATGGGCATCATTCTTTGACCTACTCTGGCGGGAAAATCGTCAAGTTCTTTCCTCCCAGTAAAGCATCAATTCCCAACCAAAATGTGTTTGCGACCAACTCGCCCCAAACAAGACCTATGAAGAAGGGTCTCAAACCTTGATAGCCTTGCAAGCCCTTCAAGGTCAAAACGATTGTCCGAACAAGCCAACCTACGAACAAGGAAAACCATTGACTTTGCATCGTCGCTGTGCTGCTCATGACAAACCCAAGAGGCGAAAGGTTCCACCACAAGACTTGTCTGTGCAAAAAGATTAGACCAGCCATCACAAGTCCGCCAATCACCATGTTTTGCACGAAAGGCAAATCTGTGCCGAAAGGCGCTGCCATCCAACTTTGGAGTTTATGGAAAGCCCAAGATGGCTCATGAACCGTGAACCAATTCGTCAAATTCATTGCACCCCAACGATGGCAAAGCCAGAAGGTAAACGGAACAGAAACAGCAATTGTGACGAGGTAGCCTAATCCAAGCATTACCGCAAATTTACCAAGTAGGAATGGCAACTCCTTTGCGAGTTTGAAACCATCCATCAAGTAAGGCATCGGGATAGTCGCTTGTTCAAACATGAAAAGTTGCTGTGGAAACCCCATAACCGTTAAGTCTCTCCAACCAACCCTTTGAACACCCAAAATCCGAGCAACAATATCCCAAGGCATGAATGAGCATTCAACCCGCATAACACCGCCAGCATTGACAACTCTTGTGAGAACCAAATGAACAGATGTCCAAAGGGCGAGGAAGAAGATTGCATTGAAAATTCTCATTCCAGATAGCCGAAGCAAAGCCACCAAACTTACTGTGCAGATGAGCCAACCGATCAAGCCTAACCTCTCATGTTTTTGCTTTGAATGTTTTAGCGAAGGCAGCAAAAGAACCCACGATAAAACGATGAACCCTCCTGCCTCCTGTGCTCGTTGGAGTGTTGTAATTCCTCCAGTCCCAACACCTGGCGGGAAACCGCGCCAGCGAAGCCAAAGCCTAACAAACAAGTGAACCCAGTAAAAGCCCCAGAAACTCAGCGCAACTTCAGATGGGATAAGGTAGCCAATTCCTGTCAAGGCTAAACTTAACGCTGTTTGCTCTCCTTGCCAAATGTCAAAGGGGAAATCGGTGAGAAATTGTCCCCACGAAAATTGCAAAGGCACAGATGGGAGATAAGTCAAGTGTCGGGATAAAGTGTTAAGTGAGTGAATGACGAAAGGCAAAGCAGCACCTACCAAAAATGGCAGCAAACGGGACGATGATAAACCTTGAGTGGCAGCCTGAACAACTTGCACTGTTGGGAAAGCAAGTTTCTCATCGGCAATCCAACGACGGTGAAGCAGAAGAGCAAGGAAGAAAATTCCAGAAAAATAAATCGTCGCAAATGAAAGCCAAAAAAGAGTAGGGACAAGCCAAGGCTGCCACTGAATTGGCGAAGGTGAAGGAACACCCTGATAAAAAGAGCGGGTTGCACTTTCGTCAGTCAGTGCAAACCAAGAAGGAATGAAAGAGCCAAAAAACTGTTTCCATTGGTTGGCAGGATTTGCGAAATATTGAAAAACGGCAATCATCGGGAAAAGGAAGCCAACAAAGCCACTTGAAGGTAAAGCCGAACAAAAATGCCAAACGCTGTATGCTAAAAGCAAATCTCTCCATGACCAATTGAACCCCAATCGCAAAAGCAAAGCGCGAACAAAAGCCGCAGCAAGCAACAAAGTCAAAGCGGCGCTTGAAAGGTGCGCTGCAGTCAATCTGCTTCCGAGCACGAGGTCAACATAAGGTGTAGCGATGGCGATAACCATCAGCCCCACAATGGTGAATGAAAAATTGAGAGCCGAAATGAAAGCACCCCTCGCCCGTTCCGTGTGAACCAACTCAGAAAATCCAGTTTCACCTCGCAGCGAATTATCCATAACCCTCGCACCGCCACTTATTTTTGAGCGAGAAAATTGCGGCAAACCCAATTCCTTCACTCTTTACTCGCAATTTTGAAGGAAGCACGATGGCTCCGGGGGCAGGACTCGAACCTGCAACCCGCGGGTTAACAGCCCGCCGCTCTGCCTGTTGAGCTACCCCGGAGCAATTGAGGCATTTTCATAATGCCACACAATTCCGCAAGTGTAAACACTCCAAAACTCGCTGGTAAATTTTGCTTGACTAAACTCTACACGGAAATTTCTGCCACTGCGTTTTTGGCTTCGCTTTCTCGCTGGGCAGGAACTCGGATGACAATGAGCGGTCTCATTGGGTCTATGGGGTCAAAGTCAGTTTCAAGGCTGAACGGTATCCCAAATCGTTCCAACTCCATTCGCAATTTTGCCCCTAAAATTTCATCGCCGCGAAAAATTTCAACCCAACCCAAGTCCGAAGAAGGCATCAAAATCTGCTCCCAATCGCACCAACGCACTAAATCGGAAATCAAGTGTTTGCCATCTTGCGACCATTCAACTGGCGGGATTTGCAATTGACCGACAGGGCAAACCCGACTTGCTCCCATCTGTCCAACTGCTTCCACAATTTGTTCCGCTTCAGCAAAGTCCATCGCCACTGCAACGCCTTGAAGGAATTTGCCCAAAGGTCGCAACTCTTCAAAAACTTTGTCAAGCGAATCAACTGTGACGATGTGAATTGTCCTTGCAGAACAGGCAACCCTCTGCCACTTTGCCTTTACCTCCGTGTCCCGTGTCCCGTGCTCCGTGTCCCATATCACGACCGTCCAACTTGCGTCAGGTGGTGACAAAACTCTCGCACCCAACATTTCGCAGGTCAACCTGAATTGCGTCACGCTTGCTTTCTCGCCTTCACGAAGGTTTGTCGGCAATTCGTCACTAAATCGCTCTAATGCCTGTGCCAGTTTTAGCCCAAACTCGTGTCCAGTGCCCCGTGTCCCTCGTTCCACCACGAAACAAACCTGTGGCGACAAACATCCTCGTTGGTCAAAGCGAGAGATGTCAAGAGCCAGCAAATCGGCAGTTCGTTCGTCAGCGAACTCTTTTGTGACGATTGCGACACTAAACTTGTGCCCTCGTTCAATGAACTTGACTTTCGCTGGGATTTTGCGTTTGATTGCTTGCACAGTTTCGTCATTGCCGTAAGCAATAACCACATCGCACTCCTTGATTGCAGCGTCAAACAAATCCTCCCGCTCAGACTCAAAGGGAATGACCGCAACAGCCGAAGCGAGTTCAGGTGCGAACCGTTCAAGGGATTGGGCAAAAAAGGATGGCAAAATAGGTTCATCCGAAGAAGGTTTGACCAAAACAGGGGTTTTGCAAAGCAGGCAGAAAACGATGTCCCAAATCCCGACGCCTACAATGTTGCCAGACAAAATTAGAAACGACAAATCAGCGCCGAAGGCTTTTCGCTTCAGTCCCAAAGTTCGTTCAACGAATTCATCAAGGGCGCGATGGTCGCCCAATAACTCGTCAACCAAGTTGAGCATCCGATTGGATGTCAACGGCTCAAATAAAGCGTCAATTGCTCTTTTGCAAACGGGTTCGCTGAACGGAAGAAATTTCGGGAGAAGTTTCAACGCCTCTTTCCGTTCAGGCAAGTCAGAGTGCTCCCATTGGCGGGCAACGAAGTCAAGTTTTTGGGCGATTTCGGAGACAGTCAATTCCCTCAAACGCTTTCCCGCTTCCCTTAACGAACTCGCAACAACAAGCAAATCCTCAGGGCTTACCTTTGGCAGGACAATCTCGCCTCGTCCTTCAACAGCAGGCAAAGGAAGTGGTGCGAACCATGCCCTCATATCAGGCAGCGCCTCCGTCACAAGTTTCGTTTTTGACTTTGCATCTTACTTTTCGCCCTTGCTGACATTTTCAAACAACGGTCGCAATTTCTTGTAGGTTTGCGAAAGAAGTTCGGGCAAAACTTTCGTTTCGCCGATGACAGGCATGAAGTTTGTATCACCTTTCCATCTCGGGACGATATGGATATGAATGTGCTCATCAATCCCAGCACCAGCGCATCGCCCCAAATTCATCCCGATGTTGAACCCTTGAGGATTCAACGCCTGACGCAAAACTCTCTCGGAAATTTGTGTCACCTTCATCAACTCAGCCAGTTCTTCATCCGTCAAGTCCAAAAGGGAAGGCACATGCCGATATGGCACGACCATCAAATGTCCGTTGTTGTAGGGAAAGGCATTCAAAATGACAAAACACCTGTCAAACCGAGCGACAATCAAATTCTCTTCATCCCACTGTTCTTTCGGTTTGTCGCAAAAGATGCATCCTTTTTGCTCATTAGCCTTGGTCACATACGCTAACCTCCAAGGTGCCCAAAGGATTTTGAACCACATCAGCCATCACCTTCGCCCAATGTAGCCTATTTTTGCCGATGCATTGGAAAGTGACATCGGAGCAAACCACAGGGCTGCATTTCAAGTTTGCCCAAGTGCCCACTCAATTGCTTCCGCCACGCCATCGGACGCTGGTTGAGTTGTGACCATTCCGCCAGCCTTCAATGCTGCTTCTTTGATTTCAGGCTCAGCGTTTGCAACTGCCACAGGGAAGAAACCGTGCTCGCCATTGAGCATATCAAGGTCGTTGATGCTGTCGCCAATGGTCATCACTCGTTCGGTCAGGATGTTCAAAACTTCGGCGAGAAACCTAACCGCCTTGCCTTTCGTGCCATTACGAGGGATTAAGCCGACAAAAACGAAGTTGCGGTTAACCGTCAACTCTGGATGAGGCTCAATGAGTTGCTGAAGCAACTTTTCCGTTTTCCTTGCCTGTTCAACAGTGTTGTAAACGAGCGAAAACCAACCAGCCCTTGTGTCCAAGACCCATCGGGTTGGTGACAATCCAGCATCACTCAAAACTTGCAGCCACTTGCATGCTTTTGGCAAAACGATTTTTTCAATTGCTTGCTCTGCTTCCTCCAGTCGTTCCTTGTTCCAGCGAACCATCGCCTCATCCTCCAAAGGTTTTCCGTTGACAACTTTGTAGCAGTATTTTTCCAGCGGGATGACGAAATGAGGCACAGGTTCGCCGAATTTCAAACCGTGCACTTCAAGTTCCAAAACGATTTCCCTCAGTGTCCTTCCTGTTGCAACGGCAACGAAAATTCCGTTTTCCGCTGCTTTCAACAACGCTTGGCGACAACTTTCGCTTATCCTCGCTATGCCATCGCTCCAATCAAGCAAGGTGCTGTCCAAATCCATGACTATAAGGTCAAACCTGCCCATTCGGTTTTTCCCTCCAGTTCTCACAGCAGTTGCATCAATTTGTGGACTTGTGGGACGATGCGGACATCGGGCAATTTTCGTTGAGCCAAAGATGCCAATTTCAAGAGCAAATCCATTGACGGCGCTTCGGTCACAAACCTTGCTGGCGTCACTGGTTGGAGAATTAACGCTATCAGGCAAAAGTTTCTGTAACCGATTGATTGCTTTTGAAGCCTTGTGAGTAAATCAACGGCATGAAGAAACTCCTTTTCGTCAATATCCGTTGTGACAACAATTTTAGCGCAGGCTTGAATTTCCGATGCTAAAACCATTTCCCAAAACCGTTCGCACTCATCCCAGTCAAGAGATTCACCTGTCGTTGATGGCAACTTGATGTCGGCAGCGATGGCGTCAAGAAACTTCAAAACTTTTGCTAACCTTTCAGGCATGCTCCCTTCAGTTTCAAGCAAAATTTTGAAACCGCGACTTTTCAACTCCTCACTCAAGACTGCTAAAAAATCTGCCTGAAGCAAAGGTTCACCACCAGTGAAAGAGACCCAACGAGCAATTTTTCCAGCAGCACTTTGAACCCAACTCACGACATCGCTCAGGGAAACAGGGTTAGAAACGACAAAATCAGGTTCACCTTTTCGCCATCCCAGCCAGATGCGAGCCTGCCTTTCGGCAACGAGTGCAAATTCAGTGTCGCAATATTTGCACCTTCTGTGGCAACCTGTTTCGCGAAGGAAAACCATCGGTATCCCAACCCAAATCCCTTCACCTTGCAAACTCAGGTAAATTTCGCTTAGGTTGCCTTTGGTCACCGCTCTCGTTTGGACATTTTCGGTTTCTGTTTGCTGAATCACTTTTGCGTTCACCTCTTGCAGTAAAAATTTTGCTGCATTGAGGCGAAACTGGACTATCACACGAAAAACTTTACACCGTTTCAAAAAAATTTCCAAAATGATGCAGGCAGGGGTTCTGTCCCCTGCCGATTTTTTCGTCGGCGCAAGATAAAGCCTGCGCCCTACAGGGAGACCATAAGATAACCAAACATTCCCAAAGCCACTTACTCAGACATTCCCATTCCTAAAAAGCATCTTGCCTATCCTCGTTATTCGTCCTTTCCGCAACTCATAGTTTGGCGAAAATGCCTGATTTTATCGGCGAAAGAAGACTGTGCAAAATTATTAGGAGTTACGCAGTTGGATGTAGGGGCGGCTGCTAAGCCGCCCTCAAGGGCAGTTTTAACCCCTTTATAAAGAATGTTTTCGGGCAGACTATCGTCCGCCCCTACACAAAATGACATCAACTGCGTAAGTCCTAATTTTGCTGGCAAATAAGGGTTGTGCAAACTACGGTTCAAGCAATATAGCCGTGCCGAAAGGCAAGTGCTCTCGCCATTGAGGTTCAGGGCGACTGAGAACCCAAAGCACTGGATAAGGTGGCGGTGTTGCAGGGTAGTCTCCCATCCCGTCAGTCAAGTAAACGACGGCTTCAGGGACAGGAATTTGCCTAAATCGCTCAAATGCAGGACGAAAATCCGTTCCGCCACGCCCCTTCAATTCCTTCGCTTCGGGTAGAGGGACGAAAGGAGGGAAAATTTCGTCGCTCGTCACCTCAGCATCGCAAGTGACCAAACGAATTGTCAAGCGGGGGTAATCTTTTCGGATGGCTAAAATTTCTCGCCAAAACTGTTTGAGTTGCTCAGAAGTGATTGAACCAGAAGTGTCAATGGCTACGCCCAAAATGCCATAACGTTCCCTTTGCGGTTTAGGCAAAAGTGCAACCGATTGGTAGCGACGAGATGGTGGATAGTTCCAATGGCTTATGACCCTTTGTTGAATGAACTGGTGCAAAACTTTTTGCCAAGGGATTTTTGCCCTTTCACTTGCAATCACGAACTCATCAACCCATGCAGGGACAGAACCTTGTTTTTGAATGCTTTCGGCGAACTTTGCTGCTTCTTTTAGCCACTGCTGCCATTGCTCTGGAGTTGGGGCATCTTTTGCTGTTGGCAAAAAGTCACATCCGCTCTCAGATTTTTTTGCCTTGCCTAATTGTGAACTTGCTTTTTGCCTACTTGAACTGACTTCTCCCTTCTGTTCTTTTGCCAGCAACAAATATTTTGCTTCGGTTGACATTCCTTCCCATTGCTCTTCGGTCAAACCGAAAATTTGCGGGTTGATAATGATTGCAAATTTGGGTAGTCGCTCAAAATCAGGTTTAAGCAGTCGGTTAACAGTGTCATCAGAAGCAATGTTCCAAGCATGGGCATCCTCTTTGTCAGCGCCTCGCAAAGGGTGCGACAGTGCAGCGTGAAGGGTTTCGTGGGCCAGCAGGAAAGTCAAATCAGCATCAGAAAGGCGTTGCAAAAACTGAGCCTTGTAAAACACTCTCTTCCCATCAGTTGCAGCGGTGAAGATGCGCATTGCTTCTGCTTCCTTTGCGTTCAAAACTTTGTGCTCCAGACGCAAAGCCAGAGCACCATAAAAAGGCAACTTCGCAATCAGCGCTGATAAGCATTTTCTAACCCGTTCTCGCTGTGACAGCATTCTTTTTCGCCCCCTAACAAAAATTTTGCGCTTGCCCCATAATGAGCGTCACTTGCTTGCATCAACCTCTGCCATTGTCTCCGTTTTCCTAACGATTTTAATTTTTCGTCCAGCAACCAATTGACCGTTGACTCTCATCATCAGCATTTTAGCGTGAAGTGCTGAAACGATTTTACGGCGTTACAATAGTTTTCATGGTGACGGTAAACTTGACCGACCTTACGCCCGTTCAACTTTCGCAATTGGTCAAACAGAAGGCAAAAGAGTTAGGGTTTGACCTTGTTGGAATTGCATCAGCAGGTAAGCCGGTGACTTACCCTCATTTTGAGCGATGGCTTGAGATGGGTTTTCACGGCGCAATGACTTACATGGAACGAAGGAAAGCCGAAAGGATGGATGTCAGGTCTTTAATGCCCGATGGGAAATCAGTTATCGTGGTGGCTATCAGTTACTTTGTGCCGTGCGAACCTGCTGGCAACTTTGAAGGAGCAAAAGGTTTAGTTGCAAAATACGCATGGGGGCTTGACTATCACGAAATTTTGCTGCGGAAGTTAGAGGCGCTACTTGATTACCTAAAAGCCTTGTTGGGCAATTGGGTCAATGGCAAGGCTTATGTTGACACTGGTCCAATTTTGGAGCGGGATTTTGCTGTCCAAGCAGGCTTGGGTTGGTTTGGGAAAAACACATGCCTTATCAGCCCCCAAATTGGCTCTCACCTTTTCTTGGGCGAACTCATCGTTAATGTCCCTTTGATACCTGATGAACCTTTCAGTCGCTCCCATTGCGGGAAATGTTCCCGTTGCATTGTCGCTTGCCCTACTGGCGCTTTAGTGTCACCTTACAAACTTGACGCTCGCCGCTGCATCTCCTACTTGACCATTGAGTTACAGGGCAGCATTCCGAGGGATTTGAGACCTTTGATTGGCTCATGGGTTTTCGGTTGCGACATTTGCCAAGATGTTTGCCCTTGGAACAGAAAAGCAAAGCCAACGCAGGAAGAGAGTTTCAAGCCTAAACCTTGGGCTGCACCTGACTTAATTGAGTTGCTGAAGTTGAGTGAAGACGAGTTTAGGGAGAAGTTCAAGCATAGCCCATTGAAGCGGGCGAAAAGAGTTGGGCTCATCCGCAACGCTTGCATCGCTTTAGGCAATCTCAGAGAAGTGCAGGCAGTTCCTTTATTGGCAAATCTGCTTCACAATGACCCAAGCCCAATCGTCCGCGAGCACGCTGCTTGGGCTTTGGGCAAAATCGGCACAAGGGAAGCAATTGATGAACTGATCAAGGTTGCTGAGTCGGAAACAAATGAGGTGGTAAGGCGAGAGATTATGACAAGCCTGAAAGAGTGCGAAAGGAGTGAAACAAATTTGGAAAGAGCGCTACGGTGCTGAAACATTTGTGACGAAACAAACCGCTAAGGCTTGATAGCGACCTGAGGGTAGCGTCGGCGGTCATTAACGCAACGATTTTGGAGAATTAAACTTTCATGTGCAGCAAATCTTAAATTGCGAGGTGACAGGTGTAATGCAGGTGAAAGAGGCACAACCAAAAGAAGGCATACATGTGGACAGCGGTTTACCGACTTTGCCACCAGCACCTGAAAGTGTTGAGGAGACAGGTTTGACGCTGGACTTCCTTGCCGACCTGATACTGAAGACGCTTTATGTTCGTGGCACTTTGTTGGGAAGCGAACTCACAGAGCAAATCAAACTGCCACACTACAATGTCCTTGAAAATATCCTCAAGTTCCTTCGTGACGAGGAGTTGGTTGAAGTTCGCCGAGGTTACGGTCAATTTGCAACTCAATGGATATACGGTCTGACGACCAAAGGTTTCAACCGAGGGAAGGAATTGATGGAGCAATGCTCTTATGTCGGACCTGCACCTGTTCCCATTAGCGTTTACACCGATTACATTGAGCGTTACCAAGTGCCATGGGAAGGGTTGACGGAGCAAGTTTTGCGGGATGTTTTAAGTGACCTCGTTGTGAGCGATAGACTCATCCGCAAACTTGGTCCTGCTTTCAACTCTGGCAGGTCTATGTTTCTTTACGGCAACGCCGGCAACGGCAAGACATCCATAGCAGAACGATTTGCTAGGGCGTTAAAAGGTGGTGTCCTTGTCCCTCACTCCTTGGAAGTCAACGGTCAAATCATCCGATTTTTTGACCCTGCTTACCACGAACTCATTTCTGTTCCGCAAGACAAACTTCACGCATCAGACCGCCGTTGGGTTTTGTGCAAGCGACCTTTCATCGTGGTTGGTGGCGAATTGAGGATGGAGCACTTGGAACTTTCTTATGACCCTATCGTGAAGTTTTACAACGCTCCTTTCCAACTCAAGGCGAATGGCGGCGTCTTCATGATTGATGACTTTGGTCGCCAAAGGATGCACCCTCGCGACTTACTTAATCGCTGGATTGTCCCTCTGGAGAAAGGCATTGACTTTTACGCCCTTCAAACTGGTGAGCAAATCGCTGTTCCCTTTAAGGTGCTCATTATCTTCTCAACGAACCTTGCGCCAAAGGAACTGGTTGAGGAAGCCTTTCTGCGCCGAATCCGATACAAAATTGAGGTTGGTGACCCAAGTGAAGAAGAGTTTCGGGAAATCTTTCGTAGAGTCGCAAAAGCGATGGGCTTTGAGTATGAACCTGAATTGCTGGACTATCTGATTGAGCGACACTACAAGCGCGTTGGGCGAGGTTTCAGGGCTGTCCACCCCAGAGACCTTCTTATGCAGGCTCGCGACTATTGCAATTACATGGGCTGGCAATACAAGTTGACCCGTGAGTTGATAGATTTGGCTGTTGAAACTTACTTCGTTGAACTGTGAGGTGGCAAGATGAGAATCGGCATCATTTCTGATATCCATGCCAACTTGGAGGCTCTGCGCTCCGTTTGGCAATTGTTTGATGCCGAGAAAGTTGATGATGTATGGTGTCTTGGCGACATTGTGGGTTACGGGGCAAACCCAAACCAGTGCATTTCGGAGGTCAGGAAAAGGTGCTCCTTGATTCTCAAAGGAAACCATGACGATACCGCTGCGACTCTTTGTAACCTTGAGTGGTTCAACGAATGGGCAAGGGAAGCCATTCTTTGGACGCATGCCCAGTTGAGTGAGCAAGAGTTGGAGTTCTTGGAGAATTTGCAACCAAAACAGCAAGTCCATGTTGAAGGTTTTGGCTCTGTTCCCATCTGGCTCGTTCATGGGTCACTTCGCGATCCGTTGTCAGAATACATCCTCAACGACCAAATCGCTTCTGAAAACATTGAATTGCTCAAAAGCCAAGCCCCTTTTAGTTCCGATTTCCCAATCCTGCTCTTCTTTGGACATTCCCATGTCGCCGAAGCATACCACATCAATTCTCCACGAAGCAAAAAATTGAATCATCAACGCTTCCTCATCTCAACTAATTTGCAACTGCGACCTAACGGTTTTTACCTCATCAATGTTGGCAGTGTTGGTCAGCCTCGCGATGGCAATCCCTATGCTTCCTGTGGCATCTTTGACACTGAAACTTTGACCTTGCGAGTTTTTCGCATCCCTTACGATATTGAGCGGGCAGCCATCAAAATTTTGAGGGCAGGTCTTCCACAAGAGTTAGCCCTTAGGCTCTTTCAAGGTTGGTGAAAAATTTGTGGCTCAGAAACGAAAGCCAAAAGCAAAAGATCACAACCGCAAGCAATTGACATTCAAGTCCTTGTCAATCACTTGCGCCACAGCCTTCTTCCTGCTCGCTTTCCTCTGGAAAGGCTGCGGTGGGACAACTTCCATCAGTATGAATTCGCCAGTTACTTCTGCCGTTTCAGAATTCAGCGGAGAAAAGGCTTTTGAGTTGCTTGTTCAGCAAGTTGAGTTTGGACCGAGGGTGCCTAACTCAGAAGCAAGTCGCAAAGCGCAAGATTTTATCGCCCAAAAGTTGAAGGAAGCAGGTTCTCAGGTTTTCCGCCAAACTTTCACTGTCACCTACCGAGGCGAGAAATACCAAATGGCAAACATCATTGGCGTTTTCAAAGGCAAAAGGGACCTCAAAGTTTTGCTTTGCGCCCACTATGATTGCCGTCCCGTCGCTGACCAAGACCCAAACCCAGCAAACCGCAACAAGCCCATACCTGGGGCAAATGATGGTGCTTCAGGTGTTTCAGTCTTGTTGGAAATTGCCCGTGTGCTCAAAAGTTTCCGGCCTCCAAGGACGGTTGTTTTCGCTTTCTTTGATGGCGAAGATTTAGGCGATATGTCGGATGGAGGGATGTTTTTCGGTAGTAAATACTTCGCTCGCAACCTGACCATCAACGGCACAAACCTCAAAGCCGAAATGGGTGTTTTGCTTGACATGGTTGGCGATAAAGACTTCACCAGCAATGACGAACGGCATTCACGCTATTACGCTCCAAGCGTCGTTTTGGGATTAACAAATGCAGCGAAAAAATTGGGTTATCAGCGCTACTTCTTTCAGCCACCGATGTTGAACATCTATGATGACCATGTGCCTTTGAACAAAATTGCGGGTATCCCGACAGCGGACATCATTGACTTTGACTATCCCTATTGGCATACACTCCAAGACACACCAGACAAGTGCAGTCCTCAGACTCTCGCCATTGTTGGCAAAACAGTGATTCAATGGTTAATGAGTTTAAACGAATGATTTTGCCTTTGGCTTGAAAAGTTTCTTCAACTTTCCAGACTTGCCAAATCTTACCAACCAAATCAGGTCCTGGTTTCAAAGTGGGTTTACCAGGTTGCCAACCTGATGAGGTGAAGAAGCATAAAATCAAAACTGATTATCCGTCAAGGAATTTCCCCAACAGAAATTTAGTAGCACGAATTTTAATTTCGTGCTACAATCGCGGCGGAAAAGTAAACGGAGGTGTGCCGAGATGAGAAGAGCGTTCACTTTGATTGAGTTGTTGGTCGTGATAGCGATAATCGCCATTCTGGCGGCGATGCTGTTCCCTGTGTTCAGCGCTGCTCGCGAGAAGGCGAGGGCAACAGCCTGCTTGTCCAATTGTCGGCAAATTGGAACTGCGCTTGCAATGTATGTTCAAGATTGGGACGAAGGTTTCCCGCTAACCGAGCCGCATGAATATGGTGGTGGACATGCTCCCGTTGGTCCTGGTTGGCTGAAAAGTTGCGAACCTTACGCTAAGACAAAGTTACTTTATCGTTGCCCATCAGACACAAGTCCACTTTGGGATGATGGTGACCCTACGACCCGCCCTACATCGTTTGGATTAAACGGTTACTTCCCAGCTGATCACCCACCTTACTGGGGGATAAGGCTTGCTCAAGTTGTCAAGCCATCGCAGTGCATAGTTGTGGCTGAAATTGGGGACGAAGTTCCCGACGACCATTTCGTTCCCGCTGCTTGGGGTAACCCGACAAAAGTTCCCGAGTTCGGACCGGGTTCGGAAGAGCACGAAGCCGAATGGGATGACGAGAAAGGCGAACCGAAAAGTATAGCCATAAGACGGCATCAGGGTGGTGCGAATTATGTTTTCGTTGATGGTCACGCCAAATGGCTACAGTTCCACCAAACATGGAAGCAAACATTGGGCTACCCGCCTGAAGTTGACTGGTATGACCCACTACATCCTTGAAGGAGGTGCGTTGAGGTGAAGCATGCATTTACACTGATTGAGTTGTTGGTCGTGATAGCGATAATCGCCATTCTGGCGGCGATTTTGTTTCCGGTTTTCACAAAGGCTCGCGAGAAGGCGAGGGCAACCACTTGTATCAGCAACATGAAGCAGCAAGGTTTGGCGATGCTTCAGTATGTGCAAGACTACGATGGCTTTTACATGCCCTTTCCGCAGTGGAAGTCCAGACTTGACCCTTACATGACGAACCGCGAATTGTGGAAGTGCCCATCACGCCCGCAACTGCCTTGGTATTATGGTCACGGGGTCAATATCGGTTGCCTTCACGGTCCTGTGCTCGTTCAAGGAATTTCAGGGCAAGCGATTGGCGCTCATGAAGCAGCGATAACTCAGCCTGCTCAGAAAATTGCTACAGTTGAGTGGGACAGATGCAATGCGGGAGCGCCTTGTGGACCGCCCGGACTCTTTCACGGAGGCGCGACTTGTTATTGGGCGGTTTGCCGAATTCACCTTGACGGCTCAAACATCCTTTTCTCCGATGGTCATGTCAAATGGTTTAAGCCTGAACAATTTCACAGCAATGCTGAACGAGCAGATGAAAACGGCTATCCAGTCCCGCCCGATGCTGTCCCTGTCCCAGAAACGATTTGGCGACAATTTTGGGACATAACTTGGTTGGGACAGTGAACAAGTTCCATAACGCCATTGAAACTCAGTCGCAAATGGCAGTTACAATCCCACCATCGGCGTTCGCAGCGGAAAGGCAGTGGGATTTTTTCGTCGCCGGCGCTACAATGTGGGGCGGTGAAGGGGGTTAGGGAAATGAGGTTACTGGTCGTCACCTTCGCAATTTTGGGTTGGTGCGGGGTTATAACGAGTTTCGCTCAAACGCTCAAGTTTTATGTCGCACCGAACGGGAACGATGAATGGAGTGGGAGGCTACCAACTCCAAACGCGAGGCGAACCGACGGTCCATTTGCTACGCTCCATCGCGCCCGAGATGCTATTCGGGAATTGAAGCGACAAGGCAAGTTCCCCAAAAACGGCGTGATTGTTGAAATCCGAGGTGGCGTTTATGAAATGTCAACCCCTATTGAACTCACCGCCGAAGACAGCGGTTTGCCCAATGCTCCTGTTGTTTACCGTGCCCGCAAAGGCGAAACTGTGAGGTTGCTTGCGGGAAAACGGGTTACGAACTGGCAAAAAGTTACTGACCAAGCAGTGCTCAGCCGACTTGACGAAAATGTTCGGGACAAGATTTGGCAAGCGAACTTAAAAGCGTTAGGCATCACTGATTTCGGTTCGCCGGCAGGTGGTGGTTTGGAGTTGTTCTTCAACGACGAACCGATGATGATTGCCAGATACCCCGATGAAGGCTTCATGCGGATCGTTGATGTCGTTGAATATGATGGTCACCAGATTCACGGGATAAAAGGCAGCAGGGTCGGGCGATTTTACTACGAAGGTGATAGACCGAAGCGGTGGTTGGGCGAAAAGGACGCTTGGTTACATGGTTATTGGTTCTGGGATTGGAGCGACCAAAGGCACAGACTCAAAAGCATTGATCCGGAAAAGCGAATTTTGGAAGTTGAGCCGCCTTATCACTACTACGGCTACCGAAAAGGTCAGTGGTTTTACGCCTACAACATCCTCGCCGAATTGGATTCGCCCGGCGAGTGGTATCTTGACAGAGAAACTGGCGCAATTTACTTCTACCCGCCAACCGACATCGCTAAGGGCGAAACGATAGTGTCAGTTTTGCCGATGCTCTTGATAATGCGCGATGTTTCCCATGTCCGTTGGGAAGGTTTCGTGATGGAAGGCGCAAGGGGCACAGTTGCAGCAATCTATGGCGGAAGCGATGTTCGCATTGCAGGGTGCGTAATTAGAAACAGTGGCGGTTGGGCAGTCATTGTTGAAGGTGGGACGAACCACGCAATCGTCAGTTGCGACATTTACGGTTTGGGAGAGGGAGGGATTGCGTTAAGTGGTGGCGACAGGAAAACTTTGACCCCTGCTAACCACCTTGCGGAAAACAACCACATTCACGATTACGCTCGTTGGCATCGCATGTATCGTCCGGCAATTTCCCTCAACGGCGTAGGCAACAAGGCTCGTCACAACTTCATTCACGACGCCCCTCACCAAGCAATCGCTTTCAGCGGAAACGAGCATTTGATTGAATTCAACCTCATTGAGCGGGTTTGCCTTGAGTCAAACGACGCTGGGGCAATTTACAGCGGGCGCGATTGGACTTGGCGAGGGACAATCATTCGCTTTAACCTGTTCCGCGACATCACAGGTTTTGAGAAACAAGGTTGCATGGGCGTTTACTTGGACGACATGTTGTGCGGGACGATTGTGTTCGGCAATATCTTTGAACGAGTCACAAGAGCGGCGTTTATTGGGGGTGGGCGCGATAACATCGTTGAAAACAACATTTTCGTTGACTGCTTGCCAGCAGTTCATGTTGACGCCCGAGCGATGGGATGGGCAAGTTACCATGTGGATACGACGATGAAAGAGCGATTGATGGCAATCCCATACAAGCAACCACCTTGGAGCGAGCGTTACCCACAACTTGTCAACATCTTAGAAGACGAACCTGCAGCGCCGAAAGGCAACATCATCCGAAGAAACATTTGCGTGGGAGGACGATGGATGGACATTGAGGAGAAAGCAAAGCCTTATGTGCTGATTGAAGGCAACTTGATTGATGTTGCCTCTCAAGTTCTGTTCATGAACGCAGAGAAAGGCGATTATCGGCTTAAACCAAATTCACCTGCTGTTAAGATAGGCTTCAAACCCGTTCCTTTGGAGCGAATCGGCTTGTATCGCAATGAATGGAGGGCAAACCTGCTTCCGAAACCACTGCATCGTTGAAGAATTGGCATCTGCACTTGTTTGCCGCAAAATCTTTGTAGGCACAAAGTCCATTTCTCGGTCAGGTGATGCGCCATGCGCTGCTACGAACACCGTGATTTGGAAGCCGTTGGAGTTTGCCAAAGTTGTGGGCGGGGTGTATGCGAAAACTGTCAAGTGATGAAACGAGGGCAGATTCTCTGTCAAGAATGTGCCGAAAGAATTCGCACCGGTGGTGCTTGGTTCACCTTCCGATTTCACATCCCACCTTTTGAGCAAATTTGGGAGGAGTTAGGCGAAGCGGTTCGGGTATCTTTTGGGACAATTTGTCCTGAGTGCGGTCGTGCAGTCCAACCGGATTTTGTCGCTTGCCCGTATTGCGGTGCGACTCTGAGGAAACGCTGCCCCAATTGCGAACGAAGGGTTCGCGCCAACTGGCGCTACTGCCCCCACTGTGGTGCGAGTTTGTAAAGGCACTGTCGGTTCATGTTGAACCTTTCTGCCAAATAAGCCTGCATAGCAACCTTAAAGGAGTCGTAGAAAATCCTCAACCGTTAGGTTAGCGTTACGCAGAATTTGTTTCAGTAAACCCGGCTTTATCCTTTTATGGTCGGGCACAGTAACAGGTAAATGGTGCGGATTAGTGTCGTCTCTCATGCGTATATGACTACCTTTTTGATGGACAACCCGGTAGCCGATTTTCTCAAGAGCCTTGACAACATTTCTACCTGACACATCACGAGGCAACTTAGTGCTCATCTCACCACACTCACACTCCCCAAGAGCACTTTAGATGGATCGGGAATTTCCTCTCCACGCATCGCCATCTCCTCAAGGCACAACTGGATAGCCTCCTGAATGTTAACAAGTGCTTCTTCAATTGTTTCGCCTTGGGAAAAGCAACCGGGAATTAGTGGGCAAGTTACAACAAAGCCTCCTGTTTCATCAGGTTCCAATATGACAGGAAAATTCAGCACACGCACTCTATTCATTGCCATCACCGAACCAAGAGTTTAGCACTTTGACGAGGGATTGGGCAAAATCTTGCGACAGAATTAGACATGGCAATTGACTCTAAGAGAGGAGGTTAAAGCGATGGAGCGAGTGAGAATTGGAGTTGTTGGGACTGGAGGAATTTTTGTCGGTGCTCACTTGCCCGCTTATCCTGAAATCCCTGAGGCTCAAATTGTCGCTTTGTGCGATGTCAGTCAGGCAGCACTGCAGCGTGCATTTAGGAGACTTTGCGAGTTGTATGAACGAAGGGCTCAAAGGGCGGAGGAAGAAGGAGACAAAGAACGAGCAGAACAGTTGCGCAAGGACGCAAAAGAAGTTAGGCTCTACACCGACTACAACGAGATGCTTCGGAAGGAAAAACCCGATTTGGTTGAAATTTGCACTTCTCCAGATTTCCATGCACCTGTCGCCATAGCAGCGTTGAAAGCGGGCTGCCATGTCATGTGTGAGAAGCCGATGGCACGAACTTGGCTTGAATGCGTGGATGTTTGCGAAGTCGTTGAGCAAACCGGCAAATTCTACCAACACAACGAAAACTGGCTCTTTGACCCGTTCTATTACACTGCCAGAAAGTTGATTGACGCAGGTGCAATTGGTGAAGTTGTGGCGATGTATCTCAACACTTCCCATGCAGGTCCAGAAAACAGGCTGGTGTTTTGGGACGAATGGCGTTCAGGTGGGGGTTCATTGCTTGATAACGGCATTCACGCTGTCACCGCTTCGTGGTATCTTGCAGGGTTTGACAAAAAGCCAGTGGTTGCTAAAGCCGCAGCGCCCACAGGCATCACACAGCGGATGAAACACCGGATCATTGACAATCGCTACCGTGAGTTCCGAGTTGAAGATGACGGTCACATCCTCATCCGCTATGAACATCCTGAAACGAAGGCTTGGGCGACCGCTCATGTTGAAGGTTCGTGGAGTCATCCTGATTCGCCTCCAACCGTCATTTTGGGGACCACTGGAAGTCTTCGTCCAATTTGGGACGAAGGTAGGCAGTTCGTTGAAATTACCGATGCTTTCGGCAATAAACGACGAGTTGAAGCGACCGGACCAACTTGGACTTTCTGGCCGTCAAGTTTTTACGGCGAAATCATCAACATGGTCAAGTGTGTGCTCAATGAAACGAAACCCTTCTGCGACCACAATATTGGAGCAGAATCCCAAGCGATCGTGGGTGCTGCTTATCTGTCACAGCGTGAAGGGCAACGAGCCGTGACTTTGGATGAGTTCAAGTCTTGGGCATTGCAAATACGAAAGAAGCACGGCAAGAAAGCCAACGAGGTTCTGATTGAAGAGCAATTGAAAGGCGTGAAAAGGTGATAAACTCAAAATTCAAGAGGCGCACCAGTTTCATGAAAACTTCCTCAAAGGAGGCGAAAGAAGGTGGCACGGAGAGGTTCATCTATCAAAGTTGCCGTTGTGGGCGCTTGTGGTCGCATGGGGAGAGAAGTTGTCAAGGGAATTTTGAATCGTCCCGACTTCCAACTTGTCGCCGCTGTTGATGTCCGAGAGGTTGGAAAGGACATTGGAGAAATCATCGGGGGTCAACCGCTTGGAATTCCCGTAAGCGGTGATTTAGTTGCTGCATTGAAAGAGAGCGGTGCTCAAGTTGCTGTTGACTTCACTCATCCTTCCGTCGTTTTTGAAAATGTCCGGAAAACGATAGAGTGCGGTGTTGCTCCCGTTGTTGGAACGACAGGTTGGACCCAAGAGAAGGTAAAGGCTATTGACAGGTTGGCAAAGCGGAAAGGCGTGCCGGTCGTTATTGCCCCCAACTTCGCTATCGGCGCAGTTTTGATGATGAAATTTGCGATGGAGGCAGCGAAATACTTTGACAAGGTGGAAATTATTGAGATGCATCACGACGGGAAAGCAGACGCTCCATCAGGGACTGCCTTGCGGACAGCGGAGTTGATTTTGCATGGGCGTGGCAAAGCATTCCCAGAGCCGAAAGTCAAGCACCCTGAAGTCCTACTGGAAGGTGCACTCGGCGGTGAAATGAATGGCATTCGCATCCATAGTGTCCGGTTGCCGGGATTAGTTGCCCATCAAGAAGTCATCTTCGGAACCGTTGGGCAGGTCTTGACAATTCGCCACGATTCGTTGAGCCGAGAATCTTTCATCCCTGGCGTTTTGCTCGCTGTAGAGAAAGTGCTCTCGCTTCCGCCCGGAGTTGTTTTTGGGCTTGAGAACTTGTTGTGACTTGGCGCAAGTTCGCTTGAAAAATTTGCGACGCAAACTATTAGTGCGTCGCTCCTGTCGTGGGCTTTTACCGAATAGCAGCCGAGGAAAATTTTAAAGCATAGAACCCTTTAGGCAGGTGAAACCTAAATGATGGAACGAGTTGGAATTGTTTGGAACTGGCTCGGTGATGCGTTTGGCAAATTGTCAAGTGGATGGCGCTCTTGGTCACAAACGAGGTTTGTGCAAAGTTTCCTTCAATCTTGGTGGTGGGGATTGACAGTTTTGGTTCGCCCGGTGCCCATTTTGCAAAGGGCTGCTGAAGAGAAGCCAATTTTGCCTGCCCTTTGGTTGACAATTTTGCAAGGCTTCAGTTTGGCGATAGGAACTCGCTACGCCGCCGATCATGGTGGATTTGTCGCATCTTGGCTCATCAAAAACTTGCCGTCTTGGGGATTGGTCGTCCTATACGCCTTCATCTTCCCGCCAGTCTTGTGGTTCGTCAAAGCAGCAGTTTTGAATTTGGTCGCAGAACTTTTGGGCGGACCGCCGCGCGGATTAAGCCTTTTGGCGACAACCGCCGTTGCTTGCTCACCTTTGTTGCTCGTTTTGCCTGTAGCCCTGATCGCCGTCGCGTTGGCTGAGCCGGACCTTGACACAGGCTTTGTTAGCCACCTTTGGTTCGTCTTCGCAATCGGTGTTCATGTTTGGTGGGGCGTGTTAACCGTCGTTGCTGTCAGGGAAACTTACAGGTTCACCATCGCCCAAGCAATCTTGACAGTTTTGCTGCCTGTTCTCATCGGCTTACCGATGGCTTACATCATCTACCGCGTCCTAAGTGTCATAGTGTGAATCAGAGGGAAGATCTCCTGAGCCGCCGGAGAAATCGGCGTGTCAGGAGATGCACCTTCCGAAAAACTCAGGTGGGAAAATTTTCTGGCAAAGGTGAAATGGAATGCATAGGCAAAGGAAATTGGTGACCAAGAAACTGGCAGACCATGAGTGGACTGTTCTTATCTGGCGTGATGCGGACGGTTACCTTGTAGCAGAAGTCCCAAGGATTTTTGCATGTCAAGTGTTCAGACGACTGCTGAAAGCCTGTCAATATTATGGCAGCCGAATTTCAACGCGGTTATCAGCACCTTTGCGGACAGCCAACTTCTGCGTAATCTCGCGACCATCTTGCGTTCGGATTTTCAATTCATACTCGCCGTAAAAGGCTTTCGTTTGCCACTTGCCTTCTTTATCGGTCGTGCCTTTTGCTTTCGTCCACCATTCGCCCTTGATGAGTTCAAGCATTCGTTCGTAAACGGGTTTGGGTGACATGTCCCGTCGCAGCCAACCAGCAGGTGCTCCCATCCACGCGCCGTCGTCGGAAAAGTCCCACCAAGTGATCGCTTCAACTGAGGGATGAGAAAACAGAAGCGTGTAAAATCTCACTGTCGCCTCTGCTTGCTTTTCTTCGCCTTCGGGGGTCGTTTGTCCCCACCTTCCAAAACCTGCCGGTGAACCGCTGACGATGGTCGTTTCAGTGAAATGCAAAGGCAAGCCAAGTTGAGCGAACCGTTCACAAATTTCCCATGTCCGCTGCACCGACCAAACACCACCGTGCATGTGGCTTTGAATGCCGATGGCATCAAAAAGCCAGCGTCCATTTTCGTCCTTGAGTTGCTGCAGGATTTTCCGGTAGGCTTCATCTGTTCGGTAATCGTTGACAAGTAAAGTCGCCTTCGGATTAGCCTCTCGGGCAACTTTCAGGTGCAATGCCGTGTAAGCCACAGGCCCGATTGCCATTCCCCATGCAGCCATCTTCGTTTTGTTCGGGCTTCGCGGTGAAAGGTGAGTTGGTTCGTTGACGACATCCCAAATATCAATCCTGCCAGCAAAGCGCTTAACAATCTCCCGGACGCGACCTGTTGACAATTTTTCAATTTCGGCGTGGTCGTCGGGAAGCCAATGGTCCGGCGAACTTGCTGGGCTGTCCCAAACGAGTGGGTGACCTTTGCAGGTTATTCCATGTTGATGGCACCACTCAACTACTCGGTCAATGTATTCGTGATTTGGCTTGCCACGCTCCCGTTCGTAACCTGCCCAGTAAAACGGCAGTGTAGCGTAGTTGAAAATGGCGGCAAATCGTTCGCGATAAAGTTCCTCGCGCTTCGGGTCAGGTATTCGCCCCCAGCGGAAAATGTTGCAGCCGAACAGGAAAGCGTGACGGGTTTGTGTCAATGTCAATTGAGCGTTTCTGGCAGGCTTGCCGTCAGGAGTTCGGACAACAACCACGACATCGCCTTTCTTGTAGCGCTCAATTCGTTCCTTGGCAGTTGCAAGCAATTCTTCGTCTTGAGCCATCACTTCATCCACTTTCCTCCGCAACCCTTTGCCCAGAATTGAAACGCCAGCAACGCCAAACATCATTGTCACAAAATCCCTTCGCTTCATGCCGACACCTCCAAAAGCCTGATGTTCACAACTCCCAACCTTTTCTGTATTCGCGCCGAATATATCGGTCTGCTTCTGGGCAACCTCTCGCTTTCATCCTCAATGGCATGAATTCAATCTTTTCGCCCGTCAACAATGCGACATTGCCGAGCAGAACGACTTCGGTCACCAAGCCTGCAAAGTCAAAGTTTGACATTGTCGGTGAGCCAGTTTTGCACGCTTGAATCCATTCAAGGTAATGGTTGTCTTGAGGTGCTCTTGGCAAGGTCGGTTCGGGAGGCTGGTAATCCTTGAACTGATCAGCGGGCAACAACCGACCGTTGAAAACAACTCCTTTGTCGCCGATGAACAGATGTCCGTTATCGGGAATTTGCTCTCCTTTCAAAATGTCCTTGAGCAGATCCGGAGACGGTTTCTGCCCGCCATCATACCAAGTCAGCCTGACAGGTGGCAAATTGCCGCGAGCGGGGAACTCATACTGGACGATTGACCATCGCGGGTAAGTTTCGTTGTTGTGACCTGAGGAAATCGCCACAACGGAAGTTGGATAGCCCAAATTGAGTGCCAAGAACGGAAGTGGAAAAACATGGCAACCTATGTCACCCAATGCGCCCGTCCCAAAGTCAATCCAACCGCGCCAGTTAAACGGGTGATAGGCAGGATGGTAAGGGCGATACGGTGCCGGACCAATCCACAAGTCCCAATTGAGTTCTTTCGGGACAGGGGGTGTATCTTTCGGTCTGTCAACCCCTTGTGGCCAAATTGGTCGGTCAGTCCACAAGTGAACTTCGCGGACATAACCAATAGCGCCGGAACGAATGATTTCAATCAACTGTCTCGTCCCACTGCTCCCCATCCCTTGATTGCCCATTTGAGTCGCAACTTTTCGCTCTTGAGCGACCTTCCGCATCACACGAGTCTCATAAATGCAATAGGTCAGCGGTTTCTCGCAGTAAACATGTTTGCCCAATTTCATCGCAGCGATGGAGACAACTGCGTGAGTGTGGTCAGCGGTTGCAACGACAACAGCATCAATCTCATTCGCCATCTCGTCAAACATTTTGCGAAAGTCTTGATAGCGCTTTGCGTTCGGGAACTTTTGGAACGAATCTGCAGCCATCCGCCAGTCAACATCGCAGAGCGCGACGATGTTTTCGCCTAACTTCGCAAACTCGTCAATGAGTGCAGCACCGCGCCCCCCAGCGCCGACAAAAGCCAAGTTCAACTTCTCGTTGGCTTGGTAACTCCAAACTGCTTTGGAGTTACGCAAAACGAAAAACGCCGCACCGCCTAAAGCGACTTTTTTCACAAATTCTCGTCTTCTCCAATTCCTCATTGTGCCAACCCCCAAAAAATTAGTTTATGGCAATTGTAGGGATAAGTTTAGGCACTGTCTCAAAAATTAGATGGCGATGAATTTGGCTGGCAAAACTTTTCCAGAGAGAGTTGCGACGGTTAATAGTTTGAGGCTTCTTCGCTCTTTGCTTCAACAATTCGTCGTCCGTATTAAACTGTAAGTGGTGAAAGTTTAGCGAGGTGATGGCAGGATGCGTTACCTTAGGTTATGCGTTTTAGGAGGTGTGGCAGTAATGGCTTTTGCCTTAATGCTGACGAACTTGCCTTTCAACGAGGTAGAGGCTGAAGGTCAGCAAGTTAAGAGGTTGATGTTCGTGAACTTATCAATGGGCTTTCGCCATAGCACTACTGCGACGGCGGCGGAAGCAGTTGTGCGACTTGGCTGGCAATCCAAACCTCGCTTTTTGACAACTGTGACTGAAGACACTGACTTGCTCACTTCGGAAATCCTCCAGCGCTATGACGCAATCATGTTTTTCACGACAGGGGAATTGCCCATGAGCGATGAGCAAAAGCAAGCATTTTTGGACTTCATACGCAACGGTAAAGGCTTCATCGGCGTCCACAGTGCTACGGACACTTTTTACAATTGGGCTGATTATGGCGAGTTGATTGGTGGCTACTTTGCTGGTCACCCTTGGCATCAAAATGTTCGCCTCATCGTTGAAGACAAGGAACACCCTGCAACCAAGCATCTTGGCGAAGTTTGGGAGTTGAAAGACGAGATTTACACCTTCCGCAATTGGTCTCGCGAGAAAGTTCATGTGCTTTTAAGCCTTGATCTAAAATCCGTTGACATCAAAAAAGGCAACCGACCCGACAACGATTACGCCATCGCTTGGTGTCGTTATTATGGCAAAGGTCGCGTGTTCTACACCGCTTTGGGGCATGAGGAGTATTTGTGGCAAGACGAAAAGTTCTTGCAACACTTACTTGGTGGGATTTTGTGGGCGATGAATGTTTTGCCTGGCGACGCCACACCGAAACCAAAACCACAGCGCCGAGAAGATGAGTGATGAGACTTGATAAATTCCTGCAATTGACTGGCTTGGTCAGACGGAGGACTATAGCAAAGCAACTTTGTGATGCAGGGAAAATTAAGGTCAACGACAAAGTTGCCAAGCCTTCAACCGAAGTTTGCGCTGGCGATTTGATTGAAGGTGAAACAGGTTGGGAACGATGGCAAGTGAAAGTTTTACAACTCCCAAAAGGTTCTGTCCCTGCCCATCTACGCTCTGAGTATGTTGAGTTCCTGATGAGGCAACGAATTTACCTTTGGGATGACGAATAGTCACATGAATGGTTCAGCGTTGCAGAATTTGGCGGATGGGAATCCAAGCGGGCTTAACACTGACATTGGTCAGTTTCCTGTCTCGGAAGATGCTCAGTTTCAACGCTTGATTTTTCCTTGCAGCCTTTCTGACCGAATAACGCAAGTGGTTAATGTCTCGGATAGGTTCATTGTTGACAGCGATAATCACATCTCCTTCCTCCAAGCCATATTGCTCTGCTGGCATACCTTTCATGACAGAGCGAATAACTAACGCCCTCTCTGTGGGGACTCCCAGTCTACGCCTTTCCTCTTCGGACATCATTTCGTAACTTACGCCAAGCATTGGAATTCGGACTTCTTTGTGCTGCAACAGTTGTTCAACGACATCAGCAACTACCTCAATGGGAATGGCAAAGGCTATGCCTTGCGCTCCTGGTCTCATTGCCACATTGATGCCTATAACTTCGCCTTTGCTGTTGACCAAAGCGCCGCCGCTGTTTCCTGGATTGATTGCAGCATCGGTTTGAATTAGGTCATCAAGCAAGATACCTTCGTCTCTTAGACTGCGACCTTTCGCACTGATAACTCCTACAGTTACAGAGTTTGAGAAACCGAAAGGATTGCCGATGGCGATGACCCAAGCACCCTCTTTGAGTCCCTCAGAAGAGCCAAACTTGGCTTCGGGCAAGTTGTTTGCTGGGATTTGAATGACGGAGATGTCAACATGGGGTTCTCTACCAAGAACTTTTGCCTTAAATCGGCGACCGTCTCTGAGGGTAACTATCAAGTTGCGAGCATTTTCAGTGACATGATGGTTGGTGACTATAAGACCGCGCTTGCCATCAAAAATGATGCCAGAACCAGCATTTTGACCAATGGGGAGTTGCTCCCCGCTTTCAACGGAGACGACAGCATTCCCCACCTTTTCAACAATCGGAACCCAAAAGTCAACGGGTAGTGTGGTGGTAACTCGTGTTTCTGGAGCGCGCTCAATTTTTGAGGCTGAAACTGGTTGAAAAGTGACAGGTTGAGTTTGTGAGTTTTGAATTTGAACTTCTTGCCGACCCATCCAACGACCAAAGTTGACCAAAATTGCTCCCACCAAAACACCGAAAAGCCAAAACATTATCTCGCGCCATAGGGATTTTTCCCGCATTGCTATCTCGCTCCTTTCTTTGCTTTCATGTCTCTTTGCGATTCATTTGTGCGATGAAGATTTTGGCTCGTTTGGCTATTGGTGAACGGCGCCAAACTTGAACGGGGAAGGAACGCTCCCTGACAAACTCTTCCAATCTTTCCGCCACTAACTTTGCTGCTAACCGCTCCGCTTGCTCTTGGACTTCTTGCCAGAAGCGTTTCCTCATTCTTTCCAGTTCCATCTCAAGTTCCTCAATGCGAGTCATGAGTTTGAAAGTGACTTCAACGCCAGCGAGGTTAACGCCCATCTTCTGCGTCAACTCTTTGATTTTCCTGACCCTTGCTATATCATCCTCGGAAAAAAGTCTGTTACCTTTTTCGTTTCGTCGTGGCTTGATCAACCCAAGTCGCTCATACATCCGCAATGTTTGTGGGTGTGTGTTCAGCATCCTTGAGACAACGCTGATGGAGTAAAGCCTTTGTTCCGATGTCGGTTGAGTTTTTCGCTTTGGCAATTTCGTTTCACCTCTCCCAATGAGACTGGCAAAATTCTAAGAACTCCAAATCAAGGTAACGAACCCGCCTATAAGGTTGACTAAACTGATGGCAAAATGCAAGAGCGTTATTTTTTTGGCAGCGATAAACTTTTTGGGGGAAATCGGAGGTGGAAGTTTTAGAAATGGCAAGGCTAAAAGTTAAACCCGATGACCTTGAGATAGTTGTGCCTGATGGTTCGCCACTGATAAAGGCACTGTGGCAGACAGGTGTTACCGTTGAGACTCCTTGTGGTGGCTTCGGAGTTTGCGGCAAGTGTCGCATCCGTTTCACCTATGGTCATGTCCCTGACCCAACCGTTGAAGACCGAAAGCATCTGACAAGCAGTGAACTTGAGGATGGTTGGCGTTTGGTTTGTCGTCACAAGGTTGAAGGCGATGCCGTCATTTTTGTTCCAGAAAGCAGCCGACCATCAATCGCTCAAATCCTGATGTCCGCTGTTGGACGGGAAACGGAATTGAAACCTGCTGTCAGGCGCTTCCTTTTGAAAGTTCCCTCAGCATCCATCTCAGACGAAAGAAGTCAAGTCCAGCGCTTGCTTGACTCCTTGAGGCAACATCACGGTTTGACCTTTTCACCTTCCTCTATCCCCTTGACCGTGATCCGTTCCTTGCCGAGTGTTCTTTCCGCCAATCAAGAAGTTTGCGTTACCGTTCAAATTGGTTCGGATTATCAAGCCCGCATCTTTTCCGTTGAGCCTGCAAGGGAAATGACCCGACCATTGTTGGGTATGGCTTTTGACATTGGCACAACTACCCTCGTCGGATATTTGCTCAATTTGGAGACTGGCAAAGAAATTTCTGTCGCAGCCAGACTAAATCCCCAAGTTCAATTTGGCGATGATGTTGTCTCTCGGCTTTGCTTCGCAATGAACCAAACCAACGGATTGAGGCGACTGCAACAGGCTGTTGTTGGTGGCATGAACGAGATAATTGCCGAGTGCTGTCAGGAAGCAGGTTTTGCTCCCAACGAAATTTACGAACTCGTTTGCGTTGGCAACACAGCGATGTTGCACCTCCTTTTGGGCGTCAACCCTGAGCCAATTGCTCTTGCCCCTTATGTCCCTGTCTTCAACGAACCTGTTACAGTTGAAGCGTGGCGATTAGGATTGAAAATTCACCCTAACGGTCTTTTGACCACTTTGCCTTGCGTCGCTGGCTATATTGGTGCCGACACTGTTGCTGTTGTTCTGACCCATCTTTATGAGCCTGATGGCGAGTCTGTTGTTGCCCTTGATATTGGCACAAATGGCGAAATTGTAGTGAGGCATCAAGGTCAATACTTTTGCGCTTCCGCTGCTGCAGGTCCAGCCTTTGAAGGTGGTCGGATTTATCAAGGGATGAGGGCTGAAAGAGGTGCTATTGCACAAGTTTCGGTTGAATGGAGTGATAGCAAAGCATGGCTTAGAGTTTCAACTTTGGGCGGAATTTTGCCCAGAGGGATTTGCGGCTCAGGTTTGATTGATGCCGTTGCCGCTTTGCTTGAATTGGGGATTGTTGATGAGTCTGGTCGATTGAGAAGCGATTTGGCTGAGTGGAGCGACAGAATTTTGTCCCTCAACGGGCAAAAGGCTTTCCAACTCGTTGCCCCTCAGTCAAGTGAGCGAAGCGAAGGGATTGTCTTGTCACAGCGGGATGTCCGTGAATTGCAACTTGCGAAAGGTTCAATTCGTGCTGTGACAGAAGTCCTGCTGCAAGTTGCAAACCTGAAGTGGAGCGAGGTTTCTAAAGTCATCGTTGCAGGAGCGTTTGGAGTTTTCGCTAACTTGAAGTCGGCAAAGCGAATTGGTTTGCTGCCACCACTGCCCGAAAGTCAGTTTGTTCTCGTCGGAAATGCAGCGGGCGCTGGGGCAAAACTGGCTCTGAAATCCGTTGAGGAAAGAGCAAGAGCAACCCAACTTGCCAAAAAATTGAAACATGTCCCAATGGCTGGTAACCTCGCTTATGAGGAAGCCCTGATGGAGTTCATCGCTTTTAACGAATGAACTTTGAACCGAGCAAGGCAATTTGCTGAACGGCTGAAACTGTCACTCTGGCAGGGTTGTGGGTGCACTTTACAATCGTGGGCAAATGTGGCATAACTTTCACGACTTTTTCAGAGGCAGAAGAGGAGGCGAACGAAAATGGAGTGGGTAAGTCGCTGGGTTAATAATGCGATTGTCCTTCGTTGGGGTATTATAGCGGCTTTAATGGCGCTGTTGACGACATTCGGATTGGCTCAAGGTGGTGATGGAACACCAAAAGTTGTCTTCCTTGAACCCTCGGAAGGGGCAACTATTTCCTCTGATGTTGACACTGTTCAAATTCGTTTTCGGCTGATAAGCCCCGATAACACAAACCTGATGCGGTATCAACCTTTCGTCAACGGTTTGCCAGGCAACGAACCTATCCCCATTGACCCACCAAGCCCACAGGTTGAATTGGTAATTTTATGGAATGGCGTTAAGCGGTTTCCTGAAGGTGTTCACATCATCACCATTAAGGTTGTGGACGCTAAAGGGCGAGAGGGTATGGGTTCCCTCACTCTTTACAAAGGTCGTGATTCAACCAAGCCAACAGCGGAAATCTTGACACCAAAGAGTGGCGATGTCGTTCGTGGCGAGGTTCCCATTTTGGTTCGTGTCAGTGATGACAGGGGCTTGAGAGCCATAACTGTCAGCGCAACTCAAAGGGAAACTTCCAAGACCCAAACGATTTACTTGGCTGCCGGAAATTACGGTCGGTTTATGGAAATTCGTGTCCTTTGGAACACCACTGAAAAACATCCCGAAACAAAAAGCGACTTGTTCCCTGACGGTGTTTATTTGTTGCAAGCAAAGGTTCGCGACATTGAAGATAACGAGGGCGTTTCAAACGAAGTTTTAGTCATCGTTCAAAACAGAGTAGCCCAACCAGTGATTTCTCAATTAAGCCCAAGTCAAACGACGAGAGGCGGAGCAATGCCGCCAATAGTTCCAGAAACAACTTCACCACAAAGTCAGAAATCTCCATTAACTTTGGAAGTTCCTACTGGAGCAAGCCCTAAAATTGCTCCGCTTTCCATAGGATTGCAAAAGCCAGGAGAAACTCAAGGTCAAATTGCAATTTCTTTGCCCGCTACTCAAACCCGACCAACAGTTCCCGAAGGTCAAATCAAAACTGCACCCGCTAAAGTTGAGGTGTCACCACCTAGGGCTCAGCAGCCGATGCAAATTGCTGTTGCAACGCCCGTTTTACAGCCTCGCTTAACTTTGGCTTTACCGATGCCAGAAACAACAGGGCAAAAAGCGCAAGTTTCCTCATCCTTTAGCAGGGGTGAATTGCCACTCCCTCTCATCGCTGGCTCAACACCTTCATCCCGACCAAGCCTTAGCATCTCAAAGGGAGAAACAAAGTTGGCAGGGGAAGTTTCCCTGTCCTTTAGCAGGGGTGAATTGCCACTCCCTCTCATCGCTGGCTCAACACCTTCATCCCGACCAAGCCTTAGCATCTCAAAGGGAGAAACAAAGTTGGCAGGGGAAGTTTCCCTGTCCTTTAGCAGGGGTGAATTGCCACTCCCTCTCATCGCTGGCTCAACACCTTCATCCCGACCAAGCCTTAGCATCTCAAAGGGAGAAACAAAGTTGGCAGAAACTGAGGTTAAGCCACAATTGTCATCGTCTACTCTCCAAAATCCCCAATTGGCGTCTTTTGTTCGTGCTCCGATAAGTGCACCCATCGGTCAAATCAAATTGGCTTCTGTTTGGCTTCCACCTGCTCCAAGTAAATTGAAGCGAGCGCCAGAAGTCCCCGAAACACCTTTGATTGCTCCACCTGTTTCAATGCCCAGATTGCCTGAGCCTGAAGTCAAAGAGAAAAAGCCAGCGCCAATTTATCCGCTGAGACCAAGTGTCATCATGCGACCTGCTTACAGTTTCCGATACACGGTTATTGCTGGCGATACCCTTTACAGCCTTGCTGAAAAGTTTGGTGTCTCCGTCAAAGAATTAGCAGAAGCAAACGGATTACCTGAAAACGCTCCTTTGCAAATAGGACAGCGACTGGTTATTCCCGCACGACCCGTCACAATTTTGGTTGACGGTAAAACCGCTCAATGCGAAGTCCCTGCTTTCGTGAGGGATGGCATTGCAGTTGGTTCGTTCAGAGCAGTGGTTGAAGCCAGTGAAGGTGTGGTTGATTGGAACAATGAGCGCAAGCAAGCAACTGCTGTTCTCGGTTCTCTCAACATCATAGCGACCATAGGCGAAAAATCCTTAAATGTCAATGGCGAGCGAGTTCCTCTCTCCATTGCTCCCTTCCTACTGAGAAACAGGACATTCCTGCCGTTGCGAAGTTTGGGCATGAGTATGGGGAAAAAGGTTCAGTGGCAAAAAGGGATTTTGAAGATGGAAACGCCTAAACCCTGATGCAGCCAAGTCACTGATTCAGAATTGATGAGAAGGTTTTTTGAATGGCGCGCAAGCATTTGCTTATGGTCGCCTTTGAAACGCCTCGTTTGGTAGCGATTTCCACTGGTCGGTATCCTTCCAAAAGCAGCAGCAAAACTTCACGCTGAACAGGCGTTAGATGGGCAAGAAGTTCGCTCATCAGACACTTTGCCGAAAGAATTGCCTCAGGGTCATCAGCGCTGTTGAGGGAACAAGCGAAAAGGCACTCATCAACCCCCAGCCTTTCACATAGCGCACACAAACTTTCAACGACTACCCCACTTCGGTGTTTGCTGTCTATGCTTTTCCCCTTCCTGAGGACATCAATGGCGTGCCTGTAGCATGCTCGGAAAATATAGGCGTCAGGCTTATTGTGCAACTCTTTCCATCGCTCCAACAAAAACAGGGTCATTTCACTGACCAAATCCTCACGCAAATCTTTGTCGGCAGTCAAGCGAGAAGCCAAATCGGATAACTTGGCTCTCACGCTTTCAACAGATTGGAGTGGAGTCATTCTTTGACACCTCCACACAATTTTTTGCCGTTCTCAGTCTCTTTGCCGTTTTGACCAAGGAAACCGTTTTCAGTTTGTAACGCTAATGCAAATTTGCCCTTTGCGATTTGATCTTGAGCAATTTTTCGCTTTTTGCCTTTGTCACTTCACTCGTTTTCGGTTGAAGTCACATTGCCAATGTCAGACCCTTCGGACATTGGCACACCCGTTGCTACAATTCCTCCGTGCAAAACTCCTTTGATTGCTAAAAGGCTGTCAGCAAACTTGCGAATGGAGGAAGGTTTGCCTCGCAAAACGATGACTTCCAAGCAATGGCGCTCATCAAGGTGGATGTGGAGTGTAGAAACGATCATAGGGAAAGCGTGGTGCTGCAAGTCCGTCAGAAGGTCTGGGAGACCACGCTTTTCGTGGTCATAAACGAAAGCGACCGCTGCGATAACTTCGCCTTTTTCCTGCTGCCACGCTTCTTGAACCATTGCGTTCCTCACCAAATCTCGTATCGCTTCTGAACGGTTGCGATAGCCTTTTCGCCGAATGTATCTGTCAAATTTTTGAAGCAGGCTGTTTTCCATAGCGACACCGAACCGAACGAGTTCAGACATATCATTTTCCTCCCCATCACGCTACAAAATCAGCATTGCATCGCCGAAACTGTAAAAGCGATAACGCAACTTGATTGCTTCCTCGTAAGCTTGCTTGACCCTTTCTTTGCTACCACAAAAAGCGATGACAAGTAAAAGATTTGATGACTTTGGCAGGTGAAAGTTGGTGATCAATGCATCCACCGCTTTGAACTGATGACCGACGGTGATGAACAGTTCTGTCCATCCCTCCTTCGGCTCAACTTTGTGGTAGTCAATTGCTGCAGTTTCAAGGGCTCTGGCGGAAGTCGTCCCAACTACGACAACTTTATTTCCGTGCTCCCACGCAGAGTTGATGATTTCCGCCGATTCAGTTGGAACTCGGAAAAACTCATCACCAATTTTGTGATGCTCCACAATCTCGCTCGTTATGGGCTTAAAAGTTGACCATCCAACATGGAGAGTGATTCTTGCAATCCTGACACCTTTTTCTTGCAATTCGTTCAGCAACCTTTCAGTAAAGTGAAGCCCAGCCGTTGGGGCAGCGATAGAGCCGAGTTCACGGGCATAGACAGTTTGATACGGTCTATCGTCAATCAATCTGGTTTTGATGTAAGGTGGCAAAGGGACTTCACCTATGTGCTCAAGGAGCATCAAGAGTTCGTCGTGAGGTTGGTCAAAGACCAACTTGAAAGAGCCGTCAGAAAGCCTTTCGGCAACTTCAGCACTCACTTGGCGATTTTGCTCACCGAAAACGAACTTAAGCCCCAACTTCGCCTTCTTGCCGGGCTTGAGTAAAACTCGCCAAGCGCTTCCATCGTATCCCTCAGGTCGTAAAAGCAAAACTTCAACTTTGCCACCTGTGTCGGAACGAACTCCCCTCAACCTCGCTTTTATGACTTTTGTGTCGTTGATGACCAAAACATCGCCTCTATCAAGGTAGTCACCAAGTTCGTAAAAGTATCGGTGCTCCATTTTGCCTGTATTGCGATTTAGCATCAATAAACGAGCGTGGTCTCTTGGCTCAATTGGCTCTTGTGCGATTAACTCTGGTGGCAATTCGTAGTCAAGTTCATCCAAGCGCATTTCAATTCACCTTAGCGTCTGAACATGCTGAGAAGCCAAAGTAAAACGGTCAAAATAAGGCTGAGCAGCAAACTCGTCACGATAGGAGCGACGAAAACGAAATTGTCACGCTTGATGACTATATCGCCTGGTAAAGGTTTCCAACTTAAGCCGAATTTACCTGCAAGCATCAAAAGTCCCCCGAAAAGGGCAAGAAAAACTCCCAAGCCAAGGAAGATTTTGCCCATCATTTCAATCCCGTTCATTTTCCATCACCGTCCCGCCAAAAATTTTGACACTGTGCCTTCAAAGTTTGTCGGTTTCGCAAATGCGTTCGGCAATCAAGGTCGTCAGAATTATCGCTGTGGATGTAAAACAACAGCAATGAGGTGAGAGAAAGTGCGTGAGAACTTAACCTTAACCAAGTTGAAAGACGGGAGAGGAACTGTCGGTTGCTGGTTGACTATCGGTTCACCTATTGTGGCTGCACTTACGGCGAGGTGTGGGTTTGATTGGCTAATCATTGACACTGAACACGGTGCTGTCAGTTACGACGCTATGCTCGTTTGCGTCCACGAGATTTTGGCAACTGAGACTACGCCGATTGTTCGTGTCGCTTGGAACGACCCAACTTTGATTAAGAGAACCCTTGACGCAGGTGCGATGGGGATTTTGGTTCCGATGGTCATGAACGCTGATGAGGCTAAAAGAGCCGTTGACGCCGCAAAATTCCCGCCGAAAGGAATTCGCAGCGTTGGTGGCTTCGTTGCCCAATTGCTTCTTGGTGATGACTACACTGTTGCTGCCAACGAACAAATTCTCGTCGCCGTCCAAATTGAGCACATTGAGGCAGTTAAGCGAGCGAAAGAAATTTGCGCCGTTGAAGGTGTAGATGTCGTTTTCATAGGTCCCAACGATTTGGCAGCGTCAATGGGCTTGATAGGAACACCTTTTCGCAAAAACGCCAAATGGCAAGCAGCGGTTCAAGCAGTTTTGGAGGCTGCAAAGGAAACAGGTAAAGCAGCAGGTTTGCAATGCGCCGACCTTGGTGAAGGCAAGGAGCGTTTGAAACAGGGTTTTAGGTTCGTGGCTGTCTCTTCCGATGCTCGCTTGCTTTATCAAAGCCTTTGTCATGTGGCGAAAGCATTGAAGGCAAGCAATGGCAAGGATTGACAAAAAGCACATTCGTGCACTAACATTGACGGTGGTCGTGTTGTTGCCTCAATTGAAAGCAAACGCAAAAGGAGTGAGAAAGATGACGAAAAGGAGAAACCACCAAATGACGAAAGAACTTGAACCCTCAGGTTGGCTCTCCAGCGGTTTCACCTTGATTGAACTGTTAGTGGTCATTGCCATTATTGCCGTTCTTGCTGGGATTTTGTTCCCAGTGTTCGCTCAGGCTCGTGAAAAAGCGAGGCAAACGATGTGCAATTCCAACCTTCGCAACATTTCTATGGCAACTGCTCAATACATTCAAGATGCCGACGAACAATTTCCTTTCTGGCGGACTCCTTGCTGGGGCGGAGGCCCTGGCGGTGTTGACCCTGAAAAGAAGAGTCCACTGATTGGTCCACCAGTTCCTGTCATCCTTGACCCTTACCTTCGCAGCAGACAAATTTATGCTTGCCCAACAACAGGACGAGATTGGAGTTGGCCTTTGGCTGCTGCTTCTGATCCCGTAGAGGCTGTTAGACGAGGTTGGTGGAATTGCAGAGGTGGCTACGGAATTCACCCTAACTTGCCTATCCCAAGACTTGATTGGGTCTTCTACACAAGTTATGGCTACAACGAGTTCGTCCAAAATGATGCGGAAGGTTACGGAAAAATCACAAGCATCAAGTATGTCTCTGAGTTCGTAATTTGGGGCGACTCATCCCACGCCTTCTTCACGCCTTGGGGCTTGAATCAGGGATGGGGTGTTTATCCAGGAGGCATTGTCAGTAGGCTGGCTTGGCCAGAAGTTGATACTGCTGACCCAAGTTGGGTAACTAACCCAATCGGCGATGAAAGGGCTGGCAGACATTTGAAAGGTGGAGTTCTGGCTTTCGCCGATAGCCACACAAAATGGTATCCTTGGCGTCAAATGAGAATGGCTCGCTATGGCGGTCCGTTAAGGTTCATGGTTTGCGACGAACAACCATGCGCACCTGACTTTTGGCGTTGAAAAATTTGAAAGCAAAGCGCAAGCGAACGAGGCTCGGGAGCAGATGAGAGGATGGTGACACCTCAAACCCCTATACTGGGGCAAATCATTGAGACGGCTTGGCGAGAACGAGTTCGCATACACACTTTTGTTGTCGCAGCGTTGTTGCTTCCTTTCAACGCTTATTGGGTCGGCTGGATGGAAGCGGTCAAGTGGACTGGTCACCCGACCACTTACTCGCTTTACTTCAACACCGTCTTGGCGTTGCTCTTCCTTTTTGCCTTTACGGAAGCCGTTAAAAAGTTAACGG
>Ga0209289_100179_pt1 | contig 37513 bp, 31 predicted proteins | sample GXS110809BmetaG_FD_184121 | JGI IMG/M metagenome (GOLD analysis project Ga0209289, IMG submission 184121) | Hot spring microbial communities from Gongxiaoshe hot spring, China to study Microbial Dark Matter (Phase II) - GXS 110809B (SPAdes)... ...
AGAGGGGGGTTAGATCGGCGGAGGAGGCATCAGGCATCGAGACCCCCCTCGAGAGGGCCTCTTCCTCCAGGCTGCATATCCTCGCATGGGCGTACTGCACGTAGTACACCGGGTTGTCGGAGGACTGGCTCTTCGCCAGGTTCAGGTCGAACTCCAGGTGGCTGTCCGATTTCCTCATGACGTAGAAGAACCTCGCAGCGTCCACGCCCACCTCCTCGAAGACCTCCCGCAGCGTGATGAACTCCCCGGACCTGGTGGACATGGAGACCTGCTTTCCATCCCTCAACAGGGTGACGAACTGGATCAAGACCACCTGGAAGCTCTCCTCAGGATAGCCCAGGGCCTTGACAGCCGCCTTCATCCTGGGCACGTAGCCGTGGTGGTCCGCGCCCCATATGTCCACCAGGAGGTTGAAGCCTCGGTCGTACTTGTTCTTGTGGTAAGCCACGTCAGAGGCGAAGTAGGTGGGCGCTCCGTTGCTCCTCACCAGGACCCTGTCCTTCTCGTCCCCGAAGGCGGTGGACCTAAACCACAAGGCCCCGTCCTCCTCGTAGGCGAACCCCTTGCCCTTGAGGTACTCCATGGCCTCGTCGAGGAGCCCCCTCTCGTAGAGGCTCCTCTCGGAGAACCACACGTCGAACTCCACCCCGAAGTCCCTGAGGTCCTTGACTATACCCTCCAGGATCCAGTCCTTGGAGAACCTGTAGAAGTCGTCCACCACCCTCTCGACCTCGTCGCGGCCCTCCTCGCCCCTGGCCAGGGCCTCCTCGAGCCTCCGAAGGTGGAGGTCCCCATCCCTCTCGAGAACCATCCTGGCTACGTCGTACATGTAGGAGCCCTTGTAGCCGTCCTCCGGCAAGGGGTAGAGCTCAGGACGACCGAGGATCTCCACGTACCTGGCCAGGGCAGAACGCCCGAGCAACCTCATCTGAAGGCCGGCGTCGTTTATGTAGTACTCCTTGGAGACCTCGTAGCCGGCGAACCTGAGGACGTTGGCCATCACGTCCCCGACCGCTGCCCCTCTGCCGTGGCCCACGTGCAGCGGCCCAGTGGGATTGGCGCTGACGAACTCGAGGTTGACCCTAATGCCTCTACCCAAGTCCGAGCTGCCGTAACTATCCCCCATCCGAACTATGTGGGGGAGCACCGATCTCCAGAAGGCGTCGGCCATCCTGAAGTTGAGGAAGCCGGGCTTTGCCACCTCCACCTCCCTGAAGAGGGAGGGATCGAAAACCCTGTCCCTTATCCTTGCGGCTATCTCCATCGGACTGGCCCTCAACACCTTGGCGAGCTGCATGGCCAAGGGGCTAGCCACGTCGCCGAACGACTCGTTGCGAGGGACCTCCACCAAAACGGGAGGGAGAAGCCCCTCGTCCAGACCCCTTTCCCTCAGGAGCTCGAGGGCTACCTCCTTGAGCCTCTCGGAAACCATCCTCTGAACCCTCATGGAATGACCCCCTAAGGCCGATTTTTGCCGCAACAGTGCTTGTACTTCTTGCCGCTGCCGCAAGGGCATGGCTCGTTCCTGCCCACCTTCCGCTCGACCCTAACGGGCGTCTGCCGGTGCGGAAGCTGCAGGGGCGCGTCTCCCCCCACCGCCACGACGCCCTCCGGAGCGGCCACCTCTCTGACTCCGCCAGCCTCGGGCTTGAGCTCCACTCCCCTGGTGTGCCTCAGCTCGAGCGAGAAGGCCACCGATACGACCCTGGAGAGGTCGCTCCTCCACAGGAACCCCACCACGTCCCTCTTTATCCTGAAGAGCATGTCCTGGAAGAGCCTGTAGGACTCGAACTGATACTCCAGGAGCGGATCCTTCTGCCCTATGGCCCTCAGGCCTATGCCGCGCCTGAGCTCGTCCATGGAGAGAAGGTGGTCCCTCCAGTGAACGTCCACGGTGTGGAGCAAGAAGACCCTGAGCAGCTGGTTGAGCTCGGCCCTGGGAAGCGAAGGGTCGTCGAGCTTTTGGAAGAGCCTGGACTTGTAGGAATCGAGCTTCGTCGAGATCTCACCCAGGTCTTCCGCGGAGGCCAGGGCGATAGTCTCCCCTATGGTGCTCTTGAGCGTCGAGGATACCCTCTCGACCATCTCCTCGACCCCCTCGTCCTCCTGGGGGGACAGAAGGCCTTCGAAGAAGTCCTCCACCAGGTCCTTGCAGTGGGAGACGACCTCCTCGTCCAGGAGTATCCGCCTGCGCTCGGAGTAGACCACCTCCCTCTGCTTGTTCATGACCAGGTCGTACTCCAGCAGGCGCTTCCTGATCTCGAAGTGGAGGCTCTCGACCTTCTTCTGCGCCGACTCTATGGCCTTGGAGAGGAGGGGGTGCTCTATAGCTTCGCCCTCCTGGACGCCGAGCTTCTCCATGATGGACTTTATCCTCTCGCCCCCGAAGAGGCGAAGGAGGTCGTCCTCGAGGGAGAGGTAGAACCTGCTCTTGCCGGGATCGCCCTGTCTGCCGCTCCTGCCGCGCAGCTGGTTGTCTATCCTTCGAGCCTCGTGCCTCTCGGTGCCCAAGACGTAAAGTCCACCGAGCTCCACAACTCGCTCGCGCTCCCTATCGCATATCTCCTTGAACTCCCTGAGCAGGCGCTCGTGCTCGGGGCTTCCCAGCTCTATCCCCCGCCTCTCGCACTCCTCCCTGGCCAGGAAGTGCGGATTGCCCCCCAGTATTATGTCCGTGCCGCGGCCGGCCATGTTGGTGGCTATGGTGACTGCCCCCAGACGACCGGCCTGAGCCACTATCTTGGCCTCCTTCTCGTGGTACTTAGCGTTGAGGACCTGGTGAGGTATGCCCCTCCTCTTGAGCATGGAGCTCAGTAGCTCGGATGTCTCTATGGAGGTGGTCCCCACCAGGATGGGCTGCCCCCTCCGGTGAGTCTCCACTATGTCCTCCACCACCGCCTCGAACTTCTCCCGCTTGGTCCTGTATACCACGTCCGGCAGGTCCTGGCGGATCATGGGCTTGTGGGTGGGTATGACCACCACCTCGAGGCCGTATATCTCCCTGAACTCCTCGGCCTCCGTGGCGGCGGTGCCGGTCATCCCGGCCAGCTTCCTGTACATGCGGAAGTAGTTCTGAAGGGTTATGGTGGCCAACGTCTGGTTCTCCGAGCCTATCCTGACCCCTTCCTTGGCCTCGATGCTCTGGTGGAGCCCGTCGGAGTACCTCCTGCCGAACATGAGCCTCCCGGTGAACTCGTCTACTATGATCACCTCTCCGTCCTTGACCACGTAGTCCACGTCCCTCTTGAAGAGGTGATGCGCCTTCAACGCCTGGACTATCTTGTGGGCCATGTCGGAGGTGATGTCGTCGAAGAGGCTGTCCACCTTGAGCAGCTCCTCGCAGCGTCTGATGCCGGCCTCGGTCAGGACCACGTTCCTCTCCTTCTCGTCCACCTCGAAGTGGACGCCCCTCTTCAGGGACCTGGCCACCCTGTCGGCCAGGATGTAGGGCTCCACCGAGTCCTCGCTGGGACCGGAGATGATGAGGGGGGTCCTGGCCTCGTCTATCAGGATGCTGTCCACCTCGTCCACGATGGCGTAGCTGTGCCCCCTCTGCACCAGCTCGTCCCTGGAGACCGCCATGTTGTCCCTCAGGTAGTCGAAGCCGAACTCGGCGTTGGTCCCGTACGTTATGTCGCAGAGGTAGGCCCTCTTCCTCTCCTCGAAGGGCATGTGGGAGTATATCACCCCGACGCTCAAGCCCAGGAAGCGATATATGGGACCCATCCACTCGGCGTCCCTCTTGGCCAGGTAGTCGTTCACCGTGACCACGTGGACGCCCTCCCCGGTGAGGGCGTTGAGGTAGGCCGAGAGGGTGGCCACCAGCGTCTTGCCCTCGCCGGTCTTCATCTCGGCTATCTTCCCCTCGTGCAGGACCACGCCCCCCATGAGCTGGACGTCGAAGTGCCTCATGCCCAGCACCCTCCTGGATACCTCCCTCACCACCGCGAAGGCCTCCGGGAGGATCTCGTCCAGGGTCTCTCCCCGCTCGAGCCTGGACTTGAAGACCAGGGTCTGGGAGGCTAAATCCGAGTCCGACATGGGGATATACCGTTCCTCCAGGGAGTTTATCCTCTTGACCAGCTCGCGAAGCCTCTTGAGCTCCCTCTCCTGGGCGTCGAGGCCCAGAGCCCTCTTCAAAAATCCGAACAAGCGAACCACCGACCTGGGGTTTCTCTAGAGCTAACGCGGACGAAGAGTCCTACCCATTATAGCACAGCTCCAGAGCGGTTATACTATTGACCAGGAGGTGAATGGGTTGGGCGTAAAAAGGGCTTTGGTCTCCACCTGGGACAAGAGCGGGCTGGAGGAGCTCGCCTCCTCCTTTCGAGAGAGGGACGTGGAGGTGATCTCCACAGGAGGGACGGCTAAGGTCCTCCGCGGGATGGGGTGCACGGTGGTGGAGGTCGAGAGCGTCTCGGGCTTCCCAAGCCTCTTCGGCGGGAGGGTAAAGACCCTCCATCCCGCGGTCATGGGCGCCATCCTCATGAGAAGGGACTCGAAGGAGGACCTGTCGGAGGCCGACGCGCACGGAATAAAGCCCGTGGACCTGGTGGTGGTAGATCTCTACCCGTTCGAGGCGGCCTCCGCCTCGGGCTCGCCGCTGGAGGAACTGGTGGAGAAGATAGACGTGGGGGGCGTGACCCTCATCCGGGCAGCGGCCAAGAACTTCGCCAGCGTGGCGGTGGTGGTGGACAAAGCCGACTACCCGAAGGTGGCCCAGCTCATAAGGGAGAGAGGAGAGATCCCCCTCGAGGTCCGAAGGGGCCTGGCGGTCAAGGCCTTCAGGAGGAGCTCCTTCTACGACGCCCTGATAGGGTTCGAGCTCGCGAGGCGCTTCGAGGAGGAGGTCATCCCGTTGTCCGCCGCCGAGATCTCGCTCCCCTTGTCCCTCGTGAGCGCCCTTCGCTACGGCGAGAACCCCCATCAGAGGGCCTCCCTCTTCTCCTCTCCTCTGAACCCGCCCCTGCGCGTGGAGAAGCTGCAGGGCAAGGAGCTCTCCTACAACAACCTCCTCGACCTGGAGTCCGCCCTGGTCGGCTGTCATCTGCTGAGGGAGAGGTGCGCCTGCGTTATCATCAAGCACAACCAGCCCTGTGGGATAGCCGTTGGGACCACCCCGAAGGAGGCCTACGCCAGGGCCGTAGAGGCCGACCCCGTGTCGGCGTTCGGCGGGGTGGTGGGCTTCACCAGAGCGGTGGACGGAGAGACGGCCGAGGAGGTAACTAAATCCTTCAAGGAGGCCGTGGTGGCCCCGGACTACTCGAGCGAGGCCCTCTCGATCCTGAGGGGGAGGGAGAGGCTCTCGATCCTGAGGGCGGACCCAAAGGACCTGAGGTCCAGGCCCTCCCTCAGGAACACCGTCTTCGGGATCCTCGTGCAGGAGGAGAGGGAGACGCCGATGCCGGCCCTGACCTCCATGAGGTGGGTGTCCGGCGACCCACAGGGGCTAGACGAGGAGTCGGCGGATGTGGCATGGGTGGCATCGTACCTCCTCAAGAGCAACGCCGTGGCCATCGCCAAGGGGGGCAGGACGGTGGGACTCTGCGGTGGGCAGCCGAACCGGGTCAGCGCCGTGGCCATAGCCCTGCAGAGGGCGGGCGAACTGGCGAGAGGTTCGGTGATGGTCTCGGACGGCTTCTTCCCCTTCCCCGACTCCATAGAGCTGGCGGCGGATTCCGGGGTATCCTTCGTGATCCAGCCCGGCGGGTCCGTGAGGGACGAAGAGGTGATCGAGGCGGCCAGGGCAAGGGGTGTCGCCATGGCCATCACGGGGATCAGGCTCTTCAGGCACTGAGGACCAGACATGAGAGGCAAGCTAGCTCTCACCCTGTTCTCGCTGCTGATCTGCGCCTGTCTCAGCCCTATGCCCTCGGGGGCAAGCGAGTGGAAGGAGGTGTTCCGGAGGGACCACGCGGTGTACCTCGTGGAGCTACCCCCCATCAGCAACGACTGCAGCTCGACTCAAGTCAGGGTGAGGATAAAGATCGAGGGGACGGGCTTCGAAGAGGAGCTGATATACCAGTTCAGCGAGGACGGCAAGCTCTACAGGAACCTGGACAGCGTCGTCAGGGCCTCCGACGGAGGCCTGGTGGAGACCTGAATAGTCATGTCCGGCTGGGCCTCGTGGAGGCCCGTGGAGGCGGGTAGCCCGGCGGAGGCCATATGGGAGGCGCTGAGGAAGAGGTGAAGGAGGGATCTCAAGCTTGGCCAGGGTAGTGATAACCACCAGGCAGGGAGACAAGGGTTTCACGAGGATAGGCGACGGTTCGACCCTGAGGAAGGACGACCCGAGGGTCGAAACCTATGGCGCACTGGACGAATGCCAGGCGGCGCTGGGCTGTGCGAGGGCTTTCTGCAGGTCGGAGGGGATCAGGGGAAAAATCCACAGGCTAGAGGAGGACCTGAAGTTCCTGATGGGATACATAGCCAAATACCCGGGGGTAGAACTCCCCCCCATCAAAACCCTGGAGGAGATGGTGGAGGAGGCCGTGAAGAGCTCAGAGGGCAGGGAGTTTAAGTTCCTCACCCCGGGGGAGAACCCGGTCGACGCCTTCCTCCACCTGGCGAGGACCATAGCTAGAAGGGCCGAACGGTGGGCGGTGAAGCTGCTCCTCGATGGGGAGATAGACCTGGACTGCTACACCTACGTGAACAGGCTCTCCGACGCCATCTACGCCCTCGTGCTCATCTACGAGGAGGAGAAATGAAAATGGTGCCGGAGGTGGGATTTGAACCCACACGGGCTTCCGCCCACTACCCCCTCAAGATAGCGTGTCTGCCAATTCCACCACTCCGGCACGCGCAAAGATTATAAGGCCGAAGCACTCGCAAGTCAATAAGGACGAGGCCCTGGCGCCACAGCCTCGACCCTGACGCCCACCGAAGGGCAGTTCTCCTCCTTCAGGAACTTCGAGAGTTTCCTCGAGAGCTCCATCTGCCTGCGCCACTGGCCGAAGGCCATCCCCCGGGAGGTCAAGAGGTCCACCTCCCTCAGCAAGGCCGGTGGGATGGGCGAGAGGCTTTCCCGCTCGAAGGGCGTCTGAGGAAGGGGCATGAAGGCGTGAGCGTGGAGCTTGGCACCCATGGAGGAGAGGAGGCGCATCAACCTCAGGGTTTCCCTCGCGTCGTCCTCCTCCTCCCCGGGCAGGCCGAATATGAAGTCCACCCACACCTCGAAGCCGAAGTCCCTCGCCAACGCCACCGCCTCGACCACCGCGTCCGCCGTGTGCCCCCTCCTGCACCGAGCTAGCATCCTGGCGCTACCGCTTTGGGCTCCCATCACCAGCCTCCTGTTGTCGGCAAACCTCCTGAGCAGCGCCAGCACCTCTGGGCTTATCTGGTCCGGCCTGACCTCGGAGGGAAAGGAACCGAAGAAGATCCTACCCCCCTTGCACGCCTCTCTGAGGGAGGAGAGGAGCCTCTCCAGGGCCTCCAGGTTGACCCTAACCCCGTCGCTGGACCCATAGGAGAGGGCGTTAGGGGTTATGAACCGGAAGTCCCTTAAGCCCCTCGACGCCATCCGGGAGACCAGATCGCAGATGAACTCCACGCTCCTGTGTCTTACGCGCCTGCCGAACATGTAGGAGGTCTGACAGAAGGCGCAGCCGTAGGGACAGCCCCTGGTTATCTCTATGGGGCCAAACCTTCCCAGGCTGAAGGAGACCGGAAGGTGAGCGTCCAGGTCTATGGCCTCCCCCGCCAGCTCGCCGCCGACGACCTCCCTCGCGCCGCCGAAGGCCTTCAGCACCAGTTCGTCCGCCGACCCAACTGGCTCGAGGTTGAGGGCCTCCCACAACCCCCTCAAGGCCCAGGGGAAGGATCGCTCTCCCTCCCCCACCATCGCCAGATGCGCCCCAGCCCTCAGGACGCTCTCCGGCAGCGCGGTGGCGTGAGGACCCCCCACCATCACCACGGCCCACTTGAAGCCCGCCCTGAGGGAGGAGATGAGCGGGTATCGATCGAACGCCTCGGTGGAGAAGGCGGACACGGCGACCCCAAAGGGGCGCCTCTCCCCCTCCAGGCGCTGGCAGGCCTCGAGCAGCCTCCTCTCGTCTCCCACCAGCTCGACCTCAAGCGCGCCCCCCAGGAGGCCTTCTCCCTCCAGCGAACCGAGGAGGGCGTTGAAGCTATACCTGTGATCCCTGTCGCACAGACAAACGAGCGAAAAGCTCGTCCTCGAGGGACTAACCATCTTCGGGTCCTTGTGGTCGCGCGAAGCTTGCTTATAATATCATACTCGCATCTGCGACTCAGGAGGGATAAGGACATGGAGATCTTTCGGAGACACGAGAAGCTCTTGGACCTTCAAAGGCTTAAGAGCTCTTCGGTCCTGGTGGTGGGCGCAGGGGGGCTGGGATCGCCAGTGCTGGAGATGCTCTGCAGGGTCGGGGTAGGAAAGCTGGTGGTGGCGGAGAACGCCTCGGTGGACGAGCCAGACCTAAACAGGCAGATACTCTACACCCGGGAGGACCTGGGCAAGAGCAAGCTCCGCAAGGTCGTGGAGAGGCTCAAGGGCATAAGGCCAGACCTGGAGATAGAGGCCCTCGAGCGAAGGGTGGACGAGGGCTTCGAGCTGCCTAAGGTGGACTGCGTCGCCCTATGCGTGGACAACTTCGAGACCAGGCTCCTGGTGGACGAGAAGGCTTCAGCCGCGGGGATACCGGTGGTGAACGCAGGCATCAAGGGGTACTACGGACAGGTGAACACCGTCCTCCCAGGGAGAACCGTCAACATGAGACGACTGTTCAAGAACGCGAGGACGGAAAGGGAGATCCCCGTCTATCCGCCCACCGCCCTGCTGGTGGGGACCCTCCAGGCCCACGAGGTCATCGAGGTCCTGCTGGACAGACCACAGCTGGCCGGCAAGATGTTGATAGTCGACCTGCTCAACCTGTCCTTCGAGGTGATACCCCTGATGCCCGAATGAGCAGGCCTTCCTCTCGATCGAAAGAGGCCCTGGCCAGCCTCACGTCCTCCTCCATCTGCCTGGCGAGCTCCGAGGGGGAGGAGAACCTCCTCTCGTCCCTGAGCCTCCGCAGGAAGAAGAGCCTAATCCGTCTGCCGTAGAGGTCCCCCTCCACGCCCAGGAGGTGGGCCTCCACCTCCGGCCCCTTTAGCCCCTTGTCGAAGGTGGGGGAGAACCCCACGTTCACGGCGGCCGGGAACAGGGCGTCGCCGAGCTTCGCCGCCCCCGCGTAGACGCCCACGGGGGGCAGAAGCTTTTCCTCCGGGAAGCTGAGGTTGGCCGTAGGGAACCCCAAGGAGGAACCTATCCTGTGCCCCACCACCACCTCCCCGTCCAAGAAGTAGGGCCTACCCAGCAGCTCGACGACCCTCTCCAGGCGTCCTTTGCCCACGAACCTCCTCACGAGGGTGCTGCTCAACTTAACGCCCCTGTATGTGACCTCCGGCACCGTCAAGCCCAGCACTCCCCTGCTGCGGAGGTAGCTGCGCACCACCCCGATGCCGCCCACGCCCCCCTTCCCCAGCGCCGCGTCGCCGCCGAGGACGAAGGCGACCACTCCCAGCCTCCGGAGGACCTCCTCGAGAAACGCCGTGGCGGGAGTGGAGGAGAGCTCCTCGTCGAACTCGAGCACGAAGCAGGCGTCCAAGCCGTGGTCCGCGAGGAGGTCCAGCCTCTCTCTGAGGGTGGACAGTACGAAGGCTCCGTTACGCTTGCCCAGGAAGACGTCGGGATGCGGCTCGAAGGTCAAGACGGCGGACCTGAGGCCCATGGATCTGGCCATTCGAACCACCCTTCGGACGATCAGCTGATGGCCCAGGTGAAAGCCGTCGAACGCTCCGAGGCTCAGCACGAAGCCCTTGCGATCCGTCCGAAGATCTCCGAGCTTACCCTTCCAGACCAGCAAGGTCTAGCGCATCCCTCCCTCAGGCCTCCATCAGACCATCACCTTGAGAGGCCTGGCCTGAAAGCCACCGGAGCCCCTCTGGGGCAGGGCCACCACCAGGGGGCCTCTCCTGCCGAGGACCCCCACCACAAACCCCCTCCACCACGGGACCCTACCCCTACCTACCGCCCTCAGGGAGCTGAGCGGCACTGAAGAGCCGTTCGACAACCGCCTGAAGGTCAGCTCGTCGCAGACGTAAGAGGGATAGTCCCTGCTAAGGAAGTCGAAGGGGTCCATCAGGGCTTCCCTGACCCTGAGGGGATCAGCCCTGAGCGCCTCGTAGGGCACCGCGTCCTCCTCGCCGAAGGAACCCACGGAGAAGCGCTTGAGCCATCCCACGCAGGAGGGGATGCCCAGTTTCCTCCCCAGATCCTCCGCCAAAGACCTGACGTACGTTCCCCTGGAACAGAAGACCCTTATCCTCGCCACAAGACATCCCCTCAGCGCCTCGTCGGCCTCGTCCGGGGGCTCCAGCGAGAGGACCCGCAGGTAGCTTATCTCCACTAGCCTGGGCGTCAGCTCGACCTCCAGCCCTCGCCTCCTCATCTCGTGGGCCCTAACCCCATCCACCTTCACCGAGGAGTAGGGATGAGGCCTCTGCCAGACCTCCCCGACCATGGAGAGGGCAACCGCCCGCAGGTCCTCGAGGGAAACGCCCCGCGGTTCCTCCCTCTCCACGGGGACGCCGGACAGATCCCCCGTGTCGGTGGAAAGCCCCAACACCAGGCAAGCCTCGTAGCCCTTCTCCAGGCCCATAACCTCCTCGGACAGACGGGTGGCTTTGCCCACGCACACCACCAGAAGGCCCTCGGCCGGTCCGTCCAGGGCTCCGGCGTGCCCCGCCTTGCAGCCGAACAGGGCTTCCACCGCGTCCACCACTTCCCTGCTCCTCGGACCCGCGGGCTTGTATACGCAAAGCATCCCGCTCATGACCCCAAGCTCGAAAGCGCCTCCTTGAGCGAATCGACCACCACGGAGACGGCCTCCTCCAGGCTCACCCCAGCGAGCCTGAAGCCAGAGGCCCTCGGATGTCCGCCGCCCCCGAAGGCGGACGCCACCGTCGAGAGGTCCACCTCGCACCTTCCCCTCAAGCTCACCCTCACCAGCCCCGCCTCCTCCGTCAAGAGGGCCGACAGCGAAACCCCCTTGACCCTCAACAGGCTCTCCACCAGCCCCTCGGCGCTCCCCCGCTCCAGCCCCAACTCCTCGAAGTCCGACGAGAGGAGGAAACTCCAGCAGAGCCTACCGTCCAGCGCGAGCGAAGCCCTCTGCCAGGCCCGTCCCCACAGCTTGAGCGCCATCAGGTCCCGTTGACCGTAGAGCCGGTCGTGAACCTTGGCGGGATCGGCGCCCAACCCCACCAGCTTAGACGCCACCATGAGCGCCCTCTCCGAGGTGTTCTCCAGGGAGAAGGCCCCCGTGTCCGTTATCAAACCCACGTATAGGGCCTCCGCGGCCCCGGGAGAGAGGCGCTCCGCCAGCCCCAAGCCCTCCAGGAGCGAGAAGGAGAGCTCACAGGTGGAAGACGCCTCGGGGAAAACCGCGTTCACGTGGCCGAAAAGCTCGTTGTCGCGGTGATGGTCCACGTTGATCAGGGTTAGCCCGAGCTCCTCCACGAGGGGGGCGATCCAGCCCAGCCTGGCGAAGCTCCCGCAGTCCAGCGTCAGGAGGCATCCTGATCTCCTCAGCGCTGAACCCACCAGCGCTGGATCGACCAGGACCTCGCCGAACCCCTCCAGAAAGCCGTAGGCGGGGGGAAAGGGGTCGGGGGACACCACGAACGCCTCCCTGCCGAGCTCCTTGAGGAGCAGGTAGAAGCCAAGGGAGGATCCCACCGCGTCCCCGTCGGGCCTCTCGTGGGTCGCTATCGTCAAGGCCCCGACGCCCTTGAGGATCGCCTCGCTGAGGCTCAGGAGCAGGCCCCCGTCCAGAGGGAGCGGTGAACACCCCTCAGCTCCACGTGCCGCGAGGGGTTTTCGCCCATCCAGGTGGTCACAGGTCGGAAGAGCCAAGGGCAGACCTCCTGCCGTACTTGAAGTTCAGCCTGGGGACGGTCCTTATCCTCATGCGCTTCCCCAGCTCCCTCCTGAGGAAGGTGGAGACCCTTTCCAGGGCCTCTTCCACCCGCGGCGCGTCCTCTTCGTCCAGCAAGGTGAAGTAGACGAGAGCTGAGCTGAGGTCGGGCGAGCAATCGACGGAGAGCAACACCGCCTCCCTGGCCACCTCGTCCTTCACCTCGAACTCCAGCATCTCGGAGAGAAGCCGAAGCAACTCCCTGTTAAGCCTCTCCATCCTGAAGTTCACCAAGGACCGTCCACCTCCCTGGAGACCTCTAGGACGGGGAAGCCGTGGCAACCGTGGACCATCTCCTCTATGGCGTCCAGCCTCTTCTCCACCACGTCCCTCTGGTCGGAGACGGTCACGAAGGCCAGGACCCCAAGCTCCCTCTCCGCAGAGGGCTCCTCTGCGGCCGAGACGTTCCAGCCGCTCCTGGCCCTGTCGAGGATCATCCGGAGTACCCTTCTCCTCTCCTTTATGGAGGATATCCCCTCGAAGAAGATCTTCACCTTCATGAAGCCCACGTACATGCCAGACCTCTGCCTAGCCCAAGGTCCTCCTGGTCTCGCTCACCACGAAGAACTCCACCAGGTCCCCTTCCTGGAAGTCCTGGAAGCCCTCGAAGGCCATGCCGCACTCGAAGCCCGAGGCCACCTCTCTGACGTCGTCCTTGAAGCGCTTAAGGCTCGCCAGCCTCCCCTCGTAGAGGATCTCCTTGCCCCTCCTGACGCGCACCGAGGCGTTCCTCCTGGCGAAACCCTCCAGGACGTAACAGCCGGCCACCTTCCCGCCCTTGGGGAGCTTGAAGATGGCCCTTATCTCGGCCTTGCCCACGACCTCCTCCTTCCTCTCGGGCTCCAGCAGACCCTCCAGGGCGGCCTTCACGTCGTCGAGCATCTCGTATATTATCCTGTAGGTCCTCACGTCCACCCCCTCGTCCTCGGCGAGCCTGGAGGCCGCCTTCTCGACCTGCACGTTGAAGCCCAGGACTATGGCGTCGGAGGCCGCAGCCAGCATCACGTCGGACTCGGAGACGTTGCCTATGCCCTTGTGGACCACCTCCACCCCTACCTCGTCCCTGGCCATCTTCCTTATGGAGGACTCGATGGCCTCCAGGGAGCCCTGGGTGTCGGCCTTGAGTATGAGCCTGAGCTGTTTCGCCTCCCCCTCTTGAAGCCTCCTGTAGAGGTCCTCGAGCCTGACCCTGGAGGGCTTGACCGCCTCTCCGGTCTGCTCCTTTTTGCTCTCCAGGATGGCCTTGGCTTCCCTCTCCGAGGAGACCTTCACGAAGGTGTCGCCGGCCACGGGCACTTCCTCGAAGCCCGATACCTCGACGGGCGTGCCGGGAGGGGCCTCCTTGACGTAGTTTCCTCTGTCGTCGAGCATGGACCTGACCTTGGCGTAGGTGTTGCTGGTGAGCACCACGTCGCCGACTCGCAAGGTGCCGTGCTGGACTATCACGGAGCCCACTGGGCCTCTCCCCTTGTCCAACCTGGACTCGATTATGTATCCCCTGGGCAGAGCGTGGGGGTCGGCCTTCAGCTCCAGCATGTCGGCCACCAACAGGATCATCTCCAGCAGCTCTTCCACCCCTTTGCCGGTCTTGGCGGAGACGGGCACCATGACGGTGTCGCCGCCCCACTCCTCGGGTATCAGCCCCCTCTCGGAGAGCTGCCTCTTGACCCTCTCCACGTCCACCCCCGGCTTGTCGATCTTGTTTATGGCCACGACTATGGGGACTCCAGCGGCGCGGGCGTGACTTATCGCCTCCTCCGTCTGCGGCATCACCCCGTCGTCGGCGGCCACCACCAGCACCGCCACGTCGGTCACCTTAGCGCCCCTGGCCCTGAGGGTGGTGAAGGCCTCGTGCCCAGGGGTGTCCAGGAAGACTATCCTTCTGCCGCCGTGCTCCACGAGGGAGGCACCTATGTGCTGGGTTATGCCACCGGCCTCCTTGGCCGCCCTGTTGGTCCGCCTTATGGTGTCCAGGAGGGTGGTCTTGCCGTGATCCACGTGTCCCATCACGGTCACCACGGGGGGCCTTGGCACCATCCTCTCGGGCCTAACGTCCTCCGGAGAAGCGGAGGGAGCGGGCCCCCCCTGGTCCGAAGCCCCATCGCCCCACTCGAGCTCAACCCCATAGGCCTCCCCCAGGATCAGGAGAGCCTCGTCGTCCGCCCTGTCCGAGGCGGAGAGCATCTTCGAGGCCTTGACCAGCTTGCTCACCGCGTCGCCCACCGGAACCCCGAGCGCCTTGGCCAGCTCGGCCACCGTGGCGCCCTTAGCCACCGACACCCTTCTGACAGCTCGCTGGGGGGCGGGCGCAGCCTTGCTGGGAGCGCTAGCGTCCTCCTTCTTCAGCATGTCCTCCACCAGCTTGGCGGTCTCCACGTCTATGGAGCTCATGTGCGTCTTAGCCTCTATCCCCAGCTTCTCGAGGACCTCCATGAGGTCCTTTGCCGACATCTTGAGGAGTTTCGCCAGCTCATACACCCTTATCTTGTTCACCAAGACCACCCCCATCGAGGAGAGAGACCAGCCAAGAGTAAAAAGGAGTGCCGCGCGGCACCAAAAGGTACTTCCTCTCGATCCCCAGGCGCTCCGCCAGACAGCTAGAGGGCAAGGATAGCCTCACCCTGCGCACAGAAGGACCCACGGCACCCGGTAGCCTCAGGGGCGCGCCGTCGGAGGTCACCACCAGGACCCCACCCCTCCTCCGACCCAGGAGGAAGGACTTGATGGAATCCTGACCGCAGACCAAAGCCCTAGCCTTCCTGGCGAAGGCGAGAACCGAGAGGATCTTGAGCGACGTCGGCTCGTCCGCCCTCAGCTCTTCTGAGCTCATCCCTGAGGATCTCATAGAAGGAGGGATCTATGGGCCTATCCAGCTTCAGCGCGACCTCCAGGACCTTCTTCCTGCTGGCGAGCTCAACGCACTCCTCTCTCCTGCACAGATAAGCGCCTCTCCCCTTAGCCCTGCCCGTCTTATCGAAGATGACGCTACCGTCCTCGCCCCTGGCTATCCGGAAGAAGTCGCGCTTGTCCCCCTCCCTCTTGCAGGCCACGCAGCTCCTCCTGATCAGTCTCTTCCCGATCTCAGATCACCCCATAGCTCCTCGTCCTTCTGAAGAGCATCTATTAGTATATCACGCAAAGTGGGCCCCCTCTGGACGCCACCGTGCGGCTTTATGTCTATCTTGTAGCCCGTGAGCCGGGCGGCCAGCCTCACGTTCTGCCCCTTCTTGCCTATGGCCAGCGAGAGCTGGTTGGCCGGGACGAAGACCCTAACCGCCTTCTCCTCTGGCATGAGCTTTATGTCCACTATCTCGGCAGGGTTGAGGGCGTTTCTCACGAACTTCAGCGGGTCGGAGTCCCACTGCACCAGGTCCACCCTCTCCCCCGAGAGCTCCTCGCTTATCGCCTTTATCCTGGCCCCCTTGGGTCCTATGCAGGTGCCCACTGGATCCACGTTGGGATCGTACGAGACCACCGCCACCTTCGACCTGTCGCCCGCCTCCCGGGCCACCCTCTTTATCTCGACCACGCCCTCCTTTATCTCCGGCACGTGCATCTCCAGAAGTCTCCTGAGGAGATCCGGATGGGTCCTGGAGAGCTCGAGCAGAGGCCCCTTGTTGGTCTTCTTCACGTTCAGGAGGAGGAACTTCATCCTCCTCCCCGGGGCGTACTCCTCCCCTGGTATCTGCTCGTCGGCCCTCAACATGGCCTCCAACCCGTCTACCCCGACGAGCACGTCTCCCTCCTCCACCCTGAAGACCACGCCGCTCACCATCTGGCCCACCTGGTGGTAGAGGTCCTTGTAGAGCTGCTCCCTCTCGGCCTCCCTTATCCTCTGCATCACCACCTGTCTAGCGGTCTGGGCAGCTATCCTGCCGAACTCCTCAGGGTCGACCTCCACCTCCACCACGTCCCCTATCCTGGCGTCGAAGCCCCTCTCCCTGGCCTCCTCCAGGGAGATCTCGGCGTTCGGGTTCGAGACCCTCTCCACTATCTGCTTGAGCTCGTAGACCGATATGGTCCCGTTCTCTATGTCCACCTCGACCCTGACGTTCCTCTGACCGCCGCTGTGCTTCTTGTAAGCTGAGACGAGGGCGCTCTCCAGGGCGTAGGTTATTATGGAGACGTTGAGCTTCTTCTCCTTCTCCAGCTGCTTAACCGCCCTGACGAACTCCTTGCCCAGATCCATCCGCCTTCACCCCTTTCAAGAAGTCCCGCCCGCGAGGTTGGCCCTGATCAGGTCCCTCCAGAGAACCCGAAGGGGTCCCCCCTCCGTCTCCAGCAGGACTCCTTCGTCGTCGACGGACCTCAACACGCCGCTCAAGACCTGCTGTCTGCCGGCAGGGCCCCGCCTCTTGACCCTCACCTCTCTGCCCAGGAATCGCTCGTAGTCCTCCCTCCTGAAGAGCGGCCTATCGAGCCCGGGCGAGGACACCTCGAGGTAGTACCTGTCGGCGAAGAGATCCTCGTATCTCTCGTCCAGCATCCTGCTCAGGGCCTTGCTGACCAGCTCGCAGTCCTTGAGGGTCACCCCTCCAGCCACGTCCACGTAAACCCTTAGAAGGGAGCTCCTCCTCACGAGCTCCATCCCCACGAACTCGTATCCCATCCCCTCCACGGTGCGCCTCACGTCGTCCTCCAGGGAATCCTCCATAGGGGACCTTATGACCCCCACGGCTCATCACCTCGAGCTTAAACAAAAAAGTGGGCAATTGCCCACCCCTCTTCGACCTTTTCCGCGAGCTCACCCAGCCCTTATTTTACCACTAAAGGGAAAACTATCAAGGAGATCCCCCGCCGACCTGCTGGTGCTCCAGGAAGCGATAGGGGCAACAGCGACCGCCCAGGACGGAGCCCTTCAGGGCCTCGAACGAAAGCTCCTCGAGCCACACCAGGGTGGCGCAGGACCTCCTTATGTCCTCGACCCTGTGGGCGTCGGAGGAGGAGACGAACGGATAGGTGGGGTGAAGAGCCCTGAGCCTCTCGTAGAGATCGAGGTCGCAGCGACAGCTGACCTCCAGGGCGCAGGGAAGCCCGGGGGGGACGAAGCCGAAGACAGCGGTGTAGCTGAGGGACGGCCTGTCCACGTGCGCCATGATCACGAGCGCGTCGAACTCGTAGTGGGCCAGCAGGGCTATCTCGTCGGCGCCGAGGTCCACCCCGGCCAGGAGGAGCCTCTCCTCGAAGCCCAGCACGTCGTCGTCCTCGTCTATCAGCACCTGGTATCCCAGCAAGTCCGGATCGTTCCTGGCCGGCGGCAGGGCCCGCCAGACCAACTCCTGGAAGGCCAAGGCAGCCTCGATCGTGCCGAACACGCACAGGACGTGGACGTCCTCGCGGCTTTGAACCTCCATGCCGGGGAAGAAGCGGATCCCCGCGCCCCACAAGACCTTCGAGAACGCCGGGCAGTTGGCCGTCGCGTTGTGATCGGAGACCACCAGGACCTCTATGCCCTCCTCCGCAGCCCTGTTCGCAATAGACTTTGTCCCCATGCGCAGGTCCGCGCATGGGGACAAAACGGAGTGCACGTGAAAATCCACCAGCACGCCCCTCTCGGGCACCGCCATCCGACGAACCCCCTAGGAGGCCGCCATCTCCTCCTGCCTCGGCCTGACCTTCAAGCGCCTGTAGGCGTGAACCCCCGTTCCGGCGGGTATGAGGCTGCCTATTATCACGTTCTCCTTGAGGCCAACCAGCGGATCGTACTGGGAGCAGACCGCAGCCCTGCAGAGGACCTGAGCCGTCTGCTGGAAGCTGGCCGCCGAAAGCCAGCTGTCCGTGCTCAAGGCGGCCTTGGTGATGCCGTGGACGAAGGGCTTCCACTGGGGCTTCTTCCAGAAACGCCTCACGAAGGTGATGCGCTGGACCAGCATCCTCATCTCCACGCCCGAGGTCAGCCCCCTAACCACTATCTCGGAGGGCTCGGCCTCCACTATCCTGTCGAGGATCTCGTGGTTTATCTCCTGGCCGGCCAGCGCCAGGACCTCGCCGGAGGAGGAGACCACGTCCTGCAGGAGGACCCTTCCGTAGAGCAAACCGCTCAGCGCCTGCTCGAGTATCATCTGCCTGGTGAGGGGTTTACCCCCTACCTCCATGGCCGCTATTCGCCCCTCCACGAACTCCTTGACCACCCTGCCGTCCACCATCATGCCCAGGTCCTTGACCTCGTTCCCGTCCCTGTCTATGACCCTTCCGAGCTCCTTGCCCCAGAAGTTGTTCACCAAGAACTTCTCCAGCACGTCGCCCTTGTTGACTATCTCCACGCTCTTCCAGACCCTTATGAGGGGGACCTCCCTGTCGGCCAGGAGCTTTAGGACCTCCGGGGTCAGCAGCTTGTCCCTGGAGGCCAGCAAGGTCCCGCCCAGGACCACGTCCTCGGCCAGGTAGGCCTTGCCAGCCAGCTCCTCCATGACCTTGAGGTGCTTGACCTTTATTATCCTGACCTCCTCCTTCAGGGCCTTGAGCAGGTTGAGCACGTTGGAGGGGTTGATCAGGGTGCCGGGCTTCATCTCGAAGTCGGGTCCGCTCAGCCCATCCATCAGCTGAAGCCCAAGCACCTCCTTGCGGAAGGGCGACTCGCCCACTATGACCCTCACGTAGCCCTCCTCGTCCTCCAACAGGAGCTCCGACAGCCCCTCCAGGGAGGAGACCAGCCTCTCGGCCATCTCGGCGCTCTTCACGGTCTGCCCCGCCAGCTCGTGGCCCACCACCTGGCGCCCTTCCTCGTCGTACAGGGCGACTATCCTCCTGCCCTGGAGCACCTTGAGGTTGTCGGCCTTGAAGCGCTCGTTCTCGGCATCCAGCCGCTGAAGCTCCTCCTGGAGCTCGTCCACCCAGACCATGTCCCCCGCGACGAACCTGCTGTCGCCCTCGTCCACTATCCTGACCCTGTTGGTCGGGGCGACCTTCCTGAGGATCACCTCCACGTGCTTGTCGTTTATCTTGACGCCCTGCGACCTGTAGACCTCCTGGATCCCATCCAGCAGGTACCTCTGCACCGCCTCCAGGCCGCAGACCTCCAGGAGCTGCTGCGGGTCCACGTAGCCCTCGGATATCTGCATCCCCTTGTGGACCTCGTCTCCCTCCTCCACGAACAAACCCACCCCTTTGGAGACGACGTAGGTCTTCTCCACCGAGGGATCGGCCCTGTCCTGGACCACCACCTTTCGCTTGTCCTCCAGCTCCTTTATCTCCTTGACTACGCCGTCCACCTCGGATATCACGGCCACCTTCTTGGGCCTCCTCACCTCGAAGAGCTGCTCTATCCTGGGTAGGCCCTGGGTTATGTCCTCGCCCAGTATTCGCACCCCTCCGGTATGGAAGGTCCTCATCGTGAGCTGAGTGCCAGGCTCACCTATCGATTGAGCCGCCACCACGCCCACAGCCTCGCCTATGCTCACCAGCCTCCTCCTGGCCAGGTCCATCCCGTAGCACTTCTGGCATACCCCCACCTTGGACCTGCACTTCATGGGGCTCCTTATGAGGACCCGTTTGACCCCGGCGGCCTCTATGGCCGAAGCCGCCTCCCTGCTCACCATCTCGTCCCTCCTGACCAGGACCTCGCCGGTGCGCGGGTCCACCACGTCCTCCAGCACGAAACGTCCAGCTATCCGCTCGGAGAGGGGTATCACCACGCGCCCTTCCTTCTCGAAGGCGCTTACCCAGATGCCCTCGTCGGTGCCGCAGTCGGATTGGGATACTATTATGTCCTGGGCCACGTCCACCAGTCTTCTGGTGAGGTATCCAGACTTCGAGGTCCTCAAAGCCGTGTCCGCGAGCCCCTTCCTGGCGCCATGGGTGGACAGGAAGTACTCGAGCATGTTGAGCCCCTCCCTGAAGTTGGAGAGGATCGGGTAGTCTATTATCTTGCCGGAGGGGTCGGCCATAAGTCCACGGATGCCAGCCATCTGGGAGACCTGCGTTATGTTGCCCCTGGCGCCAGATCCCACCATCCTCCTAAGGGGGTTTATGGTCTCCATGGACTCCAAAACCCTCTCGCCCACCTTCCTGGCCGTGTTGGACCAGAGGATCTCCTTCTGCTGGAGGTACTCCTCCTCGGAGATGAGCCCCTTCTTGAAGCTCTCCTCCAGCTTGCCGTTCTCCTCCATCGCCCGATCCACTATCTCCTTCTTGTCGGGCGGTATGACCACGTCGGTTATGCCGAGGCTCAACCCGGACTGGGTGGCCCACCTGAAGCCCAGGTACTTCATCTTGTCGAGTATCTCCACCAGCTCGACGGTGGTGACCAGGTCGTAGGCCTTGTCCAGGAGCTCGCTGAGATCCCCCTTGGAGACCTCCTTGTTGAAAAACCTGAGCTCCCTGGGGAGGATGCTGTTGAACAGCACCCTTCCTGGGGTGGTCTCTATCATCTGGTCCCCGTAGCGCATCTTTATCCTGGCACCCACGTGGACCAAGCCGTGGTCCAGGGCTATGAGCACGTCCTCCTCGTCGGCGAAGACCTTGCCCTCCCCCTTGACCCCCTTCTGCTCCATGGTCAGGTAGTGAAGCCCTATGACCATGTCCTGCGTCGGCGTCACTATGGGCGAGCCGTTGGCCGGGGATAGCAGGTTGTTAGCGGAGAGCATCAAAACCCTGCACTCCGTCTGGGCCTCTATGGACAGGGGAACGTGCACGGCCATCTGATCCCCGTCGAAGTCGGCGTTGTAGGCCACGCACACCAGGGGCGGTATCTGTATGGCCTTGCCCTCCACCAGGACCGGCTCGAAGGCCTGGATGCTGAGCCGATGGAGCGTGGGGGCGCGGTTCAAGAGCACCGGGTGGTCCTTTATGACCTCCTCGAGGACCTCCCAGACCTCCTCCCTGTCCCTCTCCAGCATCCTCTTGGCGGCCTTTATGTTCTGGGCGTAGCCCTTCTCCACGAGCTTGTTTATGATGAAGGGCCTAAAGAGCTCCAAGGCCATCATCTTGGGCAGACCGCACTGGTAGTGCTTTAGGTGGGGCCCTATGACTATGACGCTCCTGCCGGAGTAGTCGACCCTCTTGCCCAGGAGGTTCTGCCTGAACCTGCCCTTCTTGCCCTTCAGGAGATCGCTCAGGCTCTTGAGGGGCCTGTTCGCGGAGCCCAGAACAGCCTTGCCCCTCCTGCCGTTCTCTATGAGGGCGTCCACCGCCTCCTGGAGCATGCGCTTCTCGTTCCTTATCACGATCTCCGGCGCCCTCATGTCGATGAGCTTCCTCAACCGGTTGTTCCGGTTTATGACCCTCCTGTAGAGGTCGTTTATGTCGGAGACCGCGAACCTACCTCCGTCCAGCTGGACCATGGGCCTCAAGTCCGGCGGGATCACGGGCAGGACCTCCAGGATCATCCACTCCGGCCTGCTCTCGGACCTCCGAAACTCCTCCACCACCTGGAGCCTCTTTATGAGCCTGCGACGCCTCTGGCCCATCGACTCGGCTATGGCCTCCCTTAGGGAGTCGGCTATCTCCTCCAGGTCGAGGCTCATGAGGAGCTTCTTGACCGCCTCGGCCCCAGCTCCGGCCTCAAACTCCTTGTCGAACATCTTGCAGAGCCTGCTCTCGCTCTCGAGTATTATCTCCCCCTGCTTGAAGGGGGACTTGGAGGGGTTTATCACTATGTAGCAGGGCTCCTCCACTATCTTCGTCTCGGGCTGAACCTGGAACTTGCCCATGTACTTGTTGTAGTAGAGGTGGTACTCGCTGGAGGAGATGATGCTCCCCACCGAGAAAGGCAACCTGGCCACCGCGGTGACCAGATAGGCCTCCTCCGAGCCGACCCTGGCGGGTTCCACCACCAGCTCAACCCCCTCCGAAGTCGCCCTCTCCACCTCGGAGCGGGGCAGGATCTGTCCCACTGCGTAGCTGGGAGAGCTGGACGATACCACGGCGAAGGCGGGCTCAACCACCAGGCCCTCGTGCTCGCCCCTGGTGACCTCCAGCATCTTAGAGCGGGGGATCAAGCTGCCCTCCTTGACGGGGGGTTCCTCCACGGAGACGACCCGATAGGCCTCCTCCGCGCTGAACCGGTGGTCGTAGTGCTCGAAGATCCTCTTCTGCGACTCGGTGACCACATCTCCCCTCTTGACCAGGTCGCCCCTCTTCCCGGTCATCACGACCTTGTAGGCGTTCTCCCTTCGCCTGTTGGAGGCGAAGTATATGACCTTCTCCAACTCCTTGGCCTGGACGTCCAGGAGTATGCTGAGCCTGCTGGGTATGCCCCGCAGGAACCACAGATGGACCACGGGAGCGGCGAGCTCTATGTGCCCCATCCTCTCCCTCCGGACCCTGCTGTCGGTGAGCTCGACGCCGCACCTGTCGCAGGACATCCCCTTGAACCTCATACCCGTCTTCTTGTACTTGCCGCAGTAGCACTCGTAGCTCTTGGTGGGGCCGAATATGCGCTCGCAGAACAGACCATCCCTCTCGGGCTTGAGGGTCCTGTAGTTGATGGTCTCGGCCTTCTTCACCTCGCCGCTCGATATCTGCCTGATCCTCTCAGGGCTCGCCAGCTTTATCTTGACGCCCCTTATGGTCTTCTTGGCCATCTCCGATCATCCCCCCGGGAGACCCCTAGAAGTCCTCGTCCTCTTCGCCCTCTTCGATCTCCTCGCCCTCTTCCTCTAAGCCCTCAGAGCCCGTGAACTCGAACCCATCCCTCAACTCTACCTCGTCTATGACAAGATCCTGAGCGCCTTCGGAGGTGGAGTCGAACAGGTCGACCTCCTCCTCCCCCTCGCCCTCCTCTTCCTCCCCCTCCTCGTAGAAGACCTCCACGTCGAAGCCCAGACCCTGGAGCTCCTTGACCAGCACCTTGAAGCTCTCCGGTATGCCGTAGTCGCCTATGGTCTCGCCCTTGACGATCTTCTCGTAGGTCTTGGTCCTGCCCACTATGTCGTCCGACTTGACGGTGAGTATCTCCTGCAGGGTGTGGGCCGCCCCATAACCCTCCAGGGCCCACACCTCCATCTCGCCGAAGCGCTGGCCGCCGAACTGAGCCTTTCCTCCCAGCGGTTGCTGGGTCACCAGGGAGTAGGGACCGGTCGACCTGGCGTGGATCTTGTCGTCCACCAGGTGTATCAGCTTCATCATGTGCATGTAGCCCACGGTTATCTTGGCGTCGAAGGGCTCTCCCGTCCTGCCGTCGTAAAGGGTGATCTTGCAGTCGTCGGTGAGATCGGGGTACTTCTCCTTGAGAGGCCTCATCAGCTCGAAGACGTCGCTCTCCTTGGCCCCCTCGAACACGGGGGTGGCCACCTTCCAGCCGTTGTGGTACGCCACGAATCCCAATATGGTCTCGAGGACCTGCCCCAGGTTCATCCTGCTCGGAACGCCCAGCGGGTTCAGCACTATGTCGACCGGGGTGCCGTCGGGCAGATAGGGCATGTCCTCCACGGGCAATATCTTGCTTATGACGCCCTTGTTCCCGTGCCTCCCAGCCATCTTGTCGCCCACGGTGATCTTCCTCATCTGGGCTACGTAGACCTTTATCACCTCGTTGACGCCGGGCGGCAGGTCGTCGCCGTCGACCTTCCTGAGCCTCTTCACCCTTATCACCTTTCCGCCCTCGCCGTGGGGGACCTTGAGGGAGGTGTCCCTGACCTCCTTGGCCTTCTCCCCGAATATGGCCCTGAGGATCTTCTCCTCCGGGGTCTGGTCGGACTCACCCTTGGGGGTCACCTTGCCCACCAGGATGTCGCCCGCCTTCACCTCAGCGCCTAGCCTGACTATGCCGTCCTCGTCGAGGTTCTTGAGCATGTCCTCCCCCACGTTGGGGATGTCCCGGGTGATCTCCTCGGGACCGAGCTTGGTGTCCCTGGCCTCCACCTCGTACTCCTCTATGTGGATGGAGGTGTACACGTCGTCCCTGACCAGCCTCTCGCTGATCAGTATGGAGTCCTCGAAGTTATAACCCTCCCAGGGCATGAAGGCCACCAGGACGTCCCTGCCCAGGGCGAGCTCCCCCCTGTAGCAGGCGCTGCCGTCGGCTATCACGTCCCCCGCCTCCAGGAGCTGACCCAGCTCCACCACCGGGCGCTGATGGAGCACCGTCCCCTGGTTGGACCTCTGGAAGTTGATCAACCTGTACTCGTCCACGCCCTGGTCGGTCTTGACCCTCACCACGCTGGCGTCCACGTACACCACGACGCCCCTTCTCTTGCAGAGCACGCACATGCCGGAGTCCACCGCCGCCTTCCTCTCCAGACCAGTCCCCACTATCGGGGACTCGGGCCTCACCAGGGGAACCGCCTGACGCTGCATGTTGGACCCCATGAGGGCCCTGTTGGCGTCGTCGTGCTCCAGGAAGGGTATCAAGGAGGCGGAGACGCTCACCAGCTGCTTCGGCGAGAGGTCCACGAAGTCGAGCTCCCTGGGGGAGACGTAGTGGATCTTGCCCCTGTGCCTGGCGGGCACGAGGTCCTCCAGTATGTGGCCGTCCTCGTCGGTCGGGAGGTTGGCTATCCCCACGTAGTACCTGTCCTCCTCGTCGGCGGAGAGGTAGAGCACCTCGTCCGTTATCCTGCCCTCCACCACCTTCCTCTTGGGGGAGGTTATGAAGCCGTAGCTGTCCAACCTGGCGTAGGTGGAGAGGGAGGTGACCAGGCCTATGTTAGAGCCCTCCGGGGTCTCTATCGGGCATATCCTGCCGTAGTGGGTGTAGTGAACGTCCCGCGCCTCGAAGCCCGCCCGGTCCCGGCTCAGACCGCCGGGCCCCAGGGCCGAAAGCCTCCTCTTGTGGGTCAGCTCCGCCAGCGGGTTGGTCTGGTCCATGAACTGGGAGAGCTGCCCCGAGGCGAAGAAGTTGTTCAAAGTGGCCGCTATGGGCCTCACGTTGATTATGTCCCTGACGGAGGCGGAGGAGAGGTCCGGCAGGATGGACATCTTCTCCTTCGCCATCCTCTCCATCCGAAGGAAGCCCAACCTTATCTGGGCCTGCATCAGCTCCCCCACCGTCCTGACCCGCCTGTTGCCCAGGTGATCGATGTCGTCGGAGGGAAGGCCCAGCGCCTTCATCCTGATGAGCTCCCTCACCAGCGCCACCAGGTCGTCCAGCGTCAAAGTCCTAACGGTGGGGGGAACCTCGAGACCCAACCTCTTGTTCAGCTTATACCTCCCCACCCTGCCCAGGTTGTACCTGCGCGAGTCGAAGAAGAGGTCCCTGACCAGCTCCTTGGCGTTCTCCATCCTGACCGGCTCGTTGGGGCGAAGACGCCTGAACAGCTCCAGGACCGCCTCGTCCCTGGTGCGGGTGGGATCCCTGTCGAGGGTCACCGCGATGGCCTCATCGCAGTCGTAGACCCTCACGGAGCTCACGCCCTCCAGGATCAAGCGCTCCATGGTCTCCTTGGTGAGCCTGTCGTTCTTGGACGCCAGGAGGTTGCCGGCGGCGTCGTAGACGCTCTCGGCCAGGAGCTTGCCCCTCAGACCCTCCTCCTCCTCGAGGATGGAGGCCGTCCTGTCGGAATAGCCCAGAAGCGCCATCAGCTCCTCGTTGCTGGCGACGCCGAAGGCCTTGAGAAGTATCGTCACGGGCACCTTCTTGCGGTTGTCTATCTTGACGGAGATGACGTTGGCGGGGGTGAGGTCGAACTCGAGCCACACGCCCCTGTCGGGTATGACCGTGGCCATGTAGGTCTCCTTGCCGGGGATGCCTCCCTCAACCTTGAAGTAGACCCCAGCCGACCTGACCAGCTGGTTCACCACGACCCTCTCGGTCCCGTTTATTATGAAGGTCCCCCTCTCCGTCATGAGGGGAAAGTTCCCCAAGAAGAGGTCCTCCTCCCTCATCTCCCCCGTCCTCCTGTTGACCAGCCTCACCCTGGCCTTGACGGGGACGGCGTAGGTCATGTCCTTCTCGCGGGCCTCGTACTCGGAGCAAACGGGGTCCCCGACGTCGTAATAGAGGTACTCCACGGCGAAGCTCTTGTCGAAGCTCTCTATGGGGAATATCTCCTCCAGTATCTCCTCCAACCCCTGGGACTTCCTCTCCCTGGGAGGAACGTCCTGCTGGAGGAACCAGCGGTAGGACTCGAGCTGGAGCTCTATGAGATTGGGGAGGTCGACCACGCTCTCGGAAGGGCCAAACCACACTCTACCATCCTTCACCGGGAGCCCAACCTTTGTCGGGCACGAGACGGACATAAAGGATCATCCCCCTTACGGCAGGAATTCCTGCGGGACATGACAAAGGCTTATTATACAACCGATTCCACGATAAGACAACTGCAGTAGCCCCGGAAAGGTGGGATCGATGCCCCCGCTAGCTTCGGCTGGAGCCAACGACCTCTAAGGCTCTCCTGGCGTACAGGAAGCCTGACGCGAGGGACACCAAAGCCGAAGCCAGCATCACCAGCATGTATCCCCTGATCTCCAAGATCGCCATCGAGATCCCTAGCATCTGGAGGAAGGTCTTGAGCTTCCCTCCGAAGGCGGCGGGTATCACCGCGCCGTGAAGCAGGGCCAGGAGCCTCAAGGTGGAGACCACGAACTCCCTCGATATCAGGAGTATGACCAGCCACCCAGGAAGCCTCTCCATCTCCACCAGGGCTATCAAGACCGAGGAAACCAGGAGCTTATCCGCCATAGGATCCAACAGCTTTCCCACCAGGGTCACGTCGCCCCGCAACCTGGCGAGGTACCCGTCCAGCAGGTCGGTCAAAGCCCCCACGACGAAAAGGAGGACGGCCACATGTCTGGCCCAGGGGCGCTCCAGGAACATGAAAACTATCACAAATGGGACGATCAAAACCCTCGCCACCGTTATCTTGTTCGCCAGCCCCAGGGGCATCACCTCCGCTGAAACGATATAATATCACACATGCCCGGGAGCGAACCATACAGGACCTGGAGCTCTTACCTGCGGGAGAGGTTCGGAAGGAGGGTCCACAAGGTCTCTCTGGACGTGGGGGCCACCTGCCCCCACAGAGACGAGGACGACAAAGGACTAGGGGGCTGCGTCTTCTGCGATCGAAGAGGGGGCGGTAGCGGGGCTTCCCTGAGGGGCGAATCCCTCGAGGAACAGGTCGAGAGGGGGGCTACCTTCGCCGTCTCCAGGTTCAAGGCGCAGGCCGTGATCCTCTACCTCCAAAGCTACACCCCGACCTTGCTCAGCGCTTCGGCCCTGGAGGAGGCTGTGGAGAGGGCTCTCTCGGCGGCAAGCAGGCTCTGCCCCGTGGTGGGGGTATCGGTGGCCACGAGGCCTGACACGCTAAAGGAGGAACACATCGACCTCCTCCTGCGGCTTCAGGGCCGAGGGCTGGAGGCGTGGGTCGAGGTGGGTGCGCAAAGCCTCTGCAGCAAGAGCCTGCTTTGGCTGAACCGCCGCCACGGCGTGAGCTCCACGATCAAGGCCTTCAGGATGCTATCAGAGGCGAGGATAAAAAGCTGCGCCCACGTGATCCTCGGGATACCCGTGGAGGAAGAGGAGGAGACTGTGGACTCGGTGGTCTCCCTGAGCCTGCTAGGGGCCATCTCCTTCAAGTTCCACCCTCTCCACGTGCTCAGGGGGACACCCCTCCACCAGATGTTCCTGCGGGGGGAGTACGTCCCCCTCGCCATGGAGGACTACATAAGGACCCTGTCCCTGTGCATCTCCTCCCTGCCGGAGGAGGCCATAGTGCAGCGCGTATCCGCTGAGGCACCACCCGATCTGCTGGTGGCGCCCCAGTGGTGCCTCCAGAAGCAGAACGTGATAAAGGCCCTCAGGGACTACATGAGCTCCAACGGCCTAAGACAAGGGTCTAGACGCTAGCCCCCTTACCCCTGTAGGTGGGCGCCGTCTCCGGTTCGGTCCCGCGCTTGACCTTGTGGTAGTAGGCGTAAGTCATCGGCTCTCCGCCCAGGTGGACCGCCGCGTCCACAAGCCTCCCCACGAACAGTGTGTGGGTGCCCACGTCCAAGGAGGAGACCACCTCGCACTCCCCCCAGGCCACGCAGTGGTTGAGGACTATGGGGCAACCCCTGGGCGAGATCACGTACTCGAGCCCCTCGAGGGCGAACTTGTCCACGTCCCTGCCGCACTTGAACCCGAAGTGACCTATGAACCTAAGAGGGGTGTCCTGGGAGAGGATCGAGAAGGAGAAGAGCCCGCTTCTGGCCACGTGCTCGTGGGTGCAGTTCCTCTTGTTGAGACAAACCCCTATCTGCGGCGGCTCGGCGGTGACCTGCATGAGGGCGTTGGCTATCTGGGCGTTAAAACGCCCCTCCAGGGGGGATGAGACCACGTACACGCCGTAACTTATGTGGTAGAGGGCCTTAAGGTCCAACGAATCCACCTCCTCACAACTTGATGTCCTTGAGCTTCTGTTGGGCCTTGAGGATGCTCACTATCACGTCAGTCACGCTGTCGAAGCGCTTCATGGTGTCCCGCATCACGGCGGTGGACCTCTCTATGTGGTCCGAGCCGGCCCCCAACCTGTCGGAGGACTCGCTGAGTATCCCACGGATCTCCTCCATGAAGGCCCTGACGGCCTCGGAGAACTCGGTGAAGGAGAGGAGCGCGCCCTGGACTATGTCGAACATCTCCTTGACCTTCCCTATGTTCTCCATGGCCTCCCTGACGGCCGACGAGAGCTCCCTCACCTTGACGTTTATGTTGTCCGACACCCCTTTGGACTCGTTGGCCAGGTTCTGCACCTCGTGGGCGACCACGGCGAAGCCCCTGCCGTGTTCGCCGGCTCTGGCCGCCTCTATGGAGGCGTTCAAGGCCAGGAGGTTGGTCTGTTTGGCTATCTTGGAGATCTGTTTGACCATCTCCTCCACCTCGAGGAAGGCCCCCAGGATGCCATAGGTCTTCTTGACCGTGTCCTCCACCATGGCGCTGGCGCCGGCCAGGTCCGTGCCCGCCCTGGACAGGTCCCCCGAGAGCCGCTCGTTCATCTGTTTCACCCTCTCTATGTTCTCAGCGGCAGACCTCTTGCTGAGCTCGAAGGTATCCCGAAGCTTCCTGAAGGACTTGTTGAGATCCTCGAACTCGGACAAGACCTCCCCCAGGTCCTTCTTCACCGCGAGAGCCCTCCTGAGGATGGTCTTGTCGAGCTGCTGCATGAAGGAGAGCATCAAGATCTCGGAGAAGAAGGAAGAGGATAGCTTCTTGATGTGGGACATACCGACCTGTCTGGCCATATCGGACACCTCCAGAGGCCCCTAAGCCTCGCTTACGAGCCGGTGTAGATGTGATCTATCACGTCCACGCCGCACTGGAGATCCCTCAACCAGTTGAAGAACTTTCTTACGTTCGACTCGCCCGCTATGACGGCCCCGTGCTGAGGAGCCACGGCCGATACCTCGAACCTGGAGACCACGTCCAGCCACTTCCTCAAGGCCCTGTTGGAGTTCATGTACCTCCTGTGGAAGGCCTCCATGTACTTGAAGTGCGCGTCCAGGTCCTCCACCACCGGGTAGCGGTTGCCCTTCGGGAAGACGGCCGCCCCTATGTCTCCGGTGAACAGTATCTTAGACACCGGATCGTAGAGGGATATGGCCCCAGTGGAATGGAGGAAATGAGCCGGCAAGAGCTCCAGCTTCACCCCAGAGGAGAGGGAGATCTGGCCCCCCCTGTCGGGTATGGCCACAACCCTGGACCTGTCGAAGACGCCGAAGTGGGGCAGGAACCTGGTCCAAAGGGCCGATATGTAGATCTTGGCCCTCTCGGCTATGGACATCCAGAGGGTCACCCCCGAGCAGACGTCGGGGTCCTGGTGGTTGTAGAAGATGTGCCTTATGGCATCGGTGCTGAACATCTCCACTATGTTGGCCAACACCTTGGGGAAGACGTGAGCGCCTCCCGGGTCCAGCAGGACCAGCTCTCCCGCGTCCTCTATCAAGTACTGGTTCGTCTGCACTACCCCTTCCTCTTCCTCCTCCTCGAAGCCCAGCAGCACGAACTTGTGCCTCTGGTCCTCGTACAAAACCACGGAGGAACCCTCCCTCCTCATGGCGAGCACGCCTACCACCCCCCACAGAGCCACTAGAGCTTCTCAGCGCAACTGGAACACAGGCCCACCAGGTTGACCCGTACGTCCTCGACCCTCAAGCCCATCCCCTCAGCGGCGGAGACCACATGGGAGAAGTCGAGCTCAGAAGGCACGTCAAAAACCCCCCCGCAACCCCTGCACCTGAGGTGGGCGTGCGGGCTGACGTCGCCCTCCGCCCTGACCTCCCCGCTCTCCGCGTAGATCAGCTTGACTATCCCCTTCTCGAAGAGCAATTTCAAGGTATTATACACCGTGGTCTTAGATATGGTGGAGATGTCCTGCCCCAGGACTGAATATATCTCGTCCACGGTGGGATGGGACTTGCTCTGCAGGACGTATTCTAGAATCCTCACCCTGTGGTAGGACGGGGTAACTCCCGCCTCGAGCAAAAGCTCCCTGGCCTTGGACCTCCAATCCACCGCGCAAAGCGATCTCACCTAGCTCACCCCCTTTCCAGAGACGAGCGTCAAATCGGGCAACCTGACGTATCGGGGCTCGGCCCCGGTAAGCAGGGTTCTGCCCAGGTCGTCGAAGGGAGCCATGGCGACCGCTATGGCCCTGGTGGAGGGAAACCACCCGCGCGAACCCAGAGGCCTCAGCGAGGGGATCACCTCAGAGAGGTCCGGGATGCCCTCTCCCACCACCTCCACAGGGGCCTCCGCCGACATCAGGGCCTCCATCAGCTCCGTCGTACCGCCGCAGCGGGGCCCGAGGAACCTCCCACGATCGGGCGAGAGCAAGCCGTAGTAGTAGAGGCCCGGCTTGGCCGGCAAGGCGGCCAGGACCGCGACCCCTCTGGCTCCCGCCCAGGGATAGGCCATCGCCTCCAGAGAACCCATCCCCAAGAGCTCGACCCCCAGCGCGAGCCCAAGTCCCCTAGCGTAGGCAAGCCCTATCTTTATCCCCGTGAAGGACCCTGGACCCACCGTCACCGACACGGCCGAGAGGTCGAGGAGGGACCGAGAGGACCTGGAGAGCACCTCTTCCACCAAGAGGGGCAACAGCTCCGCGTGCCTTCGCGGAGCCCAGAGGGATTCAGCCGCCAGGAGCCTCCCACCCCCAGCGAGGGCCACCGAAGCCCAGTCCGAACAGGCATCTATCCCCAAGACGAGATCATGGGCCAAAGCGCAACGCCTCCACAACCGGCGAGGTCGACGCCAGCGACCCCCACCTCCTGGCGGCATCCTCGCCCAGGGGCTTCACCTCCAGAAATCGCTCCTCCGGGGCCGAACCGAAGCTGAATCGAAGGGCAAACCCCCGAGAAGGGGCGTAGGACATCCTCTCAGCCCACTCCACCAGGACCACCCAGCCCTCCGCCTCGTACTCCTCGAACGCTAGCCCCAGCTCGCCCCCCTCCACCCTGAACAGGTCCACGTGGAGGACCCTCAACCCCCCCGACGGGGGCGCGTACTCGAGGGCCACGAGGAAGGAGGGACTTCTCACCTCCCCCCCACAACCCAACCTCTCGCAGAAGCCCCTCGCGAACTCGGTCTTCCCCACGCCCATCTCGCCGAAGAGGAGGAAGAAATCGCCCCCCCTAGCGACCCTGGCCATCTCGCCAGCGAAGAGCCGCATCGATTCGACGCTCAGGACCCTAAGGAGCACCAGGGGCACACCCCTTAGCCCACAGGACAAGAAATTTGGCGGAGGCGTGTGGGAATCGAACCCACCGGGAGCCGCCGAGGCAACCCCCCACTGGATTTGAAGTCCAGGACACCCACCAGGACATATCCGCCTCCGCTCTTGGAGAGATTATACCAAAAACTAAGAGGTACCTTTCGGGATGCCCTCAGTACTGACAGGCCTTGAGAAGCTGGGCCATCCTGCGCCCCATCTCCCTGCACCTGTCCAGGTCCTCGGCGGACGGAGAGGACTTGAACTCGAAGGACGGCTCCACCAGCTCCCACGATCCGCTCTTCGTCAGCACCTCCTTCATCTGGGAGACGATCCCGGGACTCCAGGTGTAGCAACCTACCAAGCCCAGAAGCCTGCCCTCCATCTTCTTGTTGGCCAGGTGCCCCAGGAGCTCGCGAACCGGAGGGAAGATCTCGGCGTTGTAGGTGCAGGAGGCCAGCACCAGGGCCTTGAAGCGCCATATGTCCTTCACCACGAAGGAGGAGTGAACCCTGGAGGCGTCGTGGACCACTATCCTCTCTATCCCCTCCTCCGCCAGGGTCCTCGCCACGGCCTCGGCGGCCTTTCGGGTGTTGCCGTACATGGACCCGTAGACCACCACGGCGCCGCACTCGGTCCTGTGCTCGCTCCACCTCAGGTACCTTTCGACTATGGAGTTGGGCCTCCGGCGATGGATGGGGCCGTGGGAGGGAGCCACCACCCTTATCCTCAAAGAGGATAGCTTCTCTATCGCCGCCTTGACCGGCTTGCTGTAGCGACCGACGATGTTCGAGAAGTACCTCAGTATCTCGTCCTCGTAGTACTCCATGTCGACCTCGTCGTCGAATATACCTCCGTCGAGACAACCGAAACCGCCGAAGGCGTCGCAGGAGAAGAGGACGCCCTCCCCCTCGTGGTAGGTGGCCATGGTCTCAGGCCAATGGACCATGGGTATGGTGTGGAAGGAGAGCGCGTGCCCACCGCCCAGGTCGAGCCTATCCCCGTCCTTCACCACCAGCACGTCTCGCTCCCCCAGTCCATAGAAGCTCTTTAGCATCTCGAGGGTCTTGGAGTTGCCCACGAACTTGAGCCCCGGATACAGAGCCTTCAGCATCCTGGCCGAACCAGAGTGATCGGGCTCCATGTGGTTTACCACCACGTAGCTCAACGGCCTGCCCCCTAGGACGGACCTCACCTTGTCCATCAGCTCGCCGAAGAAGGAGGACTTGACCGTGTCCACCAGCAACGCCTCGTCCCCCACCACCAGGTAGGAGTTGTAGGAGACACCCCTAGGAAGAGGCCAGTAGGCCTCGAAGAGATCGGTCTCGTGGTCGTTTACGCCCACCCAGTAGATGCCCTTGGCCACGGCCACCGCCTCGTGCAACTAAAATCACCTCCACCGCTCGATTCGCAGGACCCAGGCGCTTAATGGGGCCGTCGATCCTGCTATACTTTATTCCGAGGTCAACAACTTCGGGGAGGAGAGGATGTCAGGCCATGAGGGACAGCTGCGGTCAAAGGTGCGTCCAAAGCTATTATAGCATCGCCCTCTGGAACGCATACGGCCCTCTGAGGACCTCGATAGAACGAAGCATGAAACGTCTGCTCCAACCGCTGGTCTGCCTCCTCGTGGGGGTGGGCGTGTCGCCAAACCTCTTGAGCCTCTTGGGGGTGGCGGGCAACGCGCTGGGAGGGATCCTCTTCGCCCTGGACGAGTACAGGCTTGCCGGGTTAACGACCCTCCTGGCTGGCACCATGGACGTCCTGGACGGAGAGGTGGCCAGGTCCGGCAGGTCCGAGAGCAAGTTCGGCGCGCTGCTGGACTCCACCCTGGACAGGTACTCGGAGATGCTGGTCTTCTGCGGCTTGGCCTCCAGCTCATATTGGGATGGATCTTCCCTCGGCTTCGCCGTCCTGTTGCTCTCCCTCGCAGGAGCTACCGGCTCGATGATGGTGAGCTACATCAGGGCCAGGGCCGAGTCCCTGGGGATGGAGTGCAAGACTGGGCTCTTTCAGAGACCCGAGAGGGTGATCATCCTGGGACTGGGCAGCTTGATCGTCGGCAAGGGACCTCTGATGATCCTGCCCCTCGCCCTCATAGCCGTTGGGACCAACTTCACCGCCCTCGAGAGGTTGACCCACTGCATGAGGGTCTCCCGGCGAGGGGATACCTCCGCCGGATGAGGGGTCGAAGGGCTCGACGTGGACCACCACCGTGGACCTGTGCCCCAGGTATGAGCCCAAGGTCGACTCGACCCGAGAGGCTATCTCGTGGGCCTTGACCACGTCCAGGGAGGGATCCACCAGCACGTGCAGGTCCACGCTGGCGTACGGCCCAAGCCTCCTGATCCTCACCTTGTGGAAGTCCATGACCCCGGGCACCTCGCCCACCAGGGATTTGACCCTCTCCACCTCCTCGCCGGAGGGGATGCCGTCCATGAGCTCGTGGACGCTGCTCAGCAGGAGCGGAAGGGCCGACCACCCTATGAACAGCCCCACCACTGCGGCCGCGAGGCCGTCCAGCCCCACCAGCGCGCCGCCAAGGCGGGATAGCCCAGTGCCGGCGACCACCACCACGGAGGAGAGGGCGTCCGACCTGTGCTCCAGCCCCTTCGCCTTGAGTAGGTCGTTGCGCAAGGCCTCGGACCTCAGGATGGTGTACCTGGCGAGCAACTCCTTGGAGACCACGGACGAGAGGGCGAGCCAGAAGGCAAGCGGCTCCGGCGGCTCTAGGAGACGGGATCCCAAAGAAAACCCCAAGAAGTCCCGAAGGCCCAAGAAGACGAACAGAAAGGCCACCCCCACGAGCGATGAGCCGCAGAGCAAAGTGGCCAGCGTCTCGGCTCTTCCGTGCCCGTAGGGGTGGCGCTCGTCGGCCGGCCTGGAGGAGAGCTTAACGCTCCAGATGGCCACCAGATCGGTGATGAGGTCCGCCGAGGAGTGGAAGGCGTCGCTCACCAGCGAGATGCTTCCAGCCCAGATTCCCCCCGCTAGCTTAGCGGCCACGAGCAGGGAGTTGACCCAAAGGCCCAGCCTGAGGACCCTAAGCTCGTCCCCCGCCCCCACGCCCGGCGCAGCGCCCAAGCTATCCCTCCTTGGGGACCACGTGCGTCCCGGCCCTGCCCTCCAGGGCCTCCAGCGCCTCGTTAAGGCTGGCTATTATACCCCTCCTGCCGCCCCACTCGACGAACCTGAGGACCGCTTCCACCTTGGGCCCCATGCTGCCGCTCTTGAAGTGCCCCTCCCGCTGGAGTGCCCTCATGGTGGGCACGTCCACCACGTCCAGCCACCTCTCGTCGGGCTGCCTGAAGTTAACGGCCACCTTAGGCACGTCGGTGAGGATGAGCAGGACGTCGGCCCTCACAGTCTCCGCCAGCTTCTCCCCGGCCAGGTCCTTGTCTATCACCGCCTCCACCCCGCGGAGCTTGCCGCTCTCGTCCCTCACCACCGGTATGCCGCCGCCTCCGGAGGCTATCACCACCACGCCGGCCTCCAGCATCGCCTTGATGACCTCGCTCTCCACGATGGACTTGGGCTGCGGAGAGGGCACCACCCTGCGCCAACCCCTGCCCGCGTCCTCCACCCAGACCTCCCCGGTGGCCTCCATCCTGCGCCTGGCCTCCTCCTCGGTGTAGAAGGGTCCCACGGGCTTGGTCGGGTTCTTGAAGGAGGGATCGGAGGGGTCCACCTCCACCTGGGTCACCACGCAGGCCACCTCCTTCCGGATCCCCTCCTCCAGGAAGGCGTTGCGCAGGTTCTGGGATATCATGTAGCCTATCATGCCCTGGCTCTCGGCCCCGCAGACGTCCATGGGCATGGCGGGCACCTGGGAGCTTCCCAGCTCGTTCTGGATCATTATGGCGCCCACCTGAGGACCGTTCCCGTGGGTTATGACCACCTCGTAGCCCGCCTTGACCATCTTGGCTATCTGCTTGCAGGTGTGTCGCACGTTCTCCATCTGCTCCTGGGCGGTCCCCTTCTGCTTGGGCTGCAGTATGGCGTTGCCTCCCAGAGCCACCACTATCCTGCCCTTTCCCATAAATTCCTCCCCCCTTGTGCTATCTCCTGTTCCTCCATTCCACCCTCAGAGGAGTCCCTCTAAGCTCCAGAGCCTCCCTGAGCCTTCTCTCAACCATCCTCTCGAAAGAGCTATCCACCAGGTCAGATTGGTTGACGAAGAAGACGAAGCGAGGTGGGCGAGTCCCCGCCTGGACGCAGTAGTACACGTTCAAGTGCCTACCCCTTCCGTCCGAGGGCATTCTCTCAAAGGCCAAAATTTCCTTAACCAGGGCGTTGAGCCTGGCAGTGGGAACCCTCCTGGACCAGTTATCGTAGGCCTCCAGTACGTAGCTAGGGATGCGGAGCACGTTCCTCTTGGTCCTGGCGGAGACGAAGAGCAGGGGAGCCCAGCTCACAAACCCCATCTCCCTCTCGATGAACTTGACGAAGCGCCCCCCTACGAGCTCGTCCTTGGGGACCAAGTCCCACTTGTTGAGGATCAAAACCAGGGCCTTGCCCCTACTTTTGACCTCCTCGGCGAGCTTCTTGTCCTGATCCGTGGCGGGCTCGGTGGCGTCCATGATCAGAAGGGCCACGTCCGCCCTATCGAGGGCCCTCAGGGCCCGCACCACCGAGTAGTACTCCACGTCGTCCCTTATCCTGGACCTGCGCCTCACGCCCGCGGTGTCCAGGAAACGGTAGCGTCGACCCTCCACCTCTAAGATGCTGTCCACCACGTCCCTCGTCGTGCCAGGCACTTCGCTCACTATGCTTCGCTCGTCCCCCAACAAGGCGTTGAAAAGCGATGACTTTCCCACGTTGGGCCTGCCCAGTATGGCCACGGAGATCTCGCTCTCCGCCTCAGCCCTATCGCGAGCCTCCTGGGGCAAAAGGGGCAGGACCACCTCCATGAGCTCAGCCACGCCCAGGCCGTGTTCCGCTGATACGCCCACCACCCTCTCGAAGCCGAGCTCGTACCCGCAATAGACGCTGGCGCTGTCCTTAGGGGAGTCTATCTTGTTGACCACCACCACCACTTCTTTGCCGTGCCTGCGCAGGAGCTCCCCCACCTCTTTGTCCACGTGGTCGACGCCCCTCTTGCCGTCCACCACCAGCAGCACCACGTCGGCCTCCTTGATGGAGAGCATCACCTGCCTTCGCACGGCCTCGTCGAAGGGGTTGTCGTCCCCGAGGAAGAGACCGCCCGTGTCCACCAGGTAGAAGCTCTTGCCCTCCCAGCTGACCTCCCCGTACAACCTGTCCCTCGTCACGCCAGGGACGTCGTCCGTTATGGCGAGCCTCCTTCCGATCAACCTGTTGAAGAGCGTCGACTTGCCCACGTTCGGCTTACCCACTATCGTCACAACGGCCAACCACACCACCCCCGCAAGAGACAACCCCTCAATCCCTCAGGACCTCGATGGACCTGACCGCGAGGGACCTCCCACCAGGGCGGCGAAGCGCGAAGAAACCAGCCATCCAGCCTCTCACGCCCTCGTGATCCGAGGATCTGAGGCAGACCTCCAGATCCTCCCCCTCCTCGCTGACCCCAATGAGCTCCGCGAAGGACGGCAAGGACGACGTGAAGCCCTCCCCTCCTCCCCTAAGGGCGAGCCGAAGCCTATACAGGTTAACGAAAGGAGGATAGCCAAAAATCCGCCTCCCTTCAAGCTCCACGCTCCACATGTTTTGAGGTCCTCCTTTTAAGGCGTTGACAAACCAGGAACGGGGGTTCCTGGTCTGCACGTAGACCTCCCTCTCCTCGCCGGGCCTGAGCCCCCTGTAGCCCGACTGCAGGATGGCCCCGTAGAGCCTGGGGACCACGTCGTAGTCCGGCCTGGATAGCTCGAGCTCCAGGTCGAGCCAGGCGCAAAGGGGGACCCTCGCGGACTCGAGCACGTCGAGGGACCCACGACTGCCCAGGATCAAGCCGCCCCCTCTCGCCCACCCCAACACCTCGGCGAG
>Ga0209289_100180_pt1 | contig 37449 bp, 37 predicted proteins | sample GXS110809BmetaG_FD_184121 | JGI IMG/M metagenome (GOLD analysis project Ga0209289, IMG submission 184121) | Hot spring microbial communities from Gongxiaoshe hot spring, China to study Microbial Dark Matter (Phase II) - GXS 110809B (SPAdes)... ...
ACATCATCAGCTTTATAATGTTCTCTATACAGGTAGAGAAGCAGGAATGATTTCATTAGAAGCAAGATTGGCTGATCTGTATAGACAAGGAATTATTACTAAGGAAACTGCCTACCGATATGCTACAAACAAAGAAGTTATTGCTAGGATGATAGAATAAAATGAATAGTTTTGAATTGGTAGTATTTATACTAATTCTGTGTTTGCTTGTTTTCATTGATGGATTTACAAGACTTTTGTATTTTATGATGAAGTTTAAGGTTGATTTTGTTTTTTATAGCTTTTTTAGATTTTCTATTCTTGTTTTGATTATTCTTCTTTTTGTCAAACTGTTTCCTAATTTTTATTTTTATAGTTTAGGGTTTTTTGTTTATTTGTTGTTCAGTAGTTTTATATGGAGGTGGGTTTTTAATATTTGGTACTCTAATTATTTAAAGAGAAATCAAAAGAAGGGTTAGATTTTGCGTTGTCAAAATATAATAGTATAGGGCGGTAGCTCAGTCCGGTAGAGCGGTGGACTCCAAATCCATTGGTCGGGGGTTCAAATCCTCTCCGCCCTGAATTCATCGTGAATCTCTGTATTCTACTAATTTTTTTAATACTGCTTCTAAAAGTATCTTTTGCCCAAGAAACAACCATTATTTTATATACACCACAAATTATTTCCAACCCCGAAAGAATAGAAATAAATCAAACGATAGAAATATATTCCCAACAATATTGGATAAAATCTAACAGAGCTTTGATTGACAAAAAACAAAGAAAAATAATCATACCTGAAAAAACTTTTATAAAAAACACTCAAACCGGAGATGAGTTTTTAACCGAAAATATTGAAATAAGGTATGATCAGAATGGCAATATAAGCGAAATAACTGGAGGAAAAGGATCAGGATACTTACTAAATTTTGGTCAAGAACCACTTAAATTTAAAGATAAGCTGTTTTTTAATTACTCTAAACTTAACCTTTTTTCATCTAATTACATCTTTTATAACGTTAAGTTTTCTACTTGTAATATCTGTGAATATGAATGTTTTGATGAAAAACATTATTTGTTAATTTCCGAAAAAGTTGAAGTTATACCTGAGGACAAAATGATACTTACTAACTCAAGATTAAATTTGTATAAAAAGAACGTTTTTGGATATAAGAAGTTAATAATACCGTTGAGAAAAAAGAAATTACCTCAATTACATGGTGAAGATACTTCTGCTTTTCCCAAGATAGGATATAACAATACCGATGGTTTTTTTGTTACAAAAAACTTTGATTACTATTTTAGTAATACTAATTATGGAAGGATTTTAACAAAATATGGACAATACACAGGACTTTACTACGGTATTTCTAATTACTACCAAAAACAGATAGGAAAATTAAATTTGAGATTAAACAATTACTTTTTCTTCAACAATAATAAGAGATATGGAAATAGTTTTAGGAATGTGCAAAGTGATCTCAATTTTAATATGAGTAATTTTAGCGCTTTTTTCAGATATTCAAGTAACAGGTCGATATACAGAAATTTTGTATCTCCCTTAAATGAGAACATTTCTTATGGATTTAATACTTCTGTTAAGGGTATTAGTATAAATTATAGTGCAAATAAAACTTCTACTGAAAAATATTTTTCTTCTTTGAATCAGTTTTTAAACATATCAGGTAATTACCGAAACCTTAATTTTAGGCTTACTGTAAATGATTTGGAGAATGAATATTTTTCCACGAATGTTAAACAGAAAAGCCAAAATTTTAAATTTGATATGGATTATTTGTTTTCCAATGGTTTTTATACTTTAACTTTTTTAGTTGATAATACTAATAACAATTATGGTTTTTTTGGTGTAAATAAGCTTCCAGAGTTGATGCTGAAAATGAATAAACCTATAAAGGTAAGAGATTCTATAACTATTACTCCTTCTTTTTTCTTAGGGAAATACGAAGAACCGAGTTTTAATAGAAGAACCACTAAATACCAATTTTTAATGAACTATACTATTGACCACATAAAAAGTAAAGATATAACAATGAGAACAACTGGTTTTTTTAAACAAAATTTTTTTGATACTGGTAATTACTATTTTGACAGAAATTTTCACGCTTCCTATGTCAATTCATTTACAACTAATTTTAACATGAATAAAAAATGGTTTAGGTTAAATATTAATTATTCTTATAATTTTGGGAAGGGTTTTGCTCCTATATTTGCTGACTTTACAGGAAAATATCAAAATTTATCTGGAAATCTAAGTATTTTTAATAATAAAAGCTTTGACTTAAGTTTATCAACAAATTATAACTTGAATTTAGGTTCAATATCTCCTATTAGTATTAACCTTAAATACTACCCTAATAATAATTTTTATGCAAGTATTTTTACTACTTTTGATACTAAAAGAAGCTTACTGACTAATATTAACACAAATATTGATTGGTATATAGCTAAAGATTTGAGATTGACTGCTTGGTTTAACTATAATTCCTTTACAAAAAAAATAGATTATATAGACTTTGTTTTGGTGAAGGATAACCACTGTTGGGTAACTTATTTGGTTTATAGGAGTTCAATAAAGCAATTGTATTTATATGCGTACCTTAAGGCTTTACCTATATTAGGAATAAACATCGGAATAGACCAATCTTCTAAATTTATTCCTCAATACAGATAGGATAATAAAGAAGCTTATTGATGCTAATATGAATCCGTTGATAAATAACCAAGTATAGCCTAATTTTATGAGAAAAACAGATATGGCTGCTCCAACGGCGTTTGCTAATGAGAATGTTGATGAGATTAAGGTTATTGCTGTTACTTTCTCTTCGTTATTTTCAGATAAATACTCTATTGTTCCTAAATAAAGAGCTGTAAAAGATAATCCCAGAATGATTTGAAGTAATGAAAGGACTAATAAATTTTTTGTTAATGGAAAGAATAGGAAATAGAGCGCTGATAAAAAGAAACCAAGTGAAATCAATTTTAAAATACTTCTGTTGTCTTTTTTCAAAAATACATATATTAAGGGATTTGAAAAAGTTTGAACAAGAATGTTTATTGCATTTAATATTCCTATGATGTGTAAATTAAAATGGTAATAATTAAGAAGAATATAAGATAGGTATATCCAGATACTTGCTGCTCCAATGTGCCTCAAGAATAGGCTAAGGTATATAAACCAATTATTTTTTATTATAGTAATTGGGTTAACTAATTTGTTTTCTTCTCTTTTTTCATTTTTATCTTCAAATATAGGGGTGAAAAAATTTAAAATGAGTAAGAATAGAAAGAGAAAAGAGATGATAATAAACATAATGTTGTAGTTTTCTAAAATCCCACCGATTAGGTATCCTATTATAAACCCTATCGAAGATATTCCTATTGTTATTCCTTTGTTTTTTGATCTTGATATATTGCTTCCTACGAATGATGCTCCAAAGTAGCCAATTAGAAATACAGCAAATAAAAGAAAAAAATAGTTTTTTATGTAAATTAGAGAAAATATCAATATTGAGTTTATTAACATTATTATTTTTATTATCGTGTTTCTGTATTTAGAATTCTCTATAAAATTTGCCAATAAGAAACCTGAAAAAACAGATCCGAGGGAGTAAAAAAAACCTATTATCCCAATGTGTTGATTATTAAGGTTAAATTCTTTTGTTATAATTGGTAAATAAAGATAGAGTGTAGAAAAGAATGAGAAATAGGTCATTACATTTAGCCCTAAGTATATGTCTTTCCATCTCAACTTTTTTTATTTCCTTTCCCTACAGGGGTATTCAGAAATTTTTATACTGTTGCTGCTATTCTAACGGGCATGAGCAAGTATAGGAATCCTTCATTATCTACGAAATTGATTTTAAGAGGGCTGGAATCGTCTATAAAATTAAGTTCTATTTCATCTACCTTTATTGAGCTTAGCATACTTTCTAAAAATTTACCATTAAAAGTGATGGTTAGTTCTTTTGAAGCTTTTTTCTTTAATACTATTTCTTCTTTTGCTTTACCTAATTCGCTTTCTATTGATTTGACTATCATTTTATTTTTGGAGATTTCAAAGATAACGATGCCGCTTAGCTCTTTGCTTTTGCTAAGGATCATAACCCTTTTTATGGCATCCAGTAGGACTTTTCTGGATACTACGGTTGTTATTTCAAACTCTTCAGGTATGACTTCTTTGTATTCTGGGAAATTACCTTCAATTAATTTAGACACAACTTTAATTTCTCCAAAAGATGAGCTATTTTTGAAGCATATGGTTTGCGGGTTTTCAAAATTTTCTACTTGTATTTCTATTTTTCCTTCCATGTATTTTTGAATAACTTTTAGGCTTTTAACAGGAATGATCATTTTTAGTTGTTCTTGGCAATCGGTATTAATTTTTCTGACGGCTAATTGACTTCCATCGGTTGCTACAAAACTAAGCTCATTCTTTTTGCATTCGAATAATATTCCTGCGAATACGGGATTACTATCGTCGGGGTAGCTTGATGAATATACGACACTTTCAATACCTTCATTTAATTCTTCTGAATTTATTTCTAACAACGTTTGGAATTTTGAAGAAGATAGTGTAAATTCAGGGTATTCTGAAGGGTCTATTGTTGTTAATTCTGCTGTAAATCCAAACGAACTGAGTAAAAGTTTATTATCTGCTAATTCAATTGTTACTTCTGGGTAATCTATCTTAGATACGATTTGTTGAATGCTTTTAAGTGGGACTACTGCTTTACCTTCTTTGAAAACTTCGCAATCTAAAACTGCTATGTATTCATTTTCTAAATCTGTTGTTGAAATAGTGACATTAGAGTTATTTACTTCGATTTTAATCCCTTCCAATGCTAAAAGGGGACTTTTCTTGGGGACTATTAAATTTGCCATATTTAGCGACTTTTCAAGAATATCTGTTTTTATCGTAAATTTCATATTTTTTTAAACCTCCTTAAATTTTATCTTTCTAAGAATTTCATCTTTCTTCGAATAAATTGGGTTTTACATTATACCAATTCTATAAAAATAAAATAAAAACCTTCAAAATTATTCGTGCAAGTTTATTATGTTTATAAAATATACTAGCATTCCTTTGGCGAAGTTTTTCCAATTAGGTTCTTTTACGTACCTTGAAAATTCTCTACCTTTTGGATCAGCGTTGTATACATAGAATCCTATAGATAAATTTTGAAAGAATATGTCACTGTAGTTTATATTATTTTGGTATCCTATAATTTTTATTGGGGATATTGAATCGAAATTATATAAGTAAGCGGTTTTGTATACTTCTCTTCTCTTTGAAACGTTAGTGGTGTATATTGTCCAAAATACATTATCTGGTACGTAGGTAAAATTTCTTATCCCTGTTTTCGGGAAAAAAACATTTATTCTTCGATAATATTTTCTGTTTATTAGGTTCTTTAGGTAGTAAAATTCTACTAATGTTATTTCATTTGGTTGTATTTGATTTTGTTGTATTGTGTATATAGTATATATACAGAGAACATTACCATTGATAATCCTAATTGCCAATATATTTTGGTTGTATATTACTCTTTCTATTTTTACTGCTATTTCTTTTGCTTTGATATCTCCTTCTTGAACATATCCTACTTTTTTATTGTATTTTGAAACCATGAATGTTATTTCTAACATTATGGCTAATAATAATGAAATAATGGAGATACTTACTAATGTTTCTGCTAACGTTAATCCTTTATTTTTATTTTTTTTATTTTTCATAACCCTATTTTATAGCGATGGCTTCTATTTCTACTTTTGCTGATTTTGGTAAAGCTTTCACGATTATTGTTGTTCTTGTGGGTTTATGATTATCAAAAAATTTGGAGAATTCTTCGTTTATTTGTGAAAAATAGGATTCATCGGTTATGAATATTGTTGTTTTAACTATATCTTCTTTTGAGAAACCTGTTGATAGTAGGATATTGTTCAGGTTTTTAAGTGCTTGTTTGAATTGTTCAGTAGCGTCATCGCTTACTATTTCATTATTTTCATTAATTCCTAATTGTCCTGAAATAAATAAAATGTTTCCTTTTAGGATGTATGGGCTGTATGGTAACACTTTTATTACCTCCTAATAATAATTTTCATTTATAAAATTTTTCCTAATCTTTTTGTTCCCTTTATATTTATAATGTACTTTGTTAAAATTTTGTAAAAAAATGATAAAGAAAATTGAATTTTTTAAAAAAAAATACATAAAAAATATTGGTAAGAAAATATGCAGGAGGTGAATATTATATGATGATAAACGATAGTTTTTCGTTTTTTGGTGTTGGTAGAATAAGTGGTGATGTTACACAAAACGATATAAAACAGGTTGAGCAAGGAATAAAAAGTGACAAACCTTTGGAAGATTTAGGTTTTGGTGAAAATTTTAAAATTGAATCTACTCCTAATGTCTTACAACAAAATTTTTCGCAAACTATTGCAAAATTTGATGGTGGTATCTCTTCTTTAACGAATAAAATATCATCATTGAAACAAAAACTTAGTAGCTTATTAAGTAAAAAGAAAAAACCTTGGGGGTTAATTAACCAGATTAAAAAACAAATAAAAATGTATACCAAAGGTTTAAATAATCTTAAAAAATTGAAATCTAAGCATTTAAATTTGAAATCTAAGACCGAAAGTGGAATAAATCAACAGTTAGGAGTTTTTGCTGGTTCAAATGAAGCTAAGGATGCTTTGTATAATAAAGGCGCGAAATTACTGGCTCAATTCCCTAATTTACAAGGGGATTTCAGATTTTTACTAACCGCTTTTAATATCTCTATTCCTGACAATATGATTTCTCAAAATCCTTTTATGAATAATTTTAGTGCAGGAGCTTTAATGGGTTCATTCTTTGGAATGATGGCTAACCAACTTTTGGGATCTACTCAAATGGGATTGGTGATGCAAATACATGATGTTAATCAATTGGCTAACATGTTGAATTCTTCTTATCAAAATCATCAAAATTTGCTTGGAAGGCTTAATATTCTTAATCAGGCAGAAAATTTCGAAATGCAAAAAATGATGAGATTACAAATGGATCTCATGAAATTTAATCAATCTCAATCTTTTGCCAAAATGAGAAAAATGTTCTTTAAGGGTAAGGAGGTAATGTTTAAGGGATTTTCTAAAATATTGGACACTGTTAGTAAAGCCGTTGATAAGATGTCTGTTGTTATGGAACAAGCTGCTCAAGGTTTGGAAGCTGCTGCCAATGCAGCACAGGCTATCCCCCTGGTAGGACCTGCTATAGCTGCAGCTTTGAGAATGGCTGCAAAAGCATTAAGAATGGTTGCTAAAATGCTTAAAAAAGCTGCTAAAGTCCTTCAACAAAAAGCTAAATTGATGCAAAACAAAGCTAACCACATGAATAAAATGCAAAACCTAATGGATAAGAAAATAAACTTCCTAGAAAAACTTAAGCAAAAAGTTATGCAACATTTGCAAAACATAAGAAATAATTTAGCAGAAATTAGGGATAGAAAACAGCAAACAATTAATAACTTGATTACAAATCAGCAGTTAATGCAATTGATAATGATGAGATTAAGGATGCTTGGTGAGAATCCTATGTTACCAGGAATGGGGATGCCAGGAATTGGTTTCCCAGGAATTGGTCTACCGGGTATGGGCTTTCCAGGAATAGGATTTCCAGGTATGCCAAGATTAGGTTTTCCAGGCATGGGATTTCCAGGAATGGGGATGCCTGGAGTAGGTTTCCCGGGAATGGGAATGCCAGGGATAGGTTTCCCAGGAATTGGGATGCCAAATGTTGGATTTCCTATTGTTAATCCACCTATGCAAATGCCAAATATGATGATGAATTTAGGTGCTTCGATGTTAATGGGTGGAATGATGTTGTCAATGATGAATCCTATGTTAGGTATGTCTATGATGATGATGGGTGCTATGACATTGATGGGCGGCAGTATTATGGGTATGAATAGAGGAATGTTTTCGCTTAATCCAATGATGCCTTCTTTAATGGGTGTAGGTTTAGGAGGACCATTGGGGGCAGCAACAGGTGGAATTTTCAGACCAACTAATATAAAACAACAAGCTGAGCAAGCTTTAACTCAATTTGCTCAACATGTTATGAATAATCCTAATCCTCAAGCAAAAATTTTACTTAAGCAGATATATATTCAAATTGCCCAGAAAATAGATTTGAGACCTGAAGTAAAGCAACTTGTATCTCAGGCAGTAGGAGAGAATTTGACTAACATTTCACCTGCAAGTGCAGGTGCTGCTCGTGGAGCTTTCGGTGGAGCTTTATTAGGAATGGGTATGGGAATGCTAATGGGAGGACCATTTGGAGCAATCGCAGGAGCTTTGGGTGGAGCTTTGGTTGGTGGAGTTATGGGAGCAGCACTCGGAAAATTTATGGGGGATATGGGGACTTTTGGTATGCCATTGGGAGGTAATCTCGGTATTTTTGCAGGATACCTAAATGGAGGAATGGGATTGTCAGTGATGGTATAATAAAAGTATGAATAGTTGGGATCAAAAAATTGAAGAAATTAATAACATAATAATAAAAGGAGCAGAAGGGAAGGATTTTGATAAAATAAAGCAAGGAGTTGTTGAATTAAAAAACTTATTGAACAATATAAGTAAAGGGATAAAGGAGGAGTTAGAATATACTACGGATGCTGAAAACCCTTTCGTAGCCCAATTTATACCTTACTTAGAAAAAATAAACGGTGTTTTGCAAAATTTTCTGGTGCTTATAGAAATGGGAAGTTTATCAGAACAAGATTTGGAAAAACTTAAGGAGCTTGAAAATGAACTACAAGAGATAATAGAATCTGTGGAAACCATAATGGAAATTGCTGAAATTGAAGACGAAGAAAATGACGAAGTCAACATAGAAGAAGAATTTGAGAAAATAATGAATGACGAAAATTATGAAGATGAGGAAGAAGATTTTGAACTTGAAAGTACAGGGGACAAATACATGGATAGTATAATTTCCAAAATAAACGAAGCAATTGGAGAAGGAGACGAACAAAAATTAGTCGAAGAAATAGATAAAATGACAAAATATATAAATAGGCCAATTGAGGAAGAAGAGTAAAAAATAAATAATGAAAGTTTTAATAATTTTTGCACATCCAAGTAAAAAAAGCTTTAATTATCAAATATTATTAAAAGTCAAGGAGTTTTTGGAAAATAAAGGGATTGATTTTAGGATTCGGGATTTATATGAAGAGAAATTTGACCCTGTTTTGTTTTTTGATAAACATGATGAAAAGGTAAGAGAAGAACAAAAATTTATCGAAGGTAGTGATTTATTGATTTTTATTTATCCAACGTGGTGGGGCTCTATGCCTGCCATCCTAAAAGGATATATCGATAAAGTATTTTCTTACGGATTTGCTTATGGTATCGATGAAGATGGACAAACCTTACCTTTATTGAAAGGTAAAAAATGTATTGTTATATCTACCTTTGGAGGAAAAGAAGAAGTTTATAAACAAAATTCTTTAGAGTCTGCAATAAAAAAAATTAATCAGCATGTTATATTCGAATTTTGTGGTTTTGAAGTTTTAGAACAATTTTTTATCTACGATGTTAAGGAGGGTGCTGATTTAAAAGAAAAAATTGAAGAACTCATTTTCTTGCTTCAAAAATTATTACTTGTAAGTAGCCAAAAAACTTCTACATAAATAGCTGTTTGACAAAGTTTTTTTTATGCCCTCTGTCTTTAATACCACTTTGTGCCTAAGTACAGCAATTAGATAGAATATTACAAGATGTAAAATTCTCTTCCATATGGAATGTATTATTTTATCATTAAGTTATGGAACTGTGGTTAGGGAGTAATTAAAAGAGGATGTTAGGGTTTTTTGTGGAATAGAATAAAAAAGGAAGGGGTCGTAGCTCAGCGGGAGAGCGTCTCGTTTGCACCGAGAAGGTCAGGGGTTCAAATCCCCTCGGCTCCATTTTCTCACTATGATCACAACTACCAACATCCAAGAACTATGCAAATTGATAAGAAAAGATATATTGGAAAGCACTTTTTATGCGAAATCTGGACACCCTACTACTTGTCTTTCTTCTGTGGAATTAGTAACAGTTTTATTTCTTAAATACCTTGTTTTTGAACCGGAAAATTATCCACAAATATACCACGATGAATTTATACTTTCAAAAGGTCATGCTGCTCCATTACTTTATTCGATATACAAAAAAGTAGGAATAATAAACGAGGATTTAAAAACACTAAGAAAATTGGGAAGTTTGTTAGAAGGGCATCCAAGCGTGAAATTAAATGGAGTTAAGTATGCTACTGGATCATTAGGGCAGGGATTATCTATAGCTGTTGGTGCAGCTTGGGCCAGAAAATACCATAAAATAGATTCTAAAGTATATGTTTTGATCGGTGACGGAGAGTTTGCAGAAGGAAGCAACTTTGAAGCATTAAATATAGCATATAAATATAACCTCAATAACCTTTGCTTAATAATAGATGTTAATAGGTTGGGGCAAAGTGAAGAAACTCTCTTTAAACATAATTTAGATGAATATGTAAAGAGACTTGATGCTTTTGGATGGGAATATGTTGTTATTGATGGACATAATATAGAAGAAATTGAAGGGGCTTACCAAAAATTTATTAACGGTGTTAATAAACCGTTTGCTATTGTTGCTAAAACTTTTAAAGGCAAAGGGGTTTCTTTCCTGGAAAATAAGGAAAACTGGCATGGAAAACCTCTGCAAACTCTGGATGAACTAAATAAAGCAATACAAGAATTGAATATACAAAATGAAGAAGTTAGTGTAAATGTTAGTTATAGAAGATATCCCTATTCAAATTCAGTTCAGAATAAGTTGATTCCTGTAGAAGTGGAATATAAGGAGATGGCTACGAGGCAAGCTGTAGCAAAAGCTATAACCAAAGTTGGAAAGTATATTAATAATTTGGTTGTTTTAGATGCAGATGTTAAAAACTCTACTTATACTGAATATTTTGAAAAAGAATATGGAGATAGATTTATTCAATGTCATATAGCTGAGCAGGTTATGACGGGGATGGCGTTAGGGTTAGCAAAAAATGGTTTTATAGTTTATCTATCTACCTTTGGTGCTTTCTTTACGCGTGCTTTTGATTTTGTAAGAATGATGATGTATTCTAAGCCACCGTTGGTTATTTTTGTTGGGACTCATGCTGGAGTTTCTATAGGTGAGGATGGCCCTTCTCAGATGGCTCTTGAGGATTTGGCTATGTTTAGCTCTTTAATCGAAAGCACTGTGTTGTATCCATCAGATTCCGTAAGTGCTCAGAAATTATTGATTAATGTGATTAATCAACATTTACAGGGTAAGTTAAATGGAATCGTGTATTTCAGGACTTCTCGACCTTCTACTTCTATTCTTTATGACATTAATGAAGAATTCGAGATTGGTAAAGTAAAAGTTTTAAGAAAATCAGAAAACGATGAAATAGCTATTCTATCTAATGGTGTTCCGTTATTTGAAGTTATTAAGGCTTATAACAAACTAAAGGACGAAGGAATAAATGTTAGAGTTATTGATGTTTACAGTATAAAACCATTGGATGAGGATTACCTTGTTAGAGCTTTGGATGGTATTAAGAAAGTTTTGATTTTTGAAGAGCATAGTTTATATGGTGGTATGGGGCAAATTGTTTCTTCTTTGCTTTTGAAGAAAGGGAATGTTTTAGATTATTTTGAGATTATCGCAATAGATAAAATTCCTTTGAGTGCTCCTGCTAATGATTTGTTGAATTATCACAATATGGATTATTTTTCGATATACAATAAAGTCAAGCAAGTAGTTTAGTATGGATACACCATTGGTAATAACTGTTGCTTTATGTGGTGCTGAGGTTAGTAAAGAGAAAAATCCTTATTTGCCTGTTAAGGTGGAGGAAATAGCTCGTGATGCTATCGAATGTTATCATTTGGGTGCTACGGTTGCACATATACATGTTAGAGAAGAAGATGGAACTCCATCAAGTAAAGTAGAGTATTTTGCTAAGGTAAAGGAGTTAATTGAGAAAGAAGTGCCGATGATAATACAATTTACAACCGGCGGAGCTGTTGGGATGACTGAAGAAGAGAGGATGGAACCTTTGAAACTGAAACCCCATATGGCTACGTTGAATTTAGGGTCGATGAATTTCGGAGATGAATTGTTTATCAATACTCCTGATTTTATAAAAAGACTCGCTTTGAAAATGAAGGAGTTAGAAATAAAACCTGAATTAGAGGTTTATGATTTGGGTATGTTGGATATGGTTGAGTATCTTGTTAGGAATGGTTTTGTTGATGAGCCAGTGCATGTGGATTTTGTTTTAGGAGTTAGGTGGGGTGCTGCTGCAACTCCTGAAAATCTGTTATTTATGATTAATGATCTGAAGCGAAGGAATATTCAATTTACTTGGTCTGCTGCAGCAGTAGGCAAAAATCAATTATTAATAAATACTCTTTCTATCATTCTTGGTGGTTTTGTTAGAACTGGTTTGGAAGATAATATTTATTATAGGAAAGGAGTGTTAGCTACAAATCAAGAATTAGTAAAAAGAATAGTAAGAATGGCTAATGAATTAGGTAGGCCGATTGCTGATATTAACCAAACCAAGAAATTGTTAAATATCGGGAGGTAAGTATTTATGGAAGATGTGAAAAAGAAAATATTAGAAAGATTGAAGAAGTTATCTGAGGAAGAAAAAGAAAAGCGAGAAAAAATTCAGGAAGCGAAAATGGAAGGTGGAGATAGCCCTGATAATCAGGATTACCAGTTTAACTTGGAAACACTTATTAGGATAAAACAGGAAAAATCAAATTTGCAAAGTAGGCTTGAAGAAATAGAAAGAGAAGAATCAGACGAATCTGAAGAAAAGAAGGTTTTAAGATTAAAGACAACGAAGAAAACTGTTTCTGTTCCTATTATTGATAGGGAATTTGAATTATTGGTTAATGATAGTGGTAATTGGGATAAAAAAATAAAAGTAAAAATAGTAGCGTTGTATGAAGAGATAGAGGGTGATGGAGAAAATTACAAAATAACTACGGAATCTCCCGTGGCTAAAGTTATTGAAAAAATGATAGAAAGATTTATTCCCGAATTTGAAAGAAAGATAGAAAGGATTATTAATTCTGAAGATGATTGGCAAAAAATGATTAAAAATATTCAAAGTATGAACGAATGGGAAGCTATAGTTAATCATTCAAAATTTACAAAAAAACTTGAAAGTTTAGCCAAGGATAAAAATAAATTACTAAAAGAATTGGACAGCTTTTTAAAGAATGTTGAAATCGATAATTCGAAAATATTCAATGCTATTAAAGATTGGGAATTTTCTGTTAAGGTTAAGGGAAAAGACATAAAGTATAGAATAATTAATGTTAATTAATAAAGGGGTGTTGTTATGAGAACGCTTGATAAATTGGAAGATATTGCGCAAGAAGTTATGGATTTATTAGTTGGATACAAATTGGATGAAGAAGAAGCTTTCTATATACTCGGTTATATAGAGAGAAGTTTGTATATACAGTTGTTAGAAAAAACATTAGAAGAATATGGTTTGATAGAAAGCGAAGAAGAAATCGAAGATGATGATGAGAAGTAGTTTGCCTTTTTTAGTAATCTTTTTAATTTTTGTTATTGTTTTTATCAGTAAGATTAATTTTTACTATGTTAATTATTACAATAAAGATGGTTTTGTAAAAAGCAAAATTGTTTTAGCTAAACCGAAATTTGATGTCGATAAACAAATATATTCCTTATCTGTGAATGAAAATGGGGTTGATGTTTTTGAAAATTTTGATATTGTTTTAAGTGTTGATAATGTAAAAAAAGTTGTAAAAAGTAATTTTTCGGAAAGTTTAAGAGATGTTTTAGTTAAAGCGGGTTTTGATAAAAAGGAGTTATTTGTTTTATTAAGAAACGGTAATGTAGGATGTTTTAATCCTCTTACTTCTTCTGTCTTGGCTCAAAAATTTAAATTTTATACTCCACAAAAAATGTATTTTGTCTTTGATTCTAAAGAATATGAAATTAGTTGTTTTGCATTTTATGATAGTCAAAGGATTAAAAGAATAATATCTGATAAAGTCAAAAAAATAATTGTTAACAAGGGTGTAAAGGTAGAAAATATAAAAGGAATTGATTTTGTTGATTTAAAGGAGGGATTTGAACTTACTTCATTTTCTGTAGAAAATGTTGATAATCATGTAGGTGTTAATGTTAGGTTTATTAGCAAGAAAGAGGAGATTATTCCTTATCAGAGGGTAGTTTTTTATAGCAGTAGTTTACCGCAAAGTGAAATAAGAGTTACTCGAAAAGGGAAAAATGGTAAAGTTTTTAAAGAATATTTAGTTTATCTTAATTATGATGGAACAAGAGAAATTGAATTATTAAGAAAGAATGTTATTGAAGAAAAGGTTGATGAGATCGTTGAAGTTGGTATTGGCCCTATCTATAGTTTAGAAGGTAAACCTTATTATATAATGGAAAGTAGCGGATATACTGCTGGTGTTGGAGGAGTTGGATATTACACTGCTACAGGAAGTAGAGTAAGAAGAGGAGTTGCAGCTGTGGATCCTTCAATAATACCCTTGGGAACTAAATTGTATGTTGAGGGGTATGGTTATGCTCAAGCTTTGGATACAGGATCAGCAATAAAAGGATTTAAAATAGATTTGTATTTTGAAAGTTATCAAGACGCTATTAGGTGGGGCAGAAGAAAGGTTAAGGTTTATTTGGTTAAGGAGTGATAAAGGAATGTTGTTTTATTATACCAAAGTCCCTGAAAATTTTGACTTGCATTTTAAAGTAAATGACATAAGTAGATGGAACGACGGGTTTATTTTATTAAGAGATTCATTATTTTTTGATTTGGTAGAAAATAATGAAGTTAGAACATATTTTTTACCTATTTGGGAAAGTAAATCTCATTATTGGGATTTTGTTAAGGTATTTGATTCCAAGGATTTGTATTTATTAGTCATTAATTTGGAGAAAAATTTTCTAAGACTGATTAAGTTAAATTCTGATTTATCGTTTGATTTTATCTATGAAGTAAGGAAAGAAGTATTGAATATTTGTAGTGATTTTATTTTTTGTAGTGATAGTATTTATAAGTTTGAAGAGAGAAAGTTTATAGAGATTATTAGTGGGTTAGATTATTATGAGGAGATAAAAACTTTGAAAAGTGCTTCTGTTCCTGTTTTTATTAAAATCGATGATTCGTTTTTTTATCTACATTCGATAAAAAATTCTAACCATTTGCTTAATATTTATAAAAGAGTAAAAACAGTTGAATTGAAAAGTTTTGTGAAAAAAGATATTGATATTTCTGATGTTGTAAAAAATGATTTTAGGTTGGTATTTTTAGAAGGAATTAATAAAATAATGATTTTTGCTATTTCTAATAGCAATAACTTGTTAAGGAAAATAGTATTGGATAATGGTGATAATGTTTCTGTTCAAGATCTAATGATTAATAGGGATTTTTGGTTAAAATTTATTTTGTCTGATGTTTTTAGGATTAAGAAATTTAATGATGGATTTGTTGTGTTATTCATTTTTAAAGATTTAAATGAACTATATTTTACGAAAGATTTCAATGATTTTCAATTAATCTCCAGGAATTCTAATTTAGTTAAAGTCGAAAATGAAACTATTAATATTGTTTATGATGGTTCATTTATAAGGATTTTGAAACTTAATGAAAATAAAATTGAATTAGTGTATGAGGAAAATATAGAAAAAATAAGGAAAAATGAAAGTGTTTTGCATGAATTTATAGATTATCAAAGCAAAAAAAGGAAATTAATATCTGAGTTTATTAATAACCTAAAAATAGTTGATTTTAAAATTCTGGATGATAAATATATTTTTTATTTCAACTATTTAACTTCATTTTTCACTGTAATTATTGAAAAAAATCAAAGAAAAGTAGAGTTTATTGGGGTTCAAGATAAAAACTTTTCTACTAATGTGATTGATGAAACATTATTATTGGAATTTGATATAGATATTGATGCTGAAAAGATATTATTGCTTCAGAAAAAGGATGATACTATATTTTTTGTTGTTAAAGGAGAGAAGAATATTGATTTTTTTATTAAAAATCCTGAGGTTTTGTTGAATTATACTTTAGTTGATATTAGGGATGTTGCTTTTAACAATTTTTTAACATTGTTTTTGGAAAGCGAAAATTTAGTAATTATAAATAAAGAAGGAGGGGTTGAAAAAATTTTGGAATTAAATAGTAAGGCTGCAAGAATAGAAGCTGCAAATGATGGGTTTTGGATCCTTCTTAAAGAGGGAGTTATGATTAAATTAAATAAGGAAAACTTTGATATAGTTGAAACTAAAATTAATTTATCTATTTCTGATAATTTTGGTGTTTATAAAAATAAAATTATTTATTTTAACAATGTTGATTCGTTAGGTTTAGAATTTGAAAGTAATGGTGGTTTTTTATATACTAAGATACAGCCAACCCCTGTTGAAAGCATCAATTTCTATAACAAAGATGGTAAATATTATTGTTTAGTTGATAATGATGCGGAGTTTATAATGGAGTAATTGAAAGGAGGTAAAAAAGTATGGCAAGAGTAATAACAGAAAAATGCATAGGTACAAAGGATAGGTCTTGTGTAAGTGTTTGTCCTGTTGATTGTATACATCCCACTGAATCTGAAGATGGTGGAGAGTTTCAATTATACATAGACCCTGATGTTTGTATAGATTGTGGTGCTTGTGAAAGTGTATGTCCAGTTAGTGCTATATATCCTGAGGAGGATGTTCCTGAGGAGTATAAAACATATATTGAAATAAACAAAGATTACTATAAGCTTAATAAGGAAGAGTTTAAAGCAAAGTGGGAAAACTTTTATAAGCAAAAAGGTGCGAAATAGTTAAAGGTGTGGGAAAGGTGTAATTGATGTTGATAATTGCTATAGCAGGTGGAACTGCGTCGGGTAAAACTACAATCGCAAAGAACATCATTGAAATACTTAATAGTAATAAAGTTTCTCTTATAAGTATGGATTCTTATTATGTTGATCTTTCTCATTTGAGCTTTGAAGAAAGAAAGAAGTTTAATTTTGATCATCCTAATTCTATAGATTGGGATCTTCTTTATACCCATCTCGATAGTTTAATTTCTGGTAAGCCCATAAAAAAACCGATTTATTCTTTTACTGAATATACAAGAAAAGAGAAGTTTGAGTTGGTTTACCCAAATTCTGTGGTTATTTTGGAAGGATTGTTTGCTCTTTATGATGAGAGAATTAGAAAGATGAGCAAGATAAAGATATTTGTCGAAGCGCCGGATGATATAAGGCTGATTAGAAGGATTTACAGGGATATAAAGGAAAGAGGAAGAGATATTGATGATATAATTGAGCAATATGTTAATTTTGTGCGTCCGATGTATGTTGAATTTATTGAACCTACTAAAAAGTATGCAGATATAATCATACAGAATGAGAAGAATTTCAAGGCAGCTATCGAATTATTAACTGCTTTAGCGGAAAGGCATATAATATGGACTTGAGCTTAATCGTCCCTTATCATAACGAAGAATTAAATTTGCCAATATTATATAGTAAAATCGTAAACACTTTTGAGAAAATAAAAAAGGATTTAGGGTTAAATAATTTTGAAATTATTTTTATAGATGATGGTAGTAGTGATAATAGCACTGATTTACTTATAAAATCTATTGATAGTATCCCTGTTGAATCTATTAATCTCAGTGTTTATATTTATAAGTTTTTGAAGAATGAGGGGCAGTCTGCTGCTCTTAGCCTCGGATTCTCCAAATTTAAAGGAAAATTCGTTGCTACCATAGATTCTGATCTTCAAAATGATCCTGAAGACCTTGTTTATATGATAAAAAAATTAATAAATGAAAATTTGGATGCTGTTAGCGGATATAGAAAACAAAGAAATGAAGGAATGAGGGTAAAAATAAGTAATATAGGCAATTGGATTATTAGGCTGGTATCAAACTATGACGTTAAGGATGTAGGATGTTCATTAAAGGTATATAGGGCTCAATGTGTTAAGGGTTTAAAACTGCCGCATGGTTATCACAGGTTCTTACCTATAATTACTAAAGCTAAAAAAGAGTTGATATCAAATTATCCGGTTAAACATTTTAATAGGTTTTTTGGTAAAAGTCATTATAATTATTCAAGAATTTGGTGGTTAATGAAACATGTTTTTACTTTACCTTTCCTAAAGGGTTTTGATATTAATAGAATTGAGAAAAGTGTTCCTTTCTTAAAAAAGGTTGCTATTTTTTCTACTCTAATTTTACCATTAACCGCTTTTCATCCAAATCTTTTTTATTTTATCTTTATTAGTATTTTTGCAACGATGACTTATATCAATGTTGATAATTTTTATAAATACCAACGAAATGATGAATGGTTGTTTTTCGAGAAGGTTTATGAGAAGGAATTTATTAGAGTTGAGGTTTAATGCAATATGGGTGGGTTTTAATTCAAAGGTGGAAATAAACAAGTTGTAAGGGATGTAGATTATGTGTGTGGATGCGATTAAGGATGAAAAACGTGTGGTAGTTTACTTTCCGCTTGTCAGGTTATGGCGGAATACAAGTAACCTGACCTATGCTGTTGCATAGTTAAGTAGGAATACAATGAAAAAAATAATAACCATTGTTTTAATTTTAATTTTGGTTTTTGCATCTGTATTTGCGAAAGAACTTAATATAGTTCATTTAAATGATTTTCATGGAAGGTTGGTGCCGCAGGTTCAGAAGATTTATAAAAATTACAGTTATACTGTTGCAGGTGCTGAGTATATATCTGCTATAGTAAACAATATTAAACAAAAGGAGAAGAATGTATTGTTATTTGATGCAGGTGATTTTAGTGCGGGAACTATATATTCTAACTTGTCTAATGGATTATCTGTTGTTGATTTCTATAACTATTTGAAATTTGATGCTGTTGCTTTGGGTAATCATGAGTTTGATTTTGGATATGATGCAATGAAAAATATGGTTAGAAGATTATCTGCTCCTGTTTTATGTGCCAATGCTTATCCTCTTTTTGATAATACAAAACCATTCGTTATTATTAACAAAGATGGTTTAAGAGTGGCAGTTATTGGGTTATTAACGCCAGAAACAAAAATAATAACTATGCCAAATGCTTTGAATAATAGGGATATAATTGATCCTGTTGAAACTCTTAATAAATACAAAAATGATATTTTAGCTCAAAATCCTGATTTAGTTGTGGTTCTTTCTCATTGTGGAGTTAAAGAAGATGAAAGAATTGCAAAAAATGTTGATTTTGTTGATCTTATAATAGGAGGACATAGCCATACGGAATTGTTCGAACCTATAGTTGTTGAGAATAATAATAAGAAAATATACATTGTTCAGGCAGGATCTTATGGAAAGTATGTTGGGCATATAAAGTTAAACGTTGAAAATAAGAAAATAAAAAGTTTTAGTTATAGTCTTTATCCAACGATAAATGCTATAATAAATCCTGATAAAAATGCATATAAAGTTGTACAAAATTATATTGTGGATGCTGAAAAATATTCTTCTGAAGTAATAGGTTTTTCTGATGTTGAACTTAATAAAGATTCCAAAGATATTGATAAAAATTTAGGAACGTTTATAACCAATGTTTTAAGTTATATGACAAATAGTGATATAGCTTTTTATAATCACGGTGGGATAAGAGATGTATTGAATAAAGGAGAAATAACATATGGAGAAATTTTTAACATCTTACCTTTTGAAAATACGGTTGTCAAGTTTAAGATGAAAGGCTCGGATTTAATTTCCTTACTTGATTCAATGGATCAAAAGAAAACAAAGCTTCACTACAATGATTCATTGGAGAATATTAATGGGAAGTGGTTTTTGAGAGGTAAAGAGCTGAAGGAAGATGAATATTATACTGTAGCAACTGTGGATTTTCTTTATTATGGTGGAGATGGATATACTGAGTTCTCTAAGTTCCCAGTTTTGCAGAATTATGGGTATGCCAGGGAATTAATAGTTGATTTTATTAAAAAGAATTCTCCGATAAAGAGTAGCAGGTTAATATTAACTTCAAAATAAAGGGGGGAAAAGAATGACAAAAGTAGCTATAAATGGATTTGGAAGAATTGGTAGATTAACTTTGAAAAGTATATTAAAAAAGTATCCCGAGTTTGATGTGGTTGCTGTTAATGACCTTGTTGATCCTCATACAAATGCTTTTCTTTTTAAATATGATAGTACTTATGGGGTTTATGAGGGTGAAGTAAAGAGTGGAGAAGATTATATTCAAATAGATGGCAGGAAAATAAAAGTTTTTCAAGAGGCTGACCCTGAAAAATTACCATGGAAAGATCTTGGTGTCGAAATAGTTGTCGAGTCAAGTGGAAAATTTACGGATAGAGACAAAGCTGAAAAACATTTGAAAGCGGGAGCTAAATACGTTGTTATAACTGCTCCTGCGAAAGGTGAAGATATTACAGTAGTTTTGGGAGTTAATGAAGAAGCACTTGATTTATCAAAACATTTTGTTATTTCAAATGCTTCCTGTACAACCAATTGTTTGGCACCCCTTGCTAAAGTTATTTTCAAGGAATTCGGTATTATTGCGGGTCATATGACAACTATACATTCTTATACAAATGACCAAAGAATACTTGATATAGCTCATAAGGATTTGAGAAGAGCAAGAGCTGCTGCTTTGAATATGATCCCAACTACGACTGGTGCAGCAAAAGCAGTTGAAAAGGTTATTCCTCAATTAAAAGGAAAATTTACAGGTGTTTCTATAAGAGTCCCAACTCCTACAGTTTCACTGGTGGATTTTGTTGTCCTTACTGAAAGGAATGTAACTGTCGAGGATGTTAATAATGCATTAAAAAATGCTTCGGAAACATATTTAAAAGGGATATTAGCATATACAGAGGAACCACTTGTTTCCATGGATTTCAGAGGATCAACTTATTCTTCTATCGTTGATGGATTATCAACTCAGGTTATTAATGGAAATATGGTAAAGATATTTGCTTGGTATGATAATGAAATGGGCTATTCTACAAGAGTTGCAGATTTGCTCCATTATATGGTAAAAAATAAGATTAAAGTTTAAATTTGAAAAACAAAGAACGTAGTTTTAAGTTGTTAAAACAAAAATAGGAGTATGGATCACAGTATATTTTGGTATTTGGGATTAATAGTTTTATTGGCTCGTATTATTGGTGATACTATTTCTAAATTCGGGTATCCTTCGGTTATTGGTGAGATATTAGTAGGTATTATTTTAGGCCAAAGTGTTTTGGGATTAATTAAACCTAATGAGGTTATAAAGATAGTGGCAGAGATTGGTGTTGTATTATTGTTATTCCAAGTGGGAATGGAAGCTAATATAAGACAGCTTAGGATGGTGGGAATTAATGCTTTGATTGTTGCTTTTGTAGGTGCTTTAATGCCTATTATTCTTTCTTTTCTTGTGTGTTTTTTCTTATTAAAGATGGATTTTATTGTTTCATTGTTCATTGGGGGGACGATGGCTGCAACGAGTATAGGAATTACGGTGAGGGTTTTAAAGGATCTTGATAAAATGAAAGAAAATTTTGCACAGATTGTGTTAGGTGCCGCTGTTTTGGATGATATCCTGGGTGTTGTTATATTGGCTATCCTTGTCCAGTTATCTCAAAATATGTCTTTTGAAGTTAATAATATATTGGTATTATTTCTTTACCTGGGTACTTTCTTTATATTTGCTCCTTTTATAGCTCAATTGATGACAAAATTGGTTGAAATACTTTCAGAAAAGCTTGAGAATTTGGATTTTATACCTGCGGCAGTTATATCCGTCGTTTTTATTTTTTCTTTTTTAGCTTATAAGTTTGGTTCTCCTGAAATTTTAGGTGCTTTTATTGTTGGTTTGGTTATGTCAAGAGGATTTAATATACCATTTTTGAAATTTTTATCAACAAAGAAACAAACTATAGAAAAGGTAGAGCATTCAATACTTCCATTGATTTGGCTTTTTACTCCTGTGTTTTTTGTTTTCATAGGCTTGCAGGTTAATTTAAAATCAATAAATTTTGCTTCACTTGATTTTTGGATTTTAACTATTATTATAGCTATTGTTGCTATTGTTTCCAAGGTTTTTGCGGGATTTTTTATTAATGTTAGTTTTAGAGAGAGGTTAATGGTTGGTTTTTCGATGCTTCCTCGTGGTGAGGTTGGGCTTATATTTGCTGAATTTGGTAGGCAAGCAAAAATATATAACGATCTATTATATGCGGTTGTGATATTTGTTGTTCTCTTGACAACTTTTATTGCTCCCTTGGCTTTAAGACAAATTAATAAAAAATATTATTAAGTTTTTTACATTTTTTTTACATATTTATTTTATTCAAGTATTTAGTGAAATATATATTATCTACAATTAAATAATAGGAGAAATTAGCATGAGTTTATCTATTGTAAATAATAGTCATTCGCTTTTTTCCAAGCAAAAATTTCGAAATGCTCCTAAAAATAATAAGATGCCTGAATTGAATGATATATATGTACCTGAAGAAATTGAAAATTTAGATTTACTGAAAAATAAGATTATTAATTATTTAAATAATGGAGATTATGAAAGAGACATAGAGAAAGTAGTAAAACTTGCTATGAAACACATTGTTACTACTTATAAAGAAGTGAATAATCCTGCTGTTGTTTTGGATATAGATGAGACTGCTTTATCTAATGCCCAGTTGCATTTGGAAAATAATTTTAATGTTACTTATGAAAAACTGATTGAATGGAGGTATTCTCAGAAAGCAGTTGCTATCAAACCTGTATTAGAATTATATAAAATATGCAAAAGTATGGGAATTAAGGTATTTTTTGTAACAGGTAGGAAAAAAGTTGATAAAGATATTACTATTTCTAATTTAAAGAAGGAGGGTTTTGACAATTTTGATGGTATATTTTTTAGGGATCCAGAACTTAGTGTAGGTGAAAGTAAAGTAAAAGCAAGAAAAGAAATAGTAGGTATGGGATATACCATTATTGCAAACATTGGTGATCAATTAAGTGACCTTTTAGGAGGTTATTCTTTAAAAGGATTCAAACTACCTAATCCATTGTATTATGTTTCTTTCAATAAGAAATAAGGTTAATTATGGTAAAGGTTTTTAAGTAATAGCGCATCTTCTTCTAAATTAGGGCTTTCACAGATGATCATTCCTTCTACTTCTAAATCTTTGAGTGCTTTAATTAAATCGATATAATTGAAATCTGATTCCTTGAAATTTAGATGATGTAGTTCTCCTTTTTCATTGTATTTTATTCCAGAAACATGTATATGAACATCTTTTATTGCTTCTTTTCCTAATTTATGTTGTATGTCATCGATGACTTTACAGAATTCATTGTAAGAATTTATTTTTCCGATAGTTCTTGCGTGTAGATGTGCAAAATCTATGCATGGCATAATTTTGGGTCCCAGGTCTTGAGATAGATTGAGGACTTCTTCTAAAGAACCGAATTGGCTAATCTTTCCCATTGTTTCTATTCTTATAACAACATTATATTTTTCTATTTCTTGGACTACTTTTTTTAATGCGTTTTTTATATTATTATAAACTTCTAGTTTATCCATATTGTGGTAGTATCCTGGGTGGACTACGATGTTCCTGGCACCACTAATATGTGATATTTCTGCAGTTTTTATTATTCTTAATATGCTTGCTTCTATTTTTTCTTTTTCCAATGAATTAAGGTTTATATAATAGGGTGCATGAGAAGAAAGGGAAATATTATTTTTATTAGCAAAAGTATTTATTTTTTGAGCATTTATGTGTGATATTTTAACTCCATGGACGAATTCAAGTTCCATTGCGTCTAAATTTAACTCTCTTAGCCTGAGTATTCCTGAGAAGGTGTCTTTTTTGGCCGAGTTTGGTATTCCTGCTGTTCCGAATAATAACATTAACTTTCTCTCCTTTCCCCTAAGATAAAGTATTCCTGCTGTGGGAGTTTTCCACTTTTTAAAAAAGGATCTTTTTATTTTGCTACTTGGAAGTTTTCTGGACGTTTATTTAATAAGTTGTTATAAATTTCAGCACAGAAATATAATGAGCCTGTTATAACAATTATTTGCTCTTCTATTTTTTTTATTTCTTCTTCTATTTGGCTTAATGGTGTTATTATTTGCAAGTTTTTTAATTTTTCTTTTTCTTCCATTTTTTTTGATTTTTCTATTAGTTTTTCTTTTAAGTGGTATGGGTTTAATTTTTTTTCTTCTATGGAATGCTCAGAAAGGTATAATTTTATGTTTTTTTCGAGTAGATTAAGTAGCAATTTTTTTATTAATTTTAATTCTTTGCCTTTTGAAAAAGACAGAATTACTGCGAATTTTTGATTTATTCTTGTAAATAATTCTTTAAATAATTTTAATAGGGATTGGTAATCTTTGGCAGTATCGATTATAATTTTTTTGTCATAATATTCGAAAATTTGGGTTTTTAGCTTTACATCCATAGAGTCTACACAATTTTGCAAATTATCGAATCTGGTATTTATTTTTTTTTCTTGGCAATATAAAAGAGATGTGGTTAAAGCTATTAAAAAATTTTCTACTAAGTAGTATGTATTAAACTTTAATGTTAGTTCTTTTTTATTAAATAAGTCTGTTTTCCATGTTTCTGTTTTAAGTTTTATTTTGTATGTATAAGAAGGGAATTGTGAGTTTATTTTTTCTATTTTGAAGAAGTTTGTAGGTTTATAAATTTTTGAATTAGTTTGTTTTGCTTTTTCTTTTATTTGTTTTAATCCTTTTGTTGCGTTTGTTACTACTATTGATTTATTTTTAATTATTCCTGCTTTTTGTTGTGCTATTTCTTTTATTGTTTTTCCAAGGATATCTGTATGTTCTAATCCTATGTTGGTAATGACATTTATTATTGATTTTAATGCATTTGTAGAATCTTTCAAACCTCCAATTCCTATTTCAAATATTGCTAAATCAATTTTTTCTTTTATAAAGTAAATGATTGCAATGCTTACTAATTCGTCAAACCAACTGAAATTAAGATTATGCTCTTGGTTGATGGATTTAACAAAACTTTGTATTTGTTCAAGTTGATTTTCTTTTATTGGTACGTAGTTTATTCTAATCCTTTCTGTTATGTTAGTTATGTGTGGTTTAGAAAATAAGCCTATTTTGAGGTTTGTAAAGTTTTGTAGGATTAGGTTGATGTAATGTGATGTTGTAGTTTTACCTGAGGTTCCTGTAACAAGTATAACATCGAAGTTAATGTGGAGATTATATTTTTGTTCGATTATGTTTAGGAATTTTTCGACTTCTATTTTTCCCATTTATACTTCTCCCATTATTTTTCCTGAAAGTAGGTGTAGGTGTATGTGAAATACTCTTTGTCCTGCTTCATAACCACAATTCATGATTAATTTGTAATGGTTTACATTGTTTTCTTGGGCTACTTTTTGGGTGATAATGTGTAGGTGTCCCATTATTTCCTTGTCTTCTTCGGTTATTTCCATATGGGTAGGTATGTGTTTTTTGGGGACAAAGAGCCAATGAATGGGAGCTTTGGGGTATATATCTTTGAAAACAATAATTTTATCGTCTTCAAAAATTATTTCTGCTTTAGCTTCTTTATTTATTATCTTACAGAATATGCAGTTATTTTCCATTGTGTTTTCTGTTTACCAAAACCTTCAGGTTTTGGGTCATAGGTATTTGTATTCCGCCCTGTATGACAGGCGGTTTTTGTTTCTATTGGTTTTTATTATTTATTTCTTTATTTGCTATTATTGACTTTATTTTTTGAGGTAGTATTTCATCGAAAATTTGATCCGTATATTTATTTATTATATTTGTTAAGTTACTGGTTATTTCTTGGGGTTTTACGATTAATGATAATCCCATTGCTGGTAGAGAAGAGGAGAAGAAGGATTCAACTAAAATATCAACAAGTTTTTGCAGGTTATTTTTTATATCCTCTTTTAGTTTTTGTTTATTTTCATTTTGTCCAAATTGATCATTTTTAATTTCGATAATAATGATACTAATGAGAGTAAAGATAGATGTAATTAATGGTATGAAGATTTTAATACTTTTAATTATTTGGATTATTCTTCTTATTTTTGAGAATAGATTAGAAATTAGTTTTAGAGGGCAGGGTTTTTTCATTTTTTTATGCCATCCTTTGTCCATTGATTATTAGGTGGAATTCGGACGATAAAACTTCTGCACTTCTTTTGCACATTTTCATACGATGCAAAAATATTTCGAAGTATTCTATTATGGAGGAATAATTTGTATTTATTTTCAGATCTAAGATTATATGGTGTTTTGATGAGTTTTTATTAACTATTAATTTATCTTTTTCGACTGCATAATTAACTCTGTCGTGTATATCAAACGTATTCATATCTGTATTTTGGACTCTACTTCTGTGAACATCGCTTTTATCTGCTATAACGACGGCGGATGCTATGTGATCGGGTATGTCAAGAAAGCTGTTATCTTCATGTGACCCTATTGCTGATACTACTTTAATTATGTCTTCGTATCTAACATTCATTTCTTTGAGAATTTCAAATGTTATGAATGAGCTACTTATTTCGTGGTTGTATCGGGAGATAACGTTTCCAATGTCGTGTAGGAATCCTGCGATACCTGCTAAATAAATATCTTCTTCAGGATAGGATAGTTTTTGAAGGATATACATGGCTCGTTGTGATGTAATTTTTGCATGTCTAATGCCGTGTTCTGTATATCCCCATGCTTTTAGGTTTGAGTTTGCCTTTTGTATGGTAAATAAAACTTTAGGGTTCCTTTCTAAATTATAAAGTACTTGTTTTAGGTAGGTCAATTTTCCCCCTCCTTTCTTTTTAATTTCTATCTAATTTTATAATTTTTAGGGTTACTTTATTTTCCCTTTTATTGTTTATTTTAATTTAATTTTAAGAATTTTTTAATTTATTTTTTACAGTTTTTTAAGAATTTTTATTATAACCAAACGGGGTGATACATATGAAAAAAAGAGGAAGTATAATATTGTTTGCCCTATTTATGATTCTTTTTGTTACTACTATTATTGCCATACTTTATTTAACTAATAAAAGATATGTTATGCTTTCAAAAGAAATAAGAGAAAATATTTATGCAACTACAAAAAAACAGAAGGGTGATATGCTACTTTATATTGTTAATGCCTTTGTATATAATGGTGGAGTTTTGAATTCAGTTTATAATGCGGAGAAAATTTATAAAAACCAAAACGAAACTTATAATTTCCTCATGTATGATAATGTTAGAAAGATTTATTTTAATATTGAACAAAATTTTTTGTATTCAACTATATATGATAATCAAAATAACTGGAAAATAGCTAAAATTTTTAACTACAATGTAATAAATCTCTATGTGTACGATAAAGTAAAGGATTATGTTTATATGCCGCGAAGTATAAGAGATGTGTTTTTTAATAAAGGTTTAACTAATGTAGAGAAAAATGTTTTAAAAACTTATAAAGATTACTTAATAAAGTATATATCCGAAACATTTGCTGTTAATCCAAATAATTTATCAACTGTATGGGGAATTAACTATGACACTGTGAAAGTCTATGCTGGTGGTGTAAAGAAAAATATTTATCAAACTTCTATCCGGCCTGTTAGTATTGCTATAAAATTTACGATAAGAGGGCAGGATTATATCCTTCTTTCAGATATAAACTTAAAAACTCAATTGCAGGGAATTAATATGCTTTATACAACGGGTGGTGCTACAAGTAGTATTTATGGGAATTTTGTAATAAAAACGAATATTTATGAAGTTAATAAAACAAGTATAAAGAAAATGACACAGGGTCAAGAAGGTATATTTAATAGTTATCCATGGAGTTTTTAGGTAAGAATTGGCATTTTTTGTCGGATTTTAGGGATGATAGGAAATAGTAAAGGAGTAACAGAATTTTCGTTGAATTATAAAAAGGGTAAAGTTCGGGGTGTAGCTCAGCCTGGTTAGAGCGCAGGCATGGGGGGCCTGAGGTCGCCGGTTCGAGTCCGGCCACCTCGATACCACTAAGTGAAAGGATTCTCTCTAACCGAGATTATCGTCGCCTTGATTATAGGTATAATCTTTATCCTTACTTTTTTTCAACTCTACCTTCTTGTTAAAGACCTGTCTTTTAAAAACTATATTGCCACAGAATGTTTATCTATAGCATCTTCTAAAATTGAAACAATTATGTATAATTCAGATAAAGTAACTTTAAAGAAGGTAGGCAGTAATTGGCCTATATACAATTTAATAGACCAAAAAGAAATTGCTTACAACTCTGCATGGAATGTATATGAATCTTTTAAAAAACATTACCAATCAAATCAAATTCCTTATTATTTTTATGAAAGTTATAAAGATTTTGGTATTGCAACGAGAGTAAGAGTTTATTTACAACCCAACTTCTACACTGTTACGGTTTATTGTTATCATAAAAACTATCCAAATAAAAGGTACAGTTTAAGTGCTATTATAAAAAGTAGTTTTCCTTAAGGAGGTATTTATGGTGTTGAAATGCCCATTGTGTAGAACAGAGATGCAAGAAATTAGTAAGTATAATGTGGTAGTGGATGTTTGTCCAAATTGTCGGGGTGTATGGTTAGATAGAGGAGAAATGGAGAAAATAATTCAATACTTAGTTAAGCAAGATGAAGAAAACTATAGCGATTCAAAAAGAAAATATCATGATAAACACTATGATGAATATCATGAAAAAAATTATCAAAGGAATGATGAAAAATATTATGATAGAAAGTATTATGAAAAGCATTGGAGTAAGAAAAAAAAGTATAAAGAAGTTATAGATGTTTTAAGTGATATTTTTGGAATTTTTGATTAGAAATTTTTTGCAAATCTATAAAATTGGGGGATTTTTTTGTAAAACGTATAATATTAATAATAGGTGTCATATGATGAAGAAAAAAAATGCTTTTTCTTTGGTGGAAATGCTTGTTGTTATAGCTATTATTGCGTTAATCAGTGGAATTGCGGTTTTTAGTCTTTCTAATAAAAAGAGAATAGTTTTAAGGAATGATGCTGAAAAGATTTTTAACTTTTTGAAAAATGTTCAAGCTCAGGCTACTAAAGTATCTCCTGTTATTATAGGAAATCCAAATAATCAGAATATTCAAATAAATTTACCCGTAAATTTACCTGATGGTAACCGACCATCTAATGGATTTTTTGAAATGAGAACATATAGAATGGCCTTGGTGAATATAAATAATAACCCAGTAAATAATCCAACCTTGCAAAGATTACCTAATTTAACATTTAATGAAATTGATAGGAATATTAATGTTGGAATTGATGTTAGAGATAATCAATTTAATTCTTTCTTTTCTCCCACTGAGCCAAATAGTTATCCTATTTCTATGGTTTGTGTTTTCCTTGTAAGAAATCAAATATATTATGTAGGTTTTAGAACTAATGGAGCTATTGCTGTTGCAAGGAATAATCGAGTAATGAATATAAGGGTTTCAATGCCAGGCTTAAACAGAAGACATAGGATTGAAATGCCTAACAATTCAATAAGATTTGAGATTTACTCGGAGCAAAATAATTAATTGAATTAAAAAAGAATAAATTCTAAAGAATGAATATAGTTGTTTCTATCGTAGGTAAGCCAAATGTTGGAAAATCAACACTATTTAATTTATTGATAAATAAGGGAATATCGGTTGTTTCTGATGTTGAAGGAACTACAAGGGATGTATTAATAAAGTCCTCACAATACTTTAACTACAAAATTATTTTTATCGATACGGGTGGAATTATTAATTCTAAAGACGAAATAGATTTACAAGTAAGACAAAAAGTACAAGATGTTTTGACTAATAGCGATATTGTATTGTTTGTTGTTGATAATATTAATGGCCTTGATTATATGGATATTGAACTTGCAGATATAATAAGGAAGAGTGGGATGAAAGAGAGAACGATATTGGTATTAAATAAATCTGAAGCTAATAATACGAAGGAAGATGAATTTCAAGATTTGGGCTTCAAAAATTCGATCCAAATCTCTTGTAAGACTAAAATGAATGTTAAGGAATTAGTTTTTATGATAAAGGAATTATTTGAAAAGCTTGGGTTTGTAGAAAGTAAATATAGGTTCTACGAAGAGGAAGGAAGGAAAGTGGGATTTGTTGGTAGGCCTAATGTAGGAAAATCTTCCATCATTAATTCCCTTCTTTCTTTGATTAATCAAGATGAAAGAGTTATTGTTAGTAGTATAGCAGGAACTACTCGAGATAGTATAGATATTCCTTTTGAATACAATGGTAAAAAATTTGTCATAATAGATACGCCTGGAGTAAGAAGAAAAACACACGTTTCTTCAAAATTGGAAGCATACTCTATAACAAGAGCTTTGGGGACAATAAAATACGCAGATATTTTGGGATTGGTTATTGATATTTCAGAGGGGTTAACTAGGCAGGATAAAAGGATCGTATACCAGTTGTACAAGCATGAAAAACCTTGTTTTATTGTCGCTAATAAGTTTGATTTGGTTATAGAAGACTATAAGCAAAAACTTGGTAAGAAGTTTAATAATCAATTTATCGAAAATTTAAAATATGAGTTAGCGGATCAGATAAAAAGGGAATTGTACTTAATCCCTTTTGCTCCTGTTATTTTTGTAAGTGCAAAAACTAAGTATCAGATTGATTCTATTATCTACACTTTGCTTTCTATTGATGAGCAATTAAATATGGATTTATCGAAGTATGATTTGAAGGAACTTTTGGATAGTGTTTTGCTTTCTTTACCGCTTATTAATGTAGATGATAAAAAAGTTAGAATGAAGGTTAGGGATGTTAAATTTTATAAAGAGGAAATACCTACGCTTAAAGTTTATTCAAATGTTGATAAAGTCCCAGATAATATAAAAAGCTACTTAAAGAATACTTTATCAAGAATTTTGAATATACCAAATGTGCCTTTAAAATTACTTTTTACAAAAAGAAAGCCGACAAGTAAAACTCATAATACTCATGCAAACGATTGAGAATAATGTTTTATTTAGATTCATGTCTTACCTCTTGTGTCTATTGAGTATATGGGGTTATGGTATTTTTTTGTATTTTTCACTTTTTGAGCAAGAATTTTTAATAAAATCGGTAATTTTTTCTATTGTTTTAACTATAGGTTATGCATGGAGTTATTTTTTTAGGTACAGCAAGCAGTATTTTGTTAAGTTAATATTAGCATTGTTAATGATATTTGTGGGGATAGATTTCTTCAGGAAGCTTCCCGAAACCATATATGACCCTCGGATCCCTCTTTTAGAATTACTGATTTCTTTATTGTTACTGCATAGTTTTGATTTACCAAGAAGAAAAGATATTCTTTATTCTATAACTTCTTCTTTGATAATATTAGTAGTTTTAACTGTTGTTTCTTTTTCTAATTTTATTGTTTTATATATCTTGATTTTTACTTTTTTATTTTATTTGACTTTATTTATAATGGATAGTAATATTAAGGATTTGCGATTTTTATCTGTTATTAGTTTAAAAGTTTTAGGTTTTGTATTTTTTGTTGTTATTTTTTTATTTTTGATTTTACCTAAGCCTACGGGTGGGTATTTCTTTAGGTTTGTATTTGCTCCTAAGGGTGAAGCAATCAATATGAGCAACCCTGCTTCTAATATTAATTATCAAAAGAAGATAGAGGATGTTTTTAAACAAAGTTATACTTATAGAGGATTTAAGGGTGAGATGAATTTGGAGAATAGGGGATTATTGCCCCATGTTCTTGTTATGAAAGTAAAAATGCCTACTATTACTTATATAAAGGGGATTCATTTAGTAAAGTATGATGGGAAAAAATGGTATAATGATAATGAGCAAGAAATAAATATATCTTCTTCCGAATATTCTTATTTTTCTTCTTTGCCTTCAGAATTTAGTTATTCAAATTATACTGTTTTTAATTCGTATTTTATGATAACTGCTGATTTACCGGATATACTGTATCATGTGCCTGTTCCGAGTGAAGTGTTTTTCCCTTCTTCTTTTTTACGAATGAAAGGTTATAATTTTTATTCTGAGTATCCTTTAGTTAAAGGTATTACTTATACGGTTATTTCTATTATCCCATACGTTGATGTAAGTAAATTAAAGTCAATAAGTTATGTTGAGTATGATGAATTTTTTCAAAAACTTCTAAAACAGAATCCTGATTTACGGAATTATATTGAATTACCTTCAATAAGCAATAAGGTTAGTGATTTGGCTTTTGATATTACAAGTGGTGAGAATACTTTTTGGGGAAAGGTGGAGAAGATAAAGAATTATCTGGAAACTAATTATACTTATGATTTATTTATAGATCCTCCTAAAAATGAATCAGTCTATGATTTTCTTTTTATTCAAAAAAGAGGGTATTGTGAGCAATTTGCCAGTTCTCTTGCTGTTATGCTTAGAATTTTAGGTATACCTTGTAGGGTTGTTTTAGGTTATTTGCCGCAAAACAAGGAATTATTTACAGGGTTTATTGAGGTTTATGCAGATGATGCTCATGCTTGGGTAGAAGTTCTTACTCCGTATGGTTGGATCCCTGTAGATCCATCTCCTTTTAATATTGATCAGCAAACTCTTAAGTATCTTGAAAATAAATCCAAGAGTTCTAATCTTTTTCAAATGTTAGGGTTAGATGAGGAGTTTATTGGTAGAATAAAATTTTTAGCTGACCTTGTTTTTAAAATTATTGTTATTATTATTGCCTCTTTTCTATCATATAGAATATTTTACATATTAAGAAAAAATTATTTAGCACAATATTTAGAGAAATTGGAATTAGGGAAAATAAAAACTAAACAAATGAAAAAAATATTTGCAATGTTTATTGATTATTTCAGAATGAAAGATATTGTTTTTGCTAAGGAATTAACTCTTAGAGAAATAAAATTATTAAATATAGAAGATAAAATTTTCCAGAAGTTCAGGGAATTTTTAGATTTGTATGAGAGGTATCTTTATGGACCAAAATTATAAAAAAAATTACTGCTTTGGTTTGTTTCTTGATGAGATTGATAAGGTAGAGTTAAGAGAAATTTTTATTTTAGCAAAAGCTAAAAAGAAAGAATTTATTAAGAATAAACTCGATGATTTGTTAAAAGTTATAGATGAAGTTAGTAGGCTTTGGATGAATGACGACCAAAAAATTGACTTTGTTTTTGATAATTTAAAAAATATAGGGTTTAGTAAGGGAATGATAAAGTTAGCTATTAATGAATTATGTAGAATTTTTTCGTATGATAACATGGTAAGGAGGATTAATAAAGAGTTTGGGGATATAAGAATGTTGGATCAATGGATTGGCCAGGATATTAAGTTAAGAGCTTATCCTATTGGTTTACTTACTCATATAACTCCGGGCAATGTTTTTGTGTCTTCCATAGATTCTCTTCTTTGTGGAGTTTTAACAAAGAATATAAACATCATAAAAACTTCTTCAAAAGTGGGGAATTTTTGGGGATTGATATGGGTAGAGACGTTGAAAGAAGCAGAGAGAAAATTGGGGATGGAAGGAATTATTTCTGATAATATTGCCATTATATCATACAAAGATGATATTATCGATTTTTTGAATCAGTATAATGATGGAGTTGTTGTTTGGGGAAACTATGATACTATAAAATTTTTTAGTTCGAATTTTGATCCTAAGAAGAAACTCATTTTGTATGGCCCTAAGTATAGTATTTGTGTTTTGGATTCTCAAACGGTTGAAGAGGTTATTGATGATCAAAACTTTTTCAAAGCTTTAAGTTGGGATGTTTGTTTATGGGAGCAGAGGGCATGTTCTTCTGTTCAAACCGTTTTTATTGTTGGTGAAATACAAAAGAGTTTGTTAGAAAAATTTGCTGAGAATCTTTCTGTTGCCATAAGAAATTTTGAAATAGAGCAAGGGGAGCTTAGCTTTGATGAATATACGGAATTATTTAAATTTGAGGAAATTTCTATGGCTAATGAAGCTTTGAATGAAGGAAAATATTTTGAAAGAGTCTTTCTTGATTATTCACCAGGATTTTTTATAGGACCATTAAATAGATTTGTATGTGTTAAAAATGTATATACTTTAGAAATGCTAAAAGAATCATTGAAAGATTATTCTGAAATTCTACAGAGTTGTAGTATTAGGACGAAAAATACTGACGAATTTATAGATGTCCTTAGTTCTATTGGTATTTATAGGTTTGTTGAGATAGGTTCTATCGGCTTTAGTGAAATAGAAGCTCCTCATGAAGGGGAATTTATATTAAGAAAATTCTCAAAACTAATTTCGAGATACAAAGTATAGTAAATTAATTTTTAGAAGGATTTGAGGATTTTTTTAGAGAATTAATAATAAAATGGCAGAAGAATTAATTTTTAAATCTTTACCACATAAGTATCCTTTTTTATTTATAGATAAGATTGTTGAGATTGGAGAAGATTACATAATTGCTCAAAAGAATGTAAGTATAAATGAATGGTTTTTTGAGGGGCATTTTCCGGGTAATCCTGTTTTTCCAGGGGTTATATTGATAGAATCTGTTGCTCAGGCAGCTGGCGTTCTATTCCTCTCCTCATTTCAAGAAAAAGAAAATTACTTGACACTTTTGCTTGGTGTAGAAAATTTTAAATTCAAAAAGATGGTTAAACCTGGTGATGTTCTTATTATAAAAGTTAAAAAAATAAAGCTTAAAAAAATTGGAAATGATTACTTTCCTTTTGCTTATGCCCAAATTTTTAGAGATCAAGAAATAGTAGCAGAGGGGAATTTGAATTTCGCTTTGAAAAGGTATGAAAATGCTTAAAGCTGGTGTTATTGGTGTAGGATATATGGGTTTTCATCACGCAAGGATATACTCAACATTAAATAATAATGTCAAACTTGTTGGAGTTTTTGATATTGATAATTCTAAATCTGAAATTGTTGCTGATAATTTGGGAGTTAAAAAATTCAATTCCATCGATGAATTAGTTGATGAATGCGATATAATTTCTATTGCTGCTCCTACTGATAAACATCATGAAATTGCTATCCCTTGTATAAAAAAAGGAAAACATTTGCTTATAGAAAAGCCTGTTGCTGATACAATAGAAAAAGCCGAAGAAATAAAATATTATTCCCAAAAGTATGGAGTTAAAGTAATGGTAGGATTTACTGAACGATTTAATCCTGCCATAAGACAGTTAACTAACTATATATCGAATCCTATCTTTATAGAATGTAGAAGAATGGGACCTTTACCAAGTAGAAAACCTTCCACGGGTGTTTTACTTGATCTAATGATACATGATATAGATATCATCGTTAATTATTTAATGAAGGATAAAAAAATAAAGAATATAAACTCAATTGGTAATAGTGTATACAATTTTACTAATAATGAAGATATTGCTGTTGGTAATATAGTTTTTGAGAATGGAAGTATTGCTGTTATGACAGCGAGTAGGTGTTACCCCTCCAAAGAAAGAAAAATGAGAATAGTGCAAAATGATAATTCTATCTATGTAGATTTGATACTGCAATACATTGAAATTCATTATGTACCGTCTAATATATACAAAAATACGGATATAGAATCTTTTGAAGTGAAGATAGAAATACCTAATATAATTAGGGCAGAATCGTTAAGATTGGAAATAATGGAATTTGTTAATAGTGTTTTAGAAAACAGGGAACCTTTAGTGAATATAGATAATGGAATTAGATCCTTAGATATTGCTACGCAAATGTTAAAAAACATACAAATAGCAAAGATATAATGGGTTACTATATTCATCCAGATTCTGATATTCACTCTACTGTGATAATAGAAGAGGGGGTATATATTGGGCCTTTCTGTAAGGTAGGAAAGAACGTAAAAATAATGCGTAATTCATATATTACTCACACTATTATTGATGAAAACACTGTTATTTATCCAAATTGTATTATAGGTACAGAACCTCAGGATAAGAGCTTTAAAAACGAAATAAGTTTTGTTAAAATAGGTAAAAACAACGTTATAAGAGAATTAACTTGTATTCATAGAGCCACTGGGGAAAATAATCAAACGATCATTATGAATAATAACTTTATAATGTCGCAAGTTCATATAGGTCATAATTGCATTATCGGTAATAATACGATTATATCAAGTCTTGTGGGAATAGCAGGTTATAGCTTTATAGATGATTTTGTTATCCTTGGAGGAATGGCAGGAGTACACCAAAAGGTAAGAATCGGAAAATATACAATAATTGGCGGGTTAACAAAAGTTTCTCAAGATATACCACCTTTTATGACTGTTGATGGTAATCCTCCAAAAGTAATAGGAATAAATAGAGAAGGGATGAAAAGAAATAATTTTTCTTCTAAGCAGATAGATATAGCACGACAAATATATAAAATTATCTACCATCAAAAATTATCTTTAAAGAGTATTAAAAGTAAAATAGAAGAATTAAAAAATCAAACCAACGATCCTGAAATTTTGAGTATAATAGATATTTTTATCGATTTTTTTAATTCCACTTCTCTACGAGGTATTTTTATATAATATCAAAGGGAAGTAAAAGTAAAAAGGTAAGTTTACCCAAATATTTTCACGGTTTCCCAAAGGTTTTATACGCACTTATTTGTTTCTCTAAGAACTGAATGTATTCTATTAATGTTTGTTTGTAATCTTTGTAAAGGTTGAAAAAATTGAAAACAAATGATAAAAACTGTGGAAGATTTTTCTTTTCACTACAAATTAAGCATCTATCGAAATCAATGATTTTTATAGTTTTGTCGTTAATTATAACATGTTTAAATGGTCTATTCCATTCGTCTTTATAAATACCTTCTATATCAAGAATAAAACAGATTTTAAAGATAATTTTAAAAATATTTAGTAAAAATTTTGTATCGTTTGAATTTTTAATGATTATCCTTAGTTCTATGCCTTCAACTTTTTCCATTTTTATTATCAATTCTTTTTCAATCGATTCAATAATTTGGGGGACGAAATTGTATTTTTTTAATTTGTTCAATGCTGTTTTTTCTTTTAGAAAATTTGAGTAAAGGTATGCTTTGAATTTTTTTATAACAAAATCAGAGTATATAACGACTTCACTATGTCTTCCTTTTTTTATCAATTCGTCTTTTTTAATAATGCTTGTATTTCCGATTCTATAGAAAAACTAACCTTTTCAACTTTGTTTTTGGGAATGTTTGAATTCATATTAAAATAGATGTTTTCTTTACTGAATTTTATCAACCCTCTTGATAAGACTAATTCTTTGTATTTTTCCTGAAATAAATATGTATTGTTTTTATCCTTTGAAAAGATTAGTATATTTTTAGGGGAAGTTATTGATAACATTTCAGTTTTACCATTAAAAGAATAGAGTATAAT
>Ga0209289_100181_pt1 | contig 37443 bp, 32 predicted proteins | sample GXS110809BmetaG_FD_184121 | JGI IMG/M metagenome (GOLD analysis project Ga0209289, IMG submission 184121) | Hot spring microbial communities from Gongxiaoshe hot spring, China to study Microbial Dark Matter (Phase II) - GXS 110809B (SPAdes)... ...
AAGTCAAAGAGAACTTGACAAAAGTGAGGGAGCGCATCGCGGTCGCCGCTGAGCGTGTGGGAAGAGACCCGTCGGAAATTGTTTTGGTCGGAGCAACCAAGTCGGTTGATGTTGAAAGAATTCGTGCAGCCATTGAAGCGGGGTTGGAGCATATAGGTGAAAATTACGCTCAAGAGGCGTGGGCGAAATATCAGCAAATCGGTGATGTTGTAACTTGGCATTTCATCGGTCACTTGCAAACTAACAAGGCAAAGTTAGTCGTTCGGTTTTGCAAATTTGTTCAGTCTCTGGACAGATTGGCTTTAGCGGAGGAATTGAACAAGCGGGTTGAACAAATGGGTAAGGTAGTGGATTGCCTCGTTGAGGTTAACATAGGTGGCGAAGCAACCAAAAGTGGCGTTGAACCCGAAGAGGTTGAAGGCTTTATCCGCAAAGCAATGGGGTTTCCCAACATTCGCATTGTCGGTTTAATGGCTATGCCACCTTACTTGCCCGACCCTGAACAGGTGCGACCTTATTTTCGGCAGATGCGCCAATTGTTTGAAAGGCTTAAATCCCTTGACCTGACCAATGTTGAGATGCGTTATTTGTCAATGGGGATGAGCAACGATTTTGAAGTCGCCATTGAGGAAGGCGCAAACATGGTGCGAATTGGCACTGCGATTTTCGGACCAAGAATGCCCAAAAGGGGGTGAAGGGAAGTGAGATGGTTGGCAAAATTGCTTCGCATGGAAAGCCCCGAAGAAGAAGCCGAAAACCCATCAGGCTCGCAGGGAAAATTGCTGTCGTGGCGGGTTGTCAGAAACAAAAAACCGATGGTTTGGGCAACAGCGCCAAAGAAACTTGAAGATGTCGTTAAGGCTGCTGACAAGTTAATTGAAGGTGCAGCGGTGTTCGTTAACTTGCAACACATTGATTCGGCAAAAGCCCTGCGCATCATTGACATACTGGCTGGTGTCAGTTACGCCTTGAAGGGCAACTTTTACGAAGTTGGGAGGCGACTGTTTTTGTTCGTCCCGCCGAACATCCCTGTTGGTGGCGATGAGGAAACCATTAAAGCAATTTCGGCTCTCATCCCAGAAGTGGCAAATGGCACTGAAAACGAGTTTGAATTGCCAGTGAGGTGAGCAAGTTATGTTTGACAGGGTTATTTGGATCGCCTTTGACATTTTGTTTTTGCTCCTTTTGGTTCGGTGCGTGATTTCATGGATGCGACCGTCGCACTACCACCCTTTAGTCCGATGGGTTGAAAATGTGACCGAACCTATGCTCAGCCCCATAAGACGAGTTTTGCCACCTTGGAAAACCGCTGGACTTGACTTTTCACCAGCCATTGTCATGTTCTTGGCTTGGATTGCAGCATATATCTTAACAGCAATCCTGCCATAAGAGGTGACCAAAGTGCCTTTAACTCCCAGCGAAATTGTTCATTGGCAGTTCAGGAAAAGGCTGTTTGGCTTCTCCGTTAAGGATGTAAAGGCTTTTGTTCAACAAGTGAGCGAAACAGTCGCTCAACTCATGGAAGAAAACCAAACGCTCAAAGAGGAACGAGAAAATTTGTTTGAGAGATTGAGGACTTATCAGACTATTGAGCAGCAATTGCAAAATGCCCTTGTTGTTGCCGAGAAAACTGCCGACGATGTTAAACGGCAGGCTCAAAGGGAGGCTGAACTCATTATCGCTCAAGCACGCCAAGAGGCTGAGCAAATAAAAGCAGACGCTCGCCGACAAATTCAGGCTGCTTTGGACGAGGTTGAGCAACTCAAAAATTTGAGGGATAGGTTCGTGACAGAATTGCGCCATATTTTGCTCACTTACCTTGAACTGCTGGAAAAAACTCAAACGGAAGCCCAAAGCATTAAACCCGACGCTAACAGTAATCCGTAGCATCTTTAAAGGTTGAACTAATGCCAATTGCTGCTGAAAGACAATTGCCCAACCCAAACACCAAGCCCTGCGTTAATGCGGTGGATACCCACTCGCCAACCGTAAGGGTGACAAAGCCACTCACCAAAATTCATTCGCCTTTTGCTGTCCAATTCAATTTGCACCTTCACCTGCAAAGTAGGGCGCAGGCTCTGTCCTGCGCCGAAAAAATCGGCAAGGGGTAAAGCCCTTTGGGAAAGAGATTTCTAAAGAGCCAATTTAGTCGCTCAAGTTTTCTGTCCTCAAATATTCAACGCACAAAATTGCGTTAAGTTCCGACGGCAAGTGAAACTCAAAGGTGTGGTCATGCCATTGACTGCCTTGAGCGTTTTCGTAAAGGGCATGCTCTCGGTCAACAGGGATAGGAGGTGTGTGCCAAACTCCCAAAGCCAAGCAAATTCCGATTTCACCCTCGCTCAAAAAGGCGCGAAAATTTTTAAGGCTTGGTCGCTCCGATGGTGGGGCGACGACAAAAATGGTTGGAACGGGTTCGCAAGGGAAAATGATTTGCTCGCCATCATAATGGGCACTAACCCATTCAACTTCCTTCACTCTTCTAACCCTCATTCGGTTGCGAACAACTTCACCTATCACCAACTTCGGTGCCACATAAGCAAAGTCGCGGACGATGTAGCCAAAGGGCGAAAAATTTTCTTCAGTCAGCGGTTCACATCGCAACACAAACTTTTGCATCACTCATCACCAACTCCATTGTGCCATCATTCTTGCTTGCGAAAACCTATGCAAAATATTCACCAAGGAGATAGCAATGGAACTGTGGGAATAGATGCTCCCCTTCCCGAAGCCACTATTGGTTTTAGCCCAAGAGGTTCACATTTTTGTCGCCAAAATGATTAGGCGTTGGCTGTCCCAAGTGTAAGGCGAAGCATCGTAATCGCCAAACAAGTTCGTAACTTGCAAACCAACCCGTTCAAGCATCGTCCTCATTTCAGAAACCGTATAAAGCCTGATTGACGATAAGCGCTCATAGCGAACTCCGTCACGAGCGATGAAAATCCAGCGGGTTTCCATTCGCCCGCTCAAATGGTCAAAAGTTCGCTCTTCCAACACAAACCAACCTTCGTTGTCGGCTCGCCATCCCATCGGTTGAAAGTTCCTGACAAGCCAATCTCGGTTCATCAAGTCAAGCAAAAACTTCCCACCACGCTTGAGCGCTTGCGCCACTTTCACCAGAACCTTTTCGTCCTCCGCTTCGTTCTCAAGGTAACCGAAGGATGTGAACATGTTGATGACAGCATCAAACTCGCCGAAGAAATCAATTTCGCGCATGTCAGATTGCAAGAAAGTTATTGTCAAGCCTTCCTGTTCGGCTCGCTTTCTCGCGGCGTAAAGGAGCGCTTCAGACAGATCAACTCCGACGACCTGAAATCCGCGCCTCGCCAGTTCAAGGCTGTGTCTCCCCTGTCCGCAACACAAATCCAAAATTTTTGCATCTTGGGGCAATTCAAGTGCACGGATTATGAAATCAACCTCGTGCCGCACCTGCTCAAGCGTCTCAAACGGTTGGTAAACCTGCAAATACAGGTCATCAAAAAATTCACGATACCATTGAGCCATGCCTTTCACCTCTGCCTCAAAAATTCAACAGGTGTCACAACCTTTAGACGGGTTTTGCCCTTAAAGTGCTTTGCGTTCCAAGTTACGAAGGTGTCAACATCGGGATGGCTCTCAGCCGTCAGCAAAACCAAGGCATCTCCAAGAGCCATTTTGCGCTTGATGAAAGTTCTGACCGCTTCAACCAAGTCGGTCAGTGTAGTGATACCGTGTGGAAACAGAATCGCAACACCAAAGTGTCGCTCAAACTCATCCCAAAAGCGCTCAAACTGTTGTTCGCTCATTCCAAAGGACAGTTCGCCAATAACTTCCAACTTGTTGAAAATAGTTGTGGCAAATTCGCCAACATTTTCCCGAACGACGCTTAAAAACTGCTCATTTTCATGTGCCCTAACATCGCGCGGGTAACGAGCAGCGATAACGAAGATGTCACTGTCAATAACTTTCATTCGTCAAACCTCCAAGGTCGTCCCCTTAGCCACGACATTATCTCCTCAACGCTGCGAAGCCCTAAAACTTTTTCTGCTCGCTTTTGAATTTCCCTCAATTCTGCGAACCAAGGGTCGTCAGCCAAAGGGTCATGCAATTTCGCTTTACTCCCCTTCCCGCTACCAACCCCTTTGCCCTTGCTTTGTTCCAAATCCTTTGACAGCCACCTAAGCAACTTCCTTTGCTCTCGCTTCGGCAACTTCTTCGCAAGTTCGTAAACTTCTCTCGCCGTCACTGCCATTTCGCTTCACCGTCCAAAATTTTGCTGCGAGTTTCGGAAACTTCGTCAAGCAGTTCCTTCACATACTCCTCTTGGCTCTTCGCAACCTCAGGTTCACTGGCTTTCAAGATGGGCAGGTAAGCGTCAAGGAAACTTCTCAGCATCGCTTCGGCTTCAGCAAGCAACTTTTTCGCTTCCCGCAATTTGCTGTGCCTCGCCAGCCGAATTTTGCCCGCAGCGATGAAAATGTCTTGCCATTGGTCAATAGGCTTGTATCGCCCGTAGGCATTTCGGTCAAGTTCAGTTAGTCTCCGATAAATTCGCACTGCCTCGTTGATTCTTCCCTGCTCTTCCATCAATTCGCCCAACTTCAAAAGCGCTTCCGTGTCTGTGCGGTTGAATTTCAACGCCGTCCTGAGAGCCTGCTCTGCTTCACGAGTCTTTCCGAGTTCCCGCAAAATTCTTGCCTTAACCTTGTAATTGCCCGAGCGAGTTGGTTGCAGTTGGATTGCTTCATCGCAAAGTTTCAGTGACTGCTTAAGCCGAAATTCATCGCCCGTGGCTTTCGCCCAAGCCTCAAGTAAGATTGCCCTGTCAATTCTGTGACGAGCGTTGAGCGGGTCAGCGCCACTTGCGAGTTCAAGCCAATAAAGTCTTGCCGAAGGCAACATCTCACTTTGAGCCTGCTTGACAAAGTATGCGCCACGAGTAACTGAGACTGTGTGCCAAAGCCCAACTAAAATCGGCAACAGCAAAGCGATCTGCCAACGCCATTGAATTTGCCATCGGGTTTGAATTGTTGAGAGCACAATCCCGCAAACTATCGCCAACGCCAGTAAGTTCGCCAATGTCATCCATGCTGTCTCAACAAAGTTGTGCAAGCAGAAGGCAATGACGGCAGCGATGCAACCCCAGCGGACGGGCAAATGGGCAAATCGGTAAGTCGGCAAATCGGCAGGTCGGGAGAAAATCAAAGTTACGAAGAAGGCAAGCAAAATTGTCAACCCGATGAAACCGCTTTCAATAGCGACTTGCAAAAATCCGTTATGAGCGTGGCGGGTGAAACCGACATTCGTGAATTGTGGATAAACCCACTCAAAAGTCCCTGCCCCGAAACCAGCAATTGGTTTTGTCAATGCGCCGGCAAGCGTTGCCTTCCAAACGAAAATGCGAAACATCCACGAGTGAGCCTGAGCGCTAAGAAGCGTCTCAAACCGCAGCCGAATTGGTGGAACAAGTGCAATAACCGCGAACAATGCTGTTAATCCGAACACGAAAATTAACCACAAACGCTTATGAGTTTGCTCTGATGTTGACCTTGCTATTGCCATGATGCCATACGCAATTGCGCCTGCAAGCCAAGCAAGTAGCGCACCTTTTGAACCTGTAAGCACCATCGCTGCGAACGAGAGAAATGAGACAAGAGTAGGCAGTAAAGTCCAGCCTCGCGGGCGTTGAAAACTAATGCCCAAGGAGACGAAAAAGGCAAGTAACAGGAAGTTGCCGAATAAATTAGGTTGCAAGAACGGACCGAAGATGCGCCAACCGAAATTGCCCATTGCAGCGTTGAGAGCATACTCTTTAAGCCCGTCCATTGCTATCAGCGTTGCTGCTCCCAAGAAAGCAATTGCAACCCAAAAGCGCTTTTCTTCTCCGCTCAAGTGCCGAACCAAGATAGCAACGATTGCAAATGTCGTCCACTTACTTGCTTCCAACAAACTTGCCCATCGGTAAACGGACACAAAGACCGTCAGCCATTGCCATGCGGTAAAAGCGAGCAAGGCGATTTCAGGGATGGTTAGTGAGAGTGTTTGCCTTCGTCCAATTTTCCAAGCCAGAGTTCCAATCCCCGTTGCTAAAACCACCACCAAAACGAAACTTGAGGAAAGAAAGTCGTTTGTCCCAGCAAGGTAAGGCAAGGCAATTGAGAAAATCGCCAAGCCGATGATGAGCAACCAAGTTTGAACTTTTGACCATTGAACTTGCCCAATTTTTTGCTTCTGCCTTTGCGCCACTGATTTTCCTCTTTGCCTTGCCATCACTATCACCATTTCAAAAGTGTGGCATCATACGCTATGTCAACAAACAAATAGGACTTACGCAGTTGATGTCATTTTGTGTAGGGGCGGACGATAGTCTGCCCGAAAACATCCTTTATGGGGTTAAACTGCCCTTGCGGGCGGCTTAGCAGCCGCCCCTACATCCAACTGCGTAACTCCTAAAATAAAACGAATCTTTGGCAAATCATGCTTGCCAAGCCCGATTTGAAGGGGTGAGATAGCGTTGACGGAGAGAATGGCAGTTGTGGCAACAGCCTTTGGTTTATTAGCCTTGTTCTCATCGGCACATCCTATCCTTGACCCTGACATGTGGTGGCACATTGATGTTGGTGAAGCAATTTGGCAGCACCGTTCTGTCCACTTTGTTGACCAACTTTCGTTCACGAACCCGAAAGTTTGGGTAAACTCGCAGTGGCTTTCTGAAGCGGTTTTTGCAAAGGTTAACGAACTGTTTGGAATTATGGGGCTTGAGTTTTTTTCTCTGCTACTGAAGGTTGCTGCCTTTCTGATAGTCTTCGCAACAATGAGGGCAAATCCGCTAACAAAAGTTTGGCTAACAATCCTTTTCGCTTTTGGCGCTCTCCCTGTGATGGGAGGCGCACGACCTCAACTTTTCAGTTTTCTGTTCATCGCTTTGATTGCCCTGACAATTCACAGGGCAAGGCAATCAGCAGGCTTTCAAGGCAAGAGTCAAAATGCAAGTTTTTACGCTCCTATTGCTTTCATCTTGCTCCCAACACTTTTTGCCCTTTGGGCAAACATTCACTCGTTCTACTTTCTCGCTTTCGTTTTATTCGCCCTCGCCATTTTTGCTGATTGGACAAATGAACGAATGGGTTGGCAACCTGTCATTGGCTCCGTTTTTCGGAAGCAGGTGGCAATTTTGCTTGCTTTTTGCTTTTTTGCTATTTTCATCACGCCTTTCGGTTGGCATAGCGCCAAGCAGGTCTTTGTCAATATCGTTCAAAGCAGCCAATTGCCCATTGAAGAGTGGAAGCCAGTGACACAAATGAGACATCCGTTAGTGGTGATTTGGTCTTTCCTGCTTTTGATTTGGATTTTTTGCCTCGCTTGGTCACCAAAGCGCCCTGATGCCCTTGAAATTTTTTGGATGGCATTCGCTACTTTGAACTCAATGACAGGCGTCAGGATGACTGCCCTTTGGTGCTTACTGGCTGCTCCTTTCATCAGCGACCACATAAGCCAATGGATGAGCCGAAGTGAAAGGCTTAAAAGTCACCCTGAAGCACCTCAATGGTTGCCAAAATTGACTGTTGCCCTTTTGGCTTTTCTGGCAAGTCTCATCATGGCAGTGAAATTTCTGCCCGATGAGTTTTCCAAACGGGAGCGGAAGGAATACCCTCAAGGCGCCGTCACATGGGCAATTGAGCATGATTTGAAAGGCAATTGCTTGACACGCTACGATTGGGGGGGTTATGTCGCTTGGCAAACTAAAAATCGCCTCAAGGTTTTCGTTGATGGTCGTGCCGACTTTTATCCGATGAAGGTTATGCGTGACTTCATCGCTGCTTACTACGGCAAAAGCAACTGGCACAAAATTTTGAAACGATACAGTGTCAACATTGTGATGGTTTCACCTGATGCGCCTATTGCTAACTTGCTTGCTTTGAAAAGTGATGAATGGCGTCTCGTTTACCGCGACAAAATCGCTGTCATTTTCCTTCGCCGCGCCTTTGCGGTTTCTCCGCAATCCCAACCAACGAAACCCCAAACGGTAACTTGACGGAAGGAATGAGCATTGCCTCAACTTTCAAAAGCGAGATGAGAACTTTGTTGAGCGGTTCTGGAAGTTCAATCAAGGCAGTTGCAGGCTTTTTATTGCGCATCAACAGATTCTGAATTTTGCGAAATACAAACACCACAGGCAGCAAGGGACAAATAGCGTAACTCAGTTGCTTGATTTCAAAGCCAGCCTTTCTGATTTTGTCGTAAATTTCGTTCCAAAGGTAGCGCCTTCTGTGCTCCAAAGCGATGTCGTGAATGCTCCACAAACTCATGAACGCAGGAACAGTGAAAACAACAGAACCGCCCGGCTTGAGAATTCGCCATATCTCGTCTATGGTTTGGCAATCATCATCAAGGTGTTCAAGGACATCAAGGACGGCAACAAGGTCAAATTTTTCATCAGCAAAGGGCAAAAACTGGGCATCGCCCAGAATAAGTTGCTTCATGCCTCGCTTGTGAGAGAATTTCAGGGCAACCAAAGAAATATCAAGTCCAATAACCTTTCCATAATTGCGAAACAAGGGGAAAGAGCCACCAGTGCCACAACCCAAATCAAGGATGAGAGTGTTTCTGCCTTTTGGTTTCCAAAATCTTTGAAGGAGCGACCGAATGATAAACCTTCGCCCCACGAACCACCAATATCGGTCTTCAAGGCGAGCCATCTTTTCCAACTCGCTTGGAGACATGAACGGACCTCCTTTGAAGAAGAGTTGTCAAATTTGAGCGCCAAAAAAGAGAAGTCATTCTTTGAGACGAACTTTGAACCTACTTTCCCCAAACACCTGCCTTGCCAGTTTCACCTTAGCACTTACTGCTGCCTTTGGTAACCTTTGACGAGAAAGTTTGGAGGGCATAAACTTTTTTGAAGTCAAAAATTCCTCGGCTTTCTCAAAGGAGTGAGTTTTCGCATGGTTTGGTTTTTGGCGATTGCTACGATGGTTGTGGCTGAACCTGTGAACTTATCAAAGGGGACATTCATTGGTGCTTTCACTGCCAACGGACAAGCCATAACTGTCACAGCCCCGTCAGGCAAAAGGTGGGTCTCAAGTGAGCAAGTTCAGCGTGAAGTTTTGTTTCGCGGTTGGAAAGCGCCTTTGAACTCGGCTCAAATGGCGGAAATGGCAAAAGGTTTGGAAGCCGATTTTGCTGCCGATGTTCTGATAAGTATCACCAAAGTCAGAAGAGGTTATCGGCTGCTGGCAATATTGCGCTGTGTTTCCGCATCCCTTGCGTCAATTACTCATCTGGCACAAGAGCAAGCAACTCTGCCCAGCCTTGACGGATTGGAGCAGGCGGTTGACAAACTTGCACAAGTTTTGATTGCGAAAATTCCAAACCAAGTTCCCATTGCTGTTGTCCAGTTGCGTGAAAGCAGCGGTAGGTTTCACCTGACGGCGACCAGCGGCGATTGGAAGCGTGGGATGAAGTTGCTTTTCTTCAGCGAGACTAAAGGTCAATTCAATTTGCTCGGTGAAGGTCAAATTGTTGCAGCGAACCTGCTCCTTGGTGGAAGCAGGTGGCTTATTGAAGCCGACCCGATAGAAATTAAAGCCGCTATTCGTTCTGGCGATAAGGCAATTCAAATTTTCAAACTCCCAAGAGAGTTTGCCAGATGGCAATGAGCAATTTCTTTCTTGTGGAATTTCTGACGACGAAGTGGTCTCTCAAATCGTGACAAAATTTTGTGACGAGTTCAACCGAAAGCCGTGAAATGGAGGTGCGAAACTGATGGTTGAAACTAAGCCGAAATGGTGCACATACGCTGAGAAGGCTTCAACCCTTGAGCGACCTCAACTTCCGAGAAACATTCACAAAATTGCCGACCGCCTCGTTTTCTGTTACCAGTTCTACAAGGTTCTTCAAGAATGGTGGCAACTTTCCGATGACGAACGGGAAGAAGGCAAAAAGGAATTTTGCGAACTGCTCAGGACATTTGAAAAATGGCTCATCATCCGAACTTACTCCACCTTGGGTTTGAAATCAACCACCGACTTTTTGATTTGGCTCATTAGCAGAGAGATGAGAGGGGTTGAACTTTTCACAGCATCCCTACAGCATAGTTTCGTGGGACGCTACCTTATCAGACCTTACACCTACCTGACGCTAACTCGCCCCTCCATTTACCTTCGCCACTCATCTCGGCAGCAACAAACTGAGCGAAGTGAACAAACTGAGCAAGAGTTCACGGGTGAAGCACCCTACTTTTTCATCTATCCCTTCACGAAAACTCATGAGTGGTATCAACTGCCTTATGAGCAGCGGAGAGATATGATGCTTGAGCACTTTCGCATCGGCAACCAGTTCCCAACTGTCAAAACTTACACCAGTTATAGCATCGGCTTGGACGATTATGAGTTCGTCGTTGCATTTGAGGCAGATGACCCTAATGAGTTTCAAGAGTGTGTGATGAAGTTGCGTGAAGCAAAAGCGAGACCCTTCACCCTCGTTGACACTCCGCTTTGGACTTGTTTGAAGCGCACTCCTGAAGAGTTGGTTGAGTTGGTTTTGTGACTGTCCCGATGTGCGCTTTGAGCAGTTGTCTTGGAGTTTATGCCTTTGCCTTGAAGGTTACGATGTGCTACCATTTCTTTGGCTCTTTCATGAGCGGCCACGAAAGGAGGTGGTCGCTATGATGTTAAACCTTGAGCAGGGCAAGTTTTTAGTTAAGTTGGCGCGGAGAGCAATTGCCACGGCTTTGCAATCGGGAGAAGTTATTTCAGCGCCTGCTGATGTCGCCGAAGTTTTAACGCAGCCAAGGGGTGTGTTCGTGACTTTGCACGAAGAAATAGGTGGCGAGAGGATGCTTCGCGGTTGTATCGGAATTCCCTACCCTGTCAAGCCACTTGTGGAGGCGGTAATTGAATCGGCTTTGAATGCTGCTTTTCGTGACCCACGATTTCCGCCTCTGGAAGCCAACGAATTAGACAAAATTACCGTTGAAGTCAGTATCCTCACACCTCCGCAGTTGCTTGAAACTTCCGAGCCAAACGAATATCCGTCCCTCATAACCGTTGGTCGTGATGGATTGCTTGTTGAATCCGATTGGCAACGGGGTTTACTTCTACCTCAGGTCGCTATTGAGCACGGGTTTGATGCTGTGACTTTCTTGGAGCAAACATGCCTTAAGGCTGGTCTGCCTAAAGATGCATGGCGAAAGGGAAAAGTGAAAGTTTACGCTTTTCAAGCCCAAATTTTTACTGAAGTCAAACCCGATGGAGAAGTCATTGAACTTACCAATAACATGACCGTCGGCAAAAAGTGTATTTGAATGGTCAACTCTGGACTTACAATGAGGTCAAACTTTCTGATTGGCTCTATTCTCATCACTTTGCTCAGTGGCATCATGTTTTTTGGTGAACCGCAAAATGGCAACCAAAGCGCCACGCCTTGAAGGAAAAAGGGAAGTGGAAACAGAGCGGCGGTTTTGGATGCGCTTATCTTCGCCGAAAATCGCTGATGCACTCATCGCCCTGTCACTTTGGTTTTCTATGTCCGCTTTAGTTCTGTGGCGTGCCAACGAAATTGGGGTTGGCTACGATGAACCAATCTACTCTGGTTATGCTCTGAAGTATCTGGAATGGCTTCAACGCTTGGTTGAAAGTTGGTCGGTTGGTCGCCTCCTTGACCCATTTCGCCCCGAAGTCATTGACTTTTACTGGCATGCAAAAGACATGCACCCGCCAATCCCAAAGTTGCTGGCAGCAATTGGTTATTGGCTATTGACACCGTTGCTCGGCAGCGATTTTGCTGGAATGCGTTCTGGGACGGCAATTCTTTTCGGAGCGATGTTGGCTTCAATTTACTGGTTCGGGCGTGAACAATTGACGCGAGCAGGAGCGTTATTTGCCGCTTTCGCTGTCGCTTTCATGCCCCGCCTCTTCACCGATGCCCATTTCCTCACGATGGACATGCCCGTCACCGCAACGACAGTGATTGGGACTTTGCTTTTATTGCGTGCAGTTGAACAGCCGAACTGGAAGCGAGTTGTTGCAGCCATCTTTGGAGTTGGCATGGCATTTGCATCAAAAGCAAACGGCTTTCTCATCGTCCCTGCTGCGGTAGTTTACATTCTCTTGCGCAAAGGTTTGCAATTCAGCAACGGAAACCTAAAATTGCAGGTAAAGGCGTGGTTGAAACCACTTTTACCTCAGGCTGTCATCGTCGCTGTTGTCGGTGCCGGCGCAATGGTGTTTTTGTTCACCACATGGCTTTGGCTTTGGGTTGACCCGATAAATCGCTTTCGCGAGTATTTCACCTTCCACGCGAAGCATTTCGTCGTCCACACTTACTATCTCGGTCAACTTTACCCCATAACTGACAAAAGCGGGAACATCGCCGTTCCGACACCTTGGCATTATCCGTTCGTGATGACTTTGGTCACCGTCCCGACAATAACCCTGCTATTGTCGCTGATTGGAATGGGGTTGACAATTTTTCGTTGGAAGCAATCGCCACCTTTGACGAAGATTGCGGTCATCAGTTACTTCGTCCAAGTCGCTCCTTTCCTTTTGGCGTCAACTCCGAAATACAACGGTATCAGGTTGTTTGAGCCCGCCTTTCCGTTCCTCGGCATCCTTGCAGGTTATGTCTTCGGTCTTTTAGCGAATTGGCTTGTGCAATTTGTGCGTGAACGAGCAAGGCATTTAGTTTCTGAGCCGAGGTTGCTCATCGGCGCGCTTGGGGTTTTTCTCCTTGCCCCTGCTGCTCATTCAACCTTGACAATTCACCCGTTCGGCTTGTCTTACTACAATGCGCTTGTTGGTGGGACGAAAGGCGCTGCTAACCGTTGGGGCTTTGAGGTGACTTATTGGGGCGTTAATTTGCTGAGCGTAATCCCGTTCCTGAACAAACTGCCTGAAGGCACGAAAGTTCTCGTCTATCCCGGGGCTTGGTGCGCATACACCGACTTTTATAAAAACGCCGGCATTTTGAGGCGTGATATTGAAATCATGGGCAACCCAAAGGATTTGGTGAAGGCAGATTTTGTGGTCTTTCAGGGAAGCCAAACTGAATTGGCTATCGCAAAACTGGCCGACCCATTGCTTGGCGACCTACTTTGGACACTTTGGAAAGAAACAGAACCTGCATATGCTGCGATCCACGACGGCATTGTCATAGTCGGCGTTTACAGCAGAGATACAATCAAGCGAACTCTTGAGAGGGTCAAAAGCAAAATATGAATTTCTGGCTCGTTCCTCCTGCTACCTTACATTGTTGGCACAGCAGAGATTTCGTTTTATAATGAGTTGCGCAGTTGGACTTAGGTGCGGTTGCTAAGCCAACTGCAGGGGCGGTTTCAACCTCACTCTCTTTACCACAACTTTGTTGGTGACTTATGTAGGGCGGGGCTTCCATGCCACGACGAATTTCCAAAATTTCATCGGCATGGGACAGAGCCCATGCCCTACAAAGACGAATTTCCAAATTTCATCGGCATGGGACAAAGCCCATGCCCTACAAAGACGAATTTCCAAATTTCATCGGCATGGGACAAAGCCCATGCCCTACAAAGACGAATTTCCAAATTTCATCGGCATGGGACAGAGCCCATGCCCTACAAAGACGAATTTCCAAATTTCATCGGCATGGGACAGAGCCCATGCCCTACAAAGCCCAACAACAAACTTTTGAGCAAGGTCACTTTTGGACAATTTGGCGGAAAAATCAGGGGATTTTTAAAAATTGGGTAACTTCATATGACTTCAAACCTTTACAACAGGGTTTGGCTGAATTATATTGCTGTGCGGGTTAATGTGTTTGTAGGCGATGAATATCAAATCAGGAGGTGTGTGTTATGATGTTGTCACAGTTGAGGCGACGGATTTATCTTGTGGTCGCTATGGCTGTCGGATTGACCGTGTCATTGTGGGGATGTGGCGGAGGGGGAAAGAGTGCAAAATCTTCCTCCTCGTCCCCTTATCAACTCGTCTCCACTGGCTCAGGAAAGGGAATCCTTTCCGTTCGTGTCAACATCACCCGTGCCGTCCCCGAAGTATCTCGTGTCGGTGTTGTCGTTTTAGGCGAAGGTTTAACTCAACGACCCCTTACTGGTAACATCTCAGTCTCGCAAGGAGAGTTGTCCACTTCTTTCAAAGATGTTCCCATCGGGTTGAAGTGGGTTCTTGTTGGCGCTAACGGTCCTGATGATCGCCTTCTTGGCATCTCAGGAAAAGCCGTGACAGTTCAAGACGGGCTGCAAACGACAGTGACGCTCAACTTGTCCCTCAGCCAAAGGGTCGTGGACATCGGTGAGAAAGTTTCCAACGCAACAACTATTTCCGAGTTTGGCACACCACCTCCGATTGAAATTCGCCGAACCAACGGCACTTCTGGCTTTTATTCCAACAACTTCGCCCCACCTAAAATTCAACCTGTCACAACGCTTTGGCATGGCTACAAAGCCCCAGCCGGGACTTTCTATTTTGATCCGCCAGTAACCTATATCGGCGAGGAAGCCGACCCCACCCAACCTTTGAATGCGGGCAAGTTCCAGCCAGGTCAAGTCCTCACAACTAATACAACCCTCAAGAAAGTGGGCGACCCCTCTTTCTCCGAGTCCCAAACCGCTACGGTGGAATTTATCAGTTGGCAGGCTGCATTTCAGGTGGGTTCTCAAGGATCGCTTTTACCTGTTCCCGAAGCTGCTTATCGCAGGGTTTTAATCAGCGGTGGCTCTCGCCCACTGCAATGGGTGGAATGGCTGGCGAAGGGTTTCGGCCCCGTCGTGCGGTTAGACCTTGATCCTGCCGCTACCATCGGGGATGGCACGGTGCCAACCCGTATATGGGTATCCCATGTTCCCTTTGGAGGACCTTCCTTTGACGCTTTGTTCTACCCATTAAACATCACCCACGAGCGCCTCTACACTGTTTCGCCAGGCACTGGTGCTGGCGACATCAATGTGACTGTGGATGTCCCCTTCGGTTTGGTCGCCTGCGATGCTGACCCTGATGCTGGCACAGTTGAGGTTCGTTACAGCCTACCCGTGGATACGACACCGGGCGGTGCTAACTCCGCTATCAACCTTGCCAATTACAACCTTTTCGTTAACGGTTCACCATTGTCCCTTACCAGTGCAGCGGCGAAAGCCTTAAGCCCACAATCAATTGAGATTGAGGGCTTGACAGGCTTAACCCCTGGCGCCACGCTGAAAGTCGTCGCCCGCAACATCAAGACAGCAGATGGGCTTAAAACAATTGAAGACCCTAATGGCACGACCAGAGATGACCCTACCGACCCCAATGTATGTGAGACGAAAATCCGTGTCGTTCCATTCCGAATTATCTTCTGCTCTGCGACGGACGACCCAGTGCAAGCGGTGACCATTAATTTCAACCGTCCCGTTGACCCTGTGACGGCGCTCAATAAAGCCAACTATGCTTTGCAAAGCCCGCCAGGCACCACGATAAATTTGACCCCTGCATCTGTGGTTATAGAGATTGACCGCAATGACCCTTCAGTTGTCAGGATTGAAGGCGTTTCATTGAATGCAGGCGACTTGTTTGTGTTGACTGTCACAGGTGTTAAAGACTTCAAGGGCAATATCATCCCCAACGACGGCGTGAGCAATCGGTTCAAAGGCACTGTCCAGCGCGTTGCCGCTAAACAACTGGTTATCGCTTCCTGCACTGCTGAAGACAGCGGCTTTGTGGAGATTACCTTCCGATTCTTAGGCGTTTCCCCTTGGGAGGATCGTCCCTACCTTGACCCTACAACTGCTCGCAACAAAGCCAACTACACCTTGGAAAGCCCGCTGGGCAACACGATAGATTTGACACCTGCCAGTATCAGCGTGCAAATGGTAGACGACAATAGAGTGCGCATTGAAGGGCTGACCTTAACTAAGGGTAACCTGTTCCGCGTTACTGTCCGCAACTTGCGAACAGTAGAAGGATATCGCTTGCTGGAAGACAATGTCCACAATGTTTTCAAGGATGTCGTGCAAGATACAACCCCGCCCCGAGCGACGAGAGTCAGATTCTTCACGACAGCGCCTCATGTGGAAATTGAGTTTAATGAACTGTTAGATTTCAACAGCGCTCAAACGACTTGGTACTACAGCGTCCGGGCAAGCGACTTCTCCGAATTCCCCAGCGTCAACAGTGCCACCTACGACGGCAGAACCGTCTCCCTGACCTTAGATAGCGACTTGACAGCAGGCAAGGAGTATGAGGTCACTATTAGGGCATATGGCGTTAGAGATCTCGCAGGCAACACTCCCAGAACTGACCAAGCATTAACAGGCACAGCAGGGACGCGGCGACCCCGGTCGGTTCGGTCTCATTGAAAGCGCACGAAGTAGGACGGTAGGGGTAGGTTTCAGACCTACCCCTACCTGGCTGTTAACTTGGTAAGGAGGGGATTCCTGTGCAAGGGCAATGGTTGTTGGTTGGATTGTTGTTTATGCTGTTGATGTCCGCTCGTGCTCATGCTCAACCTAAAGACATCCTTTTCAGTTCGTCGCAGGGCTTAATGCAAATCAACACTGATGGGACAGGTTTGACACCTTTGAACCTTGAAGGTTTTTCTCCTCGTTGGTCACCTGATGGCACTAAATTTGCCTTCTTGACTTCCAGCAATGTAGGGTTAAATGTCGTTGTTGCTAACGCTGATGGAAGTAATCCTCAAACGCTAAATGTGCAAGTTGGCTTATCTGTTGGTTTGAAATGGTCACCTGACGGTCGCTATCTTGCCTTTCTGGGAATGAACAATGAACTGGTAATTGTTTCTGTTGCTGATGGTTCTGTCACAAATTTGGGCGTTAGGGTCGGTTTCAGCAGTAACATGGGGTTTCCCCTGCGCTTGTTCACATGGACTCCTGATGGAACGAGCATACTTTTCCCAGACGAATCAGGCAACTTAACCTATGTTCGCATCGCCGACAGAAATGTCACACCTTTAAACCTTCAAGGCACTGACCCTGTTTTTCATCCATCGGGCGCATTTTTCGTTTTTGTCACTGCCGTTAACAACACACCTCAGTTGTTCGTTGCCAAAGCCGACGGCAGCAACGCTCGCCCATTGAATTTGCAAGGAGCAAATCCCATTCTTTCGCCTAATGGAAAATTTTTGCTTTTCACTTCCAGCGGTTCATCCGCCCAAGCCTTTGTCCAAGAACTGGATAGCACTGGTAGTCCTGTTGGAACACCTGTTAACCTCGGCGTCAAGCCTCTTATTGAGGGTCTGTTTGCCAGTTGGTCTCCTGACAGCAGCAAAATCGTTCTAAGCGTTTCAGGAAGTAGCAATTTGGCTATCATCAACCGAGATGGGACAGGGCTGACTTTGCTGAATGTCTCTGGATTTGAACCGCAATGGCGTCCCTTGCCGAGGGTGCAAATGACGGTGACATCTGATGCCGATAGCGGTCCTGGTTCGTTGCGCGATGTCATTGAGCAAGCCAATGCTGCCAATGCCCCAGTTTTTATACGCTTTGACCGACCTATGACGATTCGCCTTCAAAGCCCGCTGCCGCCGTTGAACAATGTTAACGGCTTTCCCATCACCATCATCGGCGATGTGGATGGTGACGGTGACTCTGATGTCGTCATAGATGGCAACGGTCTTCCCCGTTCCCGTCAGCCAGCGGATGGCTTGACCATCCGGACGGCAGGAAATGTCGTGGATAGCATCACGCTGCAAGCGTTCCCTGGTAACGGCATCGTTATCACTGGTAGCGCTGCCAGAAACAATACGGTGCGCAACTGCACCGTTCAAAACAACGGAGCAAACGGCATCCGTATCGCTGATGGCGCTTCAGACAATTTAGTCACGGTTTGTTTCATTCACGGGAACAATGGCGATGGAATTCGGGTTGAAGGGAACACTTCACTTCGCAACCGATTCTCGGCTAACCGTCATATTGGACTCAACGGGCGATTAGGTATCAACCTCGTCGGTGGCACCGAAGACGCCAATGGCGTGACGGCAAATGACACAGGTGACGCTGACACTGGTCCGAATAATTTGCAAAACTTTCCCGAACTGATTTCAGCCGTCAAATTCGTTGACAGTATTTTAGTGCAGGGGCGCATTGACACGCCTAACCCAACTACCGTCAGGGTGGAAATTTACGGCAACGATGCTGCTGACCCGTCAGGTTTTGGAGAGGGTGAGCGATTTCTTGCAACTGTTACACCAAGCAGTGATGGACACTTTTCGGTCAGTGTGAGCAATGTGTCTGAAGGGCAATTTGTCACTGCCATCGCCATTGATGCGGACGGAAACACTTCGGAATTTTCCCGTGCGGTATCCGTAACGCCACCTCCACCTGCGCCGCAGTTGCTGTTTCCGAGAGGTGGCATTACTGTATCCACAACTCCCTTTTTCCGTTTGAAAGCACCAGCGACAACGGGTTTGGGACGCGTTCAGTTCCGCATTGAACTCAGCCAAGACAACTTTGCAACCATTGCCCGCACGATTGAACCGGGCACAGCAAATGGGTGGAATAGAGACGACTACGCTCCCGACGAAGAAGCCATCGCACAAATTCCTGCCGGCGCACCCCTTGCCACAGGCAACTGGCAATGGAGGGCAATCACCATTGACATCACTCGTCAAGTTGAAAGTGCCCTCAGCGCACCTGAAACCTTCCGAGCCGTTCCACCACCTCCGCCACCCAACTTGATAGAACCTGAAGATAACGCCATCGTTTCTGTCACTCCCGTCTTCAAAGTTCAAGGGACACTTCCATCAGGCGATCCGACTCGTTTGGTTTACTTTTTGGAGTTAAGCCAAGACAACTTTGCAACCATTGCGAGAACAATTGAGCCGGGCACAGCGAATGGTTGGGACAAAAGCGACTATGGACCTGACGAAATAGCGACGCTGACTTTGCCATCAACACAAGCCTTAACTGAAGGGTCATGGCAATGGCGGGTTCGAGCCGCTTTAGCAACGCAACCGACGGTGCAAAGTTTTCCAACATCACCCCGTTCGTTCACCGCTTTAGACAACCGCAACAAAATTCCAGCAGGCATCAGCCTGATGGGATTACCTTTCATTCCGACCAACCCTACGAGAGCAGGACTGGGTTTAACTTCCGATACAAGGGTGGCGATTTACGATACGGCGACAGGAAACTACAAGTATGATGCCAATGCTGAGCCTTTGCCGATTGCTGAAGGCAAAGCCTTTTGGGTAAAATCAACCAACGCTCAATCGCCGCAAATTAAAGGCACATTGTTTTCTTTTCCTGTTGCGGTTTCGCTTTTGAAAGGTTGGAATGCTGTTGGCAATCCGCTGCCAACGGCACTTATTTGGAAATTCACCGCTCCCACTAACATTCGCATCAAGCAAGGTTCATCAGAATTTACTTTGGAAGAAGCCATCCGCAAGGATTTAGTTTCCGCGTTCGTTTGGGTTTGGAACGAAACGGCGAACCGTTACGAACTCGTTTATGACCCGACAATTTTGCCTGCTCAAAGTGGCGACCCATTCCGCAACGATGTCCCATCGTGGCGTGGTTTTTGGATTTACGCCAAGGCTAACAATTTGCAATTGGTCATTGAACGATTGCCACGACTTGCTCCTTTGGTGAGCCGACAAGCGAGAAGAACTGCTTCCTCTGACGGCTTCACCTTGGCTTTTACCCTGCGCAAAAGCAATCAAGTTGTCGGCTCGGCATTAGTTGGAGTGAGATTAGGGCTGCCCACACGCTTAACATCGCCGCCACCACCATCGTCTCCCGACGGCAGAAATGATGCTTTGCTTTTGGATGGAGGCAACAGTGCTGACATCCGAACAAGCAAAGGAAAACAGATTTGGACTTTGCAAGTTAACGATGATGGTGAATTGGCATGGAAGGGGATTATCCCTAAAGGTTGGCAAGCAACCTTAATTGACCCGATAAATAACACAAAAATTTCGCTGCGCTCTCAATCTCGCTATCGTGTCCAAGCAAATCAAAGGCTAACCCTCATCGTTGAGCCCAGTGAGGTGCAACCTTTGCGCATCGTTAACCTGAGGGCACAGCAATTGCGTGGTCGAGGCGTTCAAATTTCCTTTGCCTTGACATCAGCAGCAAAAGCCGCTGTCACCATCATGACACTGACAGGGCGAAAGATTGCCGTTTTGGAAGGTGGCAACCTTACTGCTGGAACTCACCAGTTCATCTGGCGCGGAACTGACAATGGCGGTCAAGTTGTTCCTTTTGGTGTCTATCTCATCCAAGTGCGAGTTACCGATGAGATGGGGCGACAATCTCAAGCAGTGCGGACGGTGATGCTGAGATGATGTTGGCTGGAGAAAAAGACTTAAAAGGGGTGAAAACGATGGTAAGGAAGTTGGCGACTATTTTCTTCGCGGTGTCTGCACTTTCCCTGTTAAGTTTGTGCGGTTGTGGAGGAGGCAAAGCAGAACCTCAAACTGGCAACATCGTTGTCGTTTTCAATTTCCCTCCAGAAGAGTCTCGCCTTATCCCCTCAGCAACCACCGAGATAATTGTCTCCGTTATGGGCGGAGGACTAACTGCTCCGTTAAAAGGCACTGTCACTCGCTCCCAACCTCGCGTAGTTTTTACCCAACTCACTCCTGGCAATAAGTTCCTTTTAGCGTTCAGTCGCACATCGTCAACGGCTCAATTGCCTGCCACGATGGGTTTTGCCACTGCTACGGTTAGAGCGGGACAAACTACAAGGGTTGAGATTGAACTTCAACCCATCAAACCACCAACACCAGTTACATCAGAGCCATCTGGTTTGCAAGATAACGACAAAAACCAGACCCTTTTCCTTAAATCCACAAACGAAGGTTTGCAATGGTCAGGATTCTCAATACCTCAAAGGACAGTGACTTTTGATGCCCCCCTCGTTCTCCGCAACGGAGCAAGAATTGGGCAAACGGTTTCAACTCAAGTTACCGTAGAAAATCAGCTGGCAACAGCAACGATGAGGTTGGCTGGAGTGATGGGCGTGGGAGTGCCAGCAGGCGATTTTGCCAATTGTGTGGTTTTGGAGTTGAGTTTAACAAGAAAGGTCGGTATTGAACTCCAACTTGCTTTCTATCGCCTTTTCCTCGCCAGAGATTTTGGACCTGTGTGGATTAACAGCAGGATGGTTTTGGATGAACAAGTTTCAACTGGCGAGGTTCATTCGGTGCTTGTTAGCGGACAAATAATGGGTGTTACACCAAGTCCCTTCTCTTTCGCCTCACCTGTGAACAAGTTGGATGCTCCCAATTACGACGGAAACTTGAATGCTTATCTGCCTCAAGTTCAAGAAAACCGCTACGACTTCAGTGAAGTTCAAATTCAGGAAAATCCACCTGGAAATCCCTTCTGAAGTGGCTTGTCTAAAAAGACTTCTGGACAGCGGTGACGAATTGAATGCGATTAAACTCGTTGCACCTTTCTGCCTTCGTTGGAGGATTTTCAGCCCTATCACCTTACAACTTCGCCTTTGCTCCTTGTGGTAACCTTCTCAGCCATCTAAAGTTGGAGCGTGCGAAAGAGAGCTTTTGGCACTAAAATTTGAGACAGCGAAAATCAACGCTTAGAAAGGTGAGGGAAAATGAAGGTTGATGTCCGATATGGACGAACGCACCTTGAAGTTGAAGTGCCTGACGAAAATTTGATGGCTGTTTGTCGCCTTCAACCTGTTTCAGCCCTTGCTGACCCGCAAGGTGAAATTGAAAATGCCCTTGATAAATTTAACGGGACGCCACCGCTTCGTGAGTTAGCGAAAGGCAAAGAAAGTGCTTGCGTTGTCGTTTGCGATAAAACTCGCCCTGTCCCAAACTCGCTCATTTTACCCCCTTTGCTTCGCCGTTTGGAAGAGGCGGGCATAAAGCGAGATAAGATAACCGTCCTGATTGCCACTGGCACTCACCGCCCAAACTTGGGTGATGAATTGGTTGAAATGCTTGGCGAATTCGTCGTTGAAAATTACCGAATTGAAAACCATGTTGCCACCGACATGGAAAGTCACGCCGATTTGGGTTGGACGAGCAAAGGTATGCCCATTCTCCTTGATAGGCGTTATGTTGAAGCGGAGTTGAAAATCATCGTCGGTTTGATTGAACCTCACTTGATGGCTGGTTATTCAGGCGGTCGGAAAATTCTTTGCCCTGGCATTATTGCTATGCCTTGCATGAAGGTCTTTCACGGGGCGGAATTCATGGGTCATCCTAAATCGGTAACGGGTGTCCTTGATGATAACCCCGTTCACATGACGGCAATGGAAGTGGCAGATAAAGTGAGTTGCCATTACGCTGTTCATGTGACCCTTGATGAAAAGCGAAGAGTCACGGGCGTTTTCGCTGGTGGTATCCATGAGACATTTTACTCTGGCGTTCAATTCGTTGACAAAGTTGCGAAAATTCCTATCCCTGAGCCTGCCGACATCGTGATAACTTCAAGCGCAGGATACCCTCTTGACGCTACTTTCTACCAAGCCATCAAAGGTTTGGTTGGCGTGATGCCAATACTGAAGCGAGGGAGCACTGTTATCTTGGCTGCATCCCTTTCCGAAGGACTTGGGCTTCCTCGCTTCCGTGAGATTTACACCGAATTCCGAACTTGGGACGAGTTCAAAAGGCTCATTTACTCGCCCGATTACTTCCGCGAAGACCAATGGATGGTTCAAGAGCAAATGAAAGTTGCAGAGATAGCCGATATTTGGGTTTACAGCGACGGTGTTCCCACAGAGGATTTGGAACTCGTGAAAGTCAAGCCGCTGATGTCTTTGCAGGAAGGTTTGGAGCAAGCACTCAAAAAGCACGGTCCAAATGCCAAAGTTGTCGTTGTCCCAGAAGGTCCGTATGTCATGCCTGTCGTCAATAACTCAAACCGATAATTCCTCTCGTGGAAGGACACCTATCCTTAGGAGTTACGCAGTTGGATGTAGGAGCGGCTGCTAAGCCGCCCGCAAGGGCAGTTTTAACCCCTTACAAAGGATGTTTTCGGGCAGACTATAGTCCGCCCCTACACGAAATGGCATCAACTGCGTAAGTCCTAATGGCAAGTTTTTGAGATTGAAAATCCGCAGTGAGGAGAGTGAAGGTAGCACGAAGTGGCTATCAAAAAATTTCAGCCATCGTTTTTTTGGAAGCAAATTCTCACCAATCCCATTCCCGCAAGTTTACAACTTCCCAACTGCTTGAAGGGCTTTTTTGATGGCTTCAACTTCGGCATCGGTGCAAGGGACAAGAGGCAAGCGAGGTGTGCCAACTTTGAAGCCGAGCAAGTTAAGTGCCGCTTTGATTGGTGCTGGGTTAGGACTCGTTGGCGGAAACAAAGCGCGAATGAGAGGCATCAACTTAAAGTGGATTTGACTTGCCGTTTTCAAATCGCCTTTTTCAAGGTTGTCAATCATTTGCTTGCACTCCTGCCCGCAAATATGCGAAACAACGCTGATGACTCCAACTCCCCCCAAAGCGACGATATGGAAAGTGTCTTCATCGTTTCCACTCCAAACCGCAAAACCTTCAGGCGCTTTGGCACAAATGTCGGCAACTTGCTTCATGTCACCGCTCGCTTCTTTAATGCCCACGATGTTCGGAACTTCCTCCGCAAGTCTCAAAGTCGTGCTGGCTTCAATGTTGCGACCTGTTCGGCTTGGAATGTTGTAGATGATAACGGGCAGAGATGTCGCTTCAGCAACGGTCTTGAAATGCTGAAACAAACCTTCTTGGTTTGGTCGGTTGTAATAGGGGCAAACAAGCAAAACTCCGTCAACGCCAATTTGCTCCGCTTCTTTCGTTAACTCAACACTTTCGGCAGTGTTGTAGTTGCCAGTGCCAGCAATCACTTTAGCCCGACCTGAGGCTGCTTCCTTGACAACTCGGAAAAGTTCAAATTTCTCCTTGTGTGACAAAGTCGGTGATTCGCCAGTTGTGCCAGCGACAACGATACCTTCCGAACCTGTTTGAATCAAATGCTCAACAAGTCTTTCCACCTCAGCGAAATTGACTTGCCCGTCCTCACCGAAAGGCGTGACCATCGCTGTGATAACTCGCCCTAACTCTCTTCCTTTCTTGTCCATCACCAATCACCCCTTAGCGATGTTAGTTTGCAAGGGGCATGGAAGTTGGTTAAACTGATAGCAAAAACCAAAAAGGAGGTCAACTTCCATGCCCAATTCACGCCAACCGAAGATTTTATCATAGGACTTACGCAGTTGATGTCACTTTGTGTAGGGGCAGACGATAGTCTGCCCGAAAACATCCTTTATAAGGTTAAAACTGCCCTTGCTGGCGGCTTAGCAGCCGCCCCTACATCCAACTGTGTAACTCCTACCAATTAATTTCATTCAAAGCGGTTTTTGATGAAACCCGTCGGGATAAGCGAATGTTGGACAAGTTGCTGGCGGGAAAGGAAGGCATCTTGGCAGTGAAAGGCTATTGGTGGTGGGAGCAAGATGGGGTCTGGTTGCTGTCTGGCTTTGCAAAGCAGTTGCATTCCGATTCCGCAAGCGTTAGATTGAGCAAGTGGTGGTAGTTCATGGATGAACGGACGATGAGGGTGCTTGAACTTGCCAAAATCCTTCATGCCCTTGAGGAGCGATGTGCCACTGAAATGGCAAAGGAACTTGCCCGCTCACTTTTGCCATCTTCGGATTTGGAGGAAGTCAGGCGACGGCTCAAGGAAACTTCCGATGCCCGACGAAGATTTGATCAGTTTGGGGCACCTCCCCTCAGTGGCATAAACGACATACGACCAATTCTGGAACGAGCGCAACAAGGGATGGTGCTTGAGCCGAAAGAATTGCTAACAATTGCGAGAACTTTGGAACGAGCAACCGAGTTGAAACTTTGGATGCTCAAAAGCGACATCAACGACAGTTTGAAACTGCATGCTGAACGAATTGGTGACCATGCAAAACTCATTGCCCATATCCGTTGGTGTATCGGAGAGGATGGTCAAGTCCTTGATAGGGCAAGCGACGAACTTGCCAGTTTAAGGCGAAGGATTAAGACCGTCCAGCAAAAGATGCAGCAAAAACTTCACGACATGCTTCGTGACCCGTCAATCACGAAGTTTTTGCAAGAGCCGTATTACACCATCCGCAGCGGTCGTTATTGCTTGCCTGTCCGAGCGGAGTTCAAGCAGCACTTTCTCGGCATCGTCCACGACAAATCTTCTTCAGGGATGACGCTTTTTATTGAGCCTGAACCTTTGGTTGAAATGGGCAACGAAGTAAGGATGCTTCAGGCGGACGAGGAACTGGAAGTCGCTCGCATTTTGCGATACTTGACGACGGAAGTGGTTTCAGGGCTGAGCCTTATCGCTCAAACCCTTGATGCTGTTCGCCGTCTTGATTTCGCTTTCGCCAAAGGGAAACTTTCGCAAGATTTGCGGGCATACGAACCTGAACTTAACACTGACGGCATCATCAAACTCCGAAGGGCAAGGCATCCCTTGCTTCACTTTCAAGGCTTCGTCGTGCCCATTGATTTTGAACTTGGCATTGACTTTGATGTGCTCATCATAACTGGACCGAACACGGGTGGCAAAACTGTAACGCTAAAAACTGTTGGGTTGCTGACTTTGATGGCTCAATGCGGATTGCATGTTCCAGCAGCGGAAGGGGCGAAAATTTGCTGCTTTAGGCAAGTTTTTGCCGACATCGGCGACGAGCAAAGCATTGAGCAAAGTTTGTCAACTTTCTCAAGCCACATGAGCCACATCGCAAAAATGCTTGCTCGTGCCGATGACAAGACACTAATTCTGCTTGACGAGTTAGGTGCTGGAACTGACCCCATAGAAGGTTCTGCTTTGGCGAAAGGGATTTTGCTCTTTTTGCACAGACAGGGAGCAAAAGTTGTTTGCACCACTCACCACAGCGAATTGAAACACTTCGCTTTCAGGCAACAAAGGTTTGAAAATGCCAGCGTCCTTTTTGACCCTGAGACTTTGCGACCGACTTATCAGTTGGTCATCGGCATACCAGGGCAAAGCCACGCCATTGACATCGCCAAAAGGCTTGGTGTCCCCATCGCAGTTGTGAAAGAAGCGAGGCGACAGTTGCCGAAAGACAGAAAGGAAACGGAAGAACTGATTAGCCAGTTGACTGAAGAGAAACAGGCTGCTGAGCAAAGGAAATTTGAGTGGGAGCAAAAGTTGAAAGAGTTGAAGCGACGGGATGAGGAATTGAAAGAGCGAGAACGAAAGTTGCGCGAAGAGGAACAGAGAATTTTGGCGGAAGCGAGAAAGCAGGCTGAGGCTTTGGTAAGGCGAGTTGAAGGTCAAGCGGAGGAGTTGATGAAATTGCTCAGAAAGCAACTTGCAACACCGCAAGTTATCCCTGCTGAAATTCGCCAGCGAATAAGACAACTTTGGCAGCAAATTCCACCATTAGTTGCTCAGACAACAGAGCCAGTGCAGCAAATTTCTGCTAACCAAACTTTCGCCGTCGGCTCAAATGTCCGCATCCGAGACATTGGCATCATCGGCAAAGTCGTTTCGGTTGATAGCGAAGGCGATGATGTTCAGGTTGACCTTGGTGGAGTGAGGGTTTGGGTTGCAGCGACAAAACTTGAACCTGTAAGCGATGAGGCAGCGATACCAGCAACTCAGGCTGAAGTCACTGCTTTTCGGGTCAAAAAGATGTTTTCAGTGCCAACAGAACTGAACCTTTTGGGCAAGCGGGTTGATGAAGCCATTGAAATGGCTGAAAAGTTCCTTGACGATGCTTTGTTGGCTGGGCACAAAGTCGTCAGGATAGTTCACGGCAAAGGCACAGGCAAACTTCGCCAAGCCATTCACGATTACCTTCGCAATCACTCGCAAGTTAGGTCTTTTGAGTTAGCACCAATTCACGAAGGCGGTGAAGGCGTCACAATCGTTTACCTTCAAAGTTGAAACTCAAAAGGGAGTGATTGCCAATGGGTTATGTGACGATGTGGGCTTATGTTTGGGATTTCAAGACTGTCGGGATAAGCAAGACAATTCGGGAGTTGAAAGACGCTGGGCTGGACGCTGTGAGCGTGGCAGCAAAATATCACACCGTTGAGCACTTTCAAACTCGCTCTAAAACTCAGAAGTGGTTTGTCGCCCGCGATGCTGCTTTTTACTTCCAGCCTAAAATGAGCCTTTACAAAAACACGAGCATCAAACCCTCTCCCTCAGGCTTGCTCAAAGAAGGCGATTTGTTCGGTCAAATTTGCGACGCTGCTGAAAGGGCAGGTTTGAAAATCATCGCTTGGACAGTTTTCCTGCACGACACTCGTGCTGGCTTGTCCAACCCAGAACTTTGCATGGTCAACTGCTTTGGCGATGTTTACACCTCAAACCTTTGCCCTTCTAACCCTCAAGTTCGTGAATTTGCCAAAGGACTTGCTAAAGACCTTTCCCGCTACCCGTTGATGGCGATAGAGTGTGAGTCGCTTCATTATGGTGGAGTTGGTCACTTTCACGCTCACGAAAAGATTGGCATCCAGTTAGGCGAGTTGGAACGAATTTTGCTTGGGCTTTGCTTTTGCAAATCGTGTCAAACCTTTTCCCTTCGGCGAGATTTGAAATTGGCGGCTTTGAAGCGTCAGTTGGCAAAGTGGCTTGAACCTGTTTTCCAAAGGGGCAAACCTTTGGCTGACGATGTGACCGATTTTTTGGAGCGTCACCCCGATTTGAAAGCACTTCTGGAAATCAGGAAGGAAGTGGTGGCAAGTTTGGTTGCTGAAGTTTCGGAAAACAGCAAAGTGCCTCTCTCCTTCATTCTGATGGGCTCTGAACACGAGATTGGCACTTCGGCGAAAGAGTTGAAAACTTTCGTCCAAAGTTTTGAAATCCTCGCCTACACTCATAACCCACGAGAAGTCCACAAGAAGACCAAAGACGCTTTAAAGGTCATAGAGGACGGAGAAAAACTCGTTGTCGGGTTGCAAACTTACCAGCCTTCGGTCACGGAAAAGGAAAATTTGCTGGCTTTGGTTGAAGCAGCAAAAAGTGCTGGCGCAAAGAACCTTTCTTTTTACCACTACGGCATCATGCCACCAAGCCACCTTGATTGGGTTAAGGAAGCCATCGCTTTGAAATGGCGATGACCAGTTCGCTTTGTCAAGTCAAATTTTGGAGGTGAAAGCAATGAGGCTTAAAGATAAGGTCGCAATCGTTACTGGCGCTGCTCGCGGGATTGGAAAGGGCATCGCTGCCAAATTCGCACAAGAGGGAGCGAAAGTCGTCGTCAACGACATCAACGATGAAGGCGGGCAAAAAACTGTTGAGGAGATTAAGCAAAAGGACGGTGTGGCTATCTATTGCCGTGCGGATGTAGCCGACAGCAAGCAAGTGGAGGCAATGGTGAAAACTGCCGTTGAAAATTTCGGGAGGTTGGATGTTTTGGTTTGCAACGCTGTTTGTGCAACTGAAGACATATTGGCTGACAACTTGGATGCCAACTTGAAGGTAAATGTTCAAGGGACATATTTTTGCTGCCAACATGCTATCCCTGTCATGAAAGCCAACGGCGGAGGTAGCATCATCATCCTCTCTTCGGTGAACGCAATTTTGGGCATGCAAGGAATTCATGCCTACTCGGCATCAAAAGCGGCTTTGATTGGTTTGGCGAGAAGTTTGGCAGTTTGGCACGGGCGCGACCAAATCCGAGTTAATGTCATCTGCCCTGGCACTATCCAAACGGAGATTTGGGAACCGATATTGCAAAAGCAGCCTCAAATTTGGGATGAGATGGTTCGTTGGTATCCCCTGGGAAGGCTCGGCAAAGTTGAAGATGTGGCTAACATGGCGCTCTTTTTGGCTTCCGATGAAAGCAGTTTCGTTACGGGAGCAGTTTTCGTAGTTGATGGTGGTCTGACGGCGGGTTTGTTGGAGTTTGGAAAGTTGCGTTGACAAATTCCCTCTTCAAGCGTTCCATTGGGCTTCTCAAACTTTTGAAGGGAGGTGCAAAATTTTGCCGAAAACTTTTCAATTAGGCGATTTTGTCCTTTTGATTCCTGCTGAACCTGAAAAGCATCAAAGGTGGATTGCAAGGGTGGGTGAGAAGTTTTCAACTTCGGCAGGAGTTTTTGACTTGGCAGATTTGGTTGGGCGAGAGCAAGGTTGCTCTATCGTCTCACACTTGGGCGGAAAAATTTTCGCCTTCAAACCTACTCCCGCTGATTGGGTCCTTCATGCTGTCAAAAGGCAAACTCAAGTGACCTACCCGAAAGAGATGGGATACATCCTCGTCAGGGCTGGTGTTGTTCCTGGCAGCATTGTTGTTGAATCTGGCAGCGGAAGCGGTGCTTCAACGCTAATGTTCGCTTTTGCTGTCGGTGACAACGGGCATGTTTTCTCTTACGAGCGCCGACCCGAGTTTTCTGAACTGGCAAGGCGCAATGTTGAGCGAGCAGGGTTGTCCCATCGGGTTACTTTCAAGGTGAAGGACATCGCAGAAGGTTTTGACGAGCGGGATGCCGATGTGGTCTTCCTTGATGTCCGCGAACCTTGGCTTTACTTGAAGCAAGCGATGGAAACATTGGCGGATGGCGGAACTTTGGTCGTGCTCGTGCCTACCACGAACCAAGTGAGCGAGACTTTGAAGGCGATGCAAAATTTGCCCTTTGTTGACATTGAAGTCAGCGAGTTGCTTTTACGCCACTACAAGCCCAACCCAGATAGACTCCGCCCCGAAGACAGAATGGTTGCCCACACAGCATTTTTGATTTTCGCCCGCAAAGCAGCGAAAGTTCACCAGGATGTCAAAATTGGTGAAGGCGTTGAAACATGGAGCGAGAACGAAACTTGCCAAGATTTTGGTTGCTCCGAAGGTTGAGGCGGTGGGTCATCAAACCGCAAAAGGAACTGGCAAGATGGCAGCGTCGCTACCACAGTTCGCCTTTCGTCGTCCTGCCAAAATTTTTGCGCGAGTGCAAGTTGCTACTATCCATCGCCTTGAAACTTCAACCTGACATAGTGCTTGGAAACGCAAGAAGCGGTTACCCTTATGTCAAGACGATTGAGCATCGGCTTAAAGAAGCGGGCATAGAAGTCCGATATGAGCGACTTTGTTCAGCGTGGGGACATAAGTTGCATTTCTCCCTCAAACCAGCATCTTCAGTCCATTGGCTGCACCAAGCCCTGGCTCAGCGGAGGCGTATCCTCATGGTTGATGTGTCCCGAAAACCTTTCTCCGATGCCCAACGCATTGTCAGCGGAGTTATCCTCTGGCTTTACAACGAGGCTGTTAGCAAATTCACAGGCGAACCGCAACCCAACAATTTTGTCCCGTCAATAACCCCTCAAATGCGCGATTACCTTCGCAAGCAACCTAACTTCAACGAGGCCCTTGAAGAAGTTTGTGAGGTTCTGAAGAGAAACATGGGGCAAGGGGCATGGGGCGTGGAAAGGGAACTCAAGACACAGAAACCTGAAATTCAATATCCACTTACTTTCGCCCGTCACCTGCTCGTTCGTAACCTTGAAAATTTTTCGTGGGACGATGAACACGGTTGCCTTTTGCCCATCAACATTTCGTTAGAGGCTTGGATTGACGACCGAACAGACAAATACGCGTGGCTGCCTTTTATCGTTCGCTGGCTCTTTTGAAGTTCGTAAAGCAAACTTCGCTCGCTATCGTGACTGTGAGGCAAAATGAATAGGACTTACGCAGTTGATGTCATTTTGTGTAGGGGCGGACGATAGTCTGCCCGAAAACATCCTTTATAAGGGGTTAAAACTGCCCTTGCGGGCGGCTTAGCAGCCGCCCCTACATCCAACTGCGTAACTCCTAATGGATTAGGAGCGTGATTGCAAATGCTTCGCTTGTTTAGGCGAAAACCAGAAGAGCAAAAACCAGAGCAAGAAAAGCAAGGGCAAGAAGGGGAAACTAAGCCAAAGTCACCTTTGGAGTTCCTTTGTGAGCAGCCCACTGACGGCGCTTGGCTGGAAACCAGTGACAAGGAAGGGCGCAAACTTTTCTTGCCCTTAACCTGCAACTCAATTTTGCTTGGAACATCAGACGAGTGTGATGCCAAGTTGACCGAGAATTTGGTTGGTTGGGAAAAAGTCAGGGAAAAACACGCTCGTATTGAAAATTGGCGAGGACAGTGGGTGCTCGTTTCCTTTGACAAAAATTCTCCAATTTTCGTCAACGGTAAACGGACAGGCGAAAATGTCTTGCGTGATGGTTGGGAAATTCAATTGGGCGAAAATGGTATCAGGTTTGTTTTCCGAGAAGCGAAGCCACAGGGGTGAACCACCAATGGGATGGAAGCAAAGGTTCGCTAAACTCACAGGTCGGTCAGGTGCTCGTGCCCTTTTCGGAGCAATTGGGGGTTTCGTCGCTTGGCTTCTCGTTGAACCTTTCGCTACGGATGTGAAGTCAATTCGCGAACTGTTTGAAAGCACCGAAAGCGAACCCGTTGCTCTGCTGTGGGCTATGGTCGGCGCTTTCATCGGTGTAGCAATCGTCGGACTTGAGGAACTTTTCTGGGGCAACAGGCAAAAGGCTTTAAGGAGCGTTATCGTCACAGGGCTGCTGGGAGTTTTCGGTGGATCACTCGCTTTCACCATCGGAGGTCGGGTTTTCAACCTTTTCGGTTCATTGGTGCTAAGTTATGCTGAAGGCGACCCGATGCAAATCTTTTGGCTCATCATTGCCAGAAGTTTAACTTGGGCACTTGTCGGGGCGTTGCTTGGTCTGGCGCTCGGTATTGCACGAGGTTCGGTGAAAGGTGCAGTAAATTTGGCAATTGGTGGCTTGTTAGGTGGCTTCATTGGTGGCGTCACCTTTGACACTCTTGCTCCACTGCTTGGGTTCACTTTGACTTTTGGCTTAGTTGAGAGTGGATGGGCAAGCAGGCTTTTTGGATTGACAATCATGGGAGCGCTCATCGGTCTTTTCAGCACCCTCGCAGAGCAACTTCTCTCATCGGCTTCGCTAAAAGTCATCTCATCAGGTCGGATGGAAGGTCGTGAATTCGTCGTTGACAAACCTTTGGTCACTATCGGTCGCGACGAAAGATGCGACATTGCACTTTACTACGACAGGGACATAGCCATGCGTCATGGAGTTTTAAGGTTAGAAAGTGGCGGTTACGCTATTGTGCCAGAAGCCAACGCATTAGTGCTTGTCAACAATCAACCAGTTCGCCACCAAATTCTCAAAGACGGCGATGTCATCACTATCGGTCAAACCCGATTGCTTTTCCGAACCAGATACGCCAAGGCAGCCTTGGAAAGAACTCCGTCACCAAAGATTTGTCCATCTTGCGGAACATTCAATAGAGCAACGGCAAAATTCTGCCATCAATGTGGAAAGGCACTATGAAAGGACACAAGGGGCTTCCATGCCACGCCGACTTTTCAAAATTTCATCGGCATGGGACAGAGCCCATGACCTACAAATGACATCGCTCTTTACCACAAACTTTGTTGGTGACTTATGTAGGGCGAGGCTTCCATGTCCCGCCGACTTTTCAAATTTCGTCAGCAGGGGACAGAGCCCCTGCCCTACAAAGCCCATCTTGCACGAAAGGCGGTAAGGCGAAACTGGCAATGTGAACTTCAGGGCTGTAATAACGGCATTTGACCAATCCTCGCTCTTTTTGTCTTCGCTGCAATTCCGCTAAGTCCAAATCTGGCAAAAAACTTCCAGCCATAGCATAAGCCCATAAACCTGAAGGGTAAGTTGGCACGAAGCCAAGGTAAAGCCTCACTTGCTCAAAAACTTGCCTTAAGTTCCGCCAAACCATTTTCAATTCATTTTGGAAGTAAAAGGGCGTGCCACATTGGAGTGCCAAAATGCCATTAGGCTTGAGCGCTCGTTTGCAGGAGTTAAAAAAAGACGGCTCAAAAAGCGGCAATGCAACTCCGATAGGGTCAGTGCTATCAACGATAATGGCGTCAAATTCCCAACTGAAGTTTGGCATCCATTTTTCGCCTGCGGCGACGACGATTTGAACTTTTTTGTCGTCAAAAACGCCACAATGAACCGAAGGGAGCAACTCTCTGCAAGCGGAAAGGACAGCCTCGTCAATTTCAACCCAAAAGACTTTTTGGACACTTGGATGGCGCAAAACTTCACGAACAGTTCCACCGTCTCCGCCCCCGATGACCGCTACTGTTTTAGGCTCGTCAAGGCTAATCAATGCTGGATGGACGAGCATCTCATGGTAAAAGGCTTCATCGGCTTCAGTCAGCATCACTTTACCGTCAAGGGCAAGCAAGCGTCCCAGTTCGCTCGTTTCGGCGACGATGAGTTCCTGATATGCTGTTTTTTGACGCAAAAGCCACTTTCGCACTTTCAGGCTCAAATGCACTCCATCCGTTTGCTGCTCGGTGAAAAAATCATCTTCACTCACGGCCATACCCCTCGCTCAAGTTCAATAACTTTCAACCTGCGAGGCTTAAAGTAGTCTCGGATGACATCAAGAGCACGCTCAGGAAAAGTTTCGCCACAGGTGAAAACATCAACAGCGATGTAGCGCATTTCAGGCCAAGTGTGGATGAAAAGGTGGCTCTCGGAAACGATGGCTACTGCACTAACGCCATAGGGTTCAAAGGTGTGAACGATGAGCCTGAGCAAAGTAGCGCCACTGGCTTTCACCGATTCCTCCAACGCTTCTCGGATTGCAGTTGCAGAGTAAATTCTTTCATTGCAATCCCAGCACTCAGCGATGAGATGCTTCCCCACGCCCCGGCGGAGGGCGGGGGACATCATAACGCTTTCCATCTCGTTATCGGTGCGCCCCATTGTCACCTCCTGAATGAGTTGCATCGCCGACACCTCCTATCCTTTGATTTTCGGATGGAAGCGGGCAATGCCCGCAATCGCTTGCACAAAAAATGACCTTTCATTCTGACCATTTTGCGTCCCAAAAGTTACGCTCTTAACGCCAATAAACGCAAGCAGCAACCACACTGCCGCAAATGACAACCTTGTGCTCCGTTGAAACCTGAAAAATTCGCTTCAATGGCAATTCTCTGACATTGAAGGCTTCTTCAACCATTTTCGTCGCTTTGGTTAATGCTTCTTCCGCTGTTTCGCCTTCGCTTTCCATGACAATGCCAAATCCGTCTTCAGCAAGACCAACTGCCAACGCTACGGCTATTCTTTCGCTGGGCACATCGCTTGTTCGCTCAGCGTAAACGCACGGGACTAAAGCACCACGCGGCAAGACAGGTCTCTCCAAAACCACCTCGGCGCCTGGTGGGACTATGCTTGACACCTTTATCAGGTTAACATTGCCTATGCCTGCATCCAAAAGGGCATTGTCAAAAGCGTTCAGCAAAGTGCCACCTTCCGCTTTGCCAGCAACGAGATACAACTTGCTAACTTCCAGCAATTCAAGCACCTCCCTTTTTGCTTGAAGGCTGACCCGCATTTATGTCGTTGCAGCCTCTTCGTCTTCAAAGATGTTGCCCTCAAGTTTTCTGTTCTCAATTTGAGGCTTGCTCAGCAACTCAATTCGGTAAAGTGCTGAGCAATACCAAACTTTTTTTGGCACAACTTTCGTTGGCAGCCAAGCCCATGACCTCATCGTTTCAATGTAGCCCCAGTTGATGTAGCCGTTGAAATCGTCCCTCAAGTCAGTTATCGCTGCTTTGCTTTCAAGCAGGAACTTTTGAATGCGTGCCCATTTGTCAAGGCTTGACTCAACATGGGTCAGACCGAAATAACCTGCGCTGCCTGCACCTTTTAAACAAAGCAAACCTCTTTCAACGAAAGCCTTAAATCCGACGAAACTTTCCGTCGGGTCACAAAGGAAAGTGTCAAAAGCGCCAACCCACTCATCAGGCAAAGGCTCACGCAAGTCATGCTTTACGGCTTGCAAATTTGCCAAGCCTTCTTGTTTCGCCACTTCGTTGATGAAGTTCACTAACCGCTGGTCAATGTCAATAGCGAGCACTTTCTTTGGTGCACCTGTTAGAGCAGCAGCAACACTTATCAAATCGTCGTCGCCCAACACAATCACATCTTTGCCCTCAAGGTCGCCCCGTTGCCAAGCGAAAGCAATTCGGGCAAGTGTTGTCCCTTCGGTCACATAGCCTTGGTCGTAGTCTTGAATTGCTTCAGGTCGGTTTTGGCAAACAGCGATGAACCGCTCTACTGTTCCTCTTAGAAGTTTCCTAAAGTCAACACCTCTACCCTCACATGCATCGCAAATTGCTTCACGGGATGGAAAAATTCCGAGCGCCGACACAAAATTGCGTCCAGCATCTGTCAGGCGCAGTTGCCCATCAGTTGCTGCAATCAAACCGTCGTTGACCATTTTGTTCCAGAAAGCGCACAAAAATCGCATCGGTGCGTGGCTTAGCCTTACCGCTTCCCAAAGGTCATCAGTTGCCAAGAGCGCTGATAGTGCCCGTTCTGCATCTCTCGGCGAGAAAGGAATTGGTGCATCTTTTCTTGTGGCATCAATCAAAATTGCCAGTTTCGCTTCCGCTTCACGCCTCTCCATTTTGCTCTCCCTCACGGTCAATTTGCTGTTCGTTTTTCTCGTCACTCTGGGACAGTCAAAAAAAACTGCCTGCCCCTGCCGCTCAGTGGAGCAGTCAAACCTTACCATCCTGCCTTCACTGGCGGCTCGCATCAGTCTTAAACCCGATGCTCCAACGAGCCTTTTCGCTCGCGCGCCGAAAAGGAGCGGCTGAAAGCAGGATAATAGCCAAATTGTCCGAAAAAACATTAACGCAGGTGAGTTTGAATGTCAATACTTTTGAGTGCTAAATAATCAACTCGGCAATTGATTGAACAACTTGCTCTGCAGCGCCTCGGTGAAGCGAAAGCAAATGCTCTGATTGCCAAGCAATCGTCTTACGAAGCGATTCAGAAGCGAGCAACTTTTGGGCAACTTGGGCTAATCCTTTCTCATCACGAACTTGAAAACCGATTTTCTCATTCAACACCAACTCAGCGTGTGGTCTGAAGTTATCAATGTGCGGACCAAAAATCACTGGGACACCGTGCAAAACAGGCTCCATGATGTTGTGCCCGCCCCTCGGTATCAAACTGCCACCAATGAATGCAATGGCAGCGAGTCCGTATAATTTTCCAAGTTCACCGATAGTGTCTAAGACGATGACCTCCTTTTGCCGCAAAGGTTTACCAACACACATGGAGCGCCGAACAGGAGTTAAGCCAAAGGACTTGATGATTTCAACAACTCTCTCCGTCCTCTCAAGATGTCTCGGAGCAATCATTAGGCGCAAGTTGGGAAATTGCTTGCTTAGAATTTGGTAAGCCTTCAAGACTGCTTCTTCCTCGCCTTCGTGGGTGCTGCCAGCAATGAAAAGCAAAGTCTCGCTGAATAGCCCAAGTTCTGACTGAAGGGATGCTTTAATGCTTTCACTCAACCCCACTTGCGGTTGATCCAATTTGACATCGCCTGTAACCTTAACTCGCTTAGGCTCAATCCCCATTTTCAAAATTCGCTCGGCGTCAAGTTTGCTTCGCATCAAGCAAATATCAAGGTGGCTTAAAAGCCAACTGTAAACTTTTTTGCCCAACGGTGTTTGAGACCTTGCGAAAGTTGCATCGGATATGCGACCGTTGATCAAAACGACTTTTGCCCCGAAATTTTTTGCCTCGTGCATCAAGTTGCCCCAAAGTTCCGTCTCGGTCAAAATCAGAGCATCGGGCTTGACCCGCTCCATTGCCCACTTCGGGAAAGGGTTGATGTCAAAAGGCAAAAAGGCGAATGCATCGGCATTTGGGATTCTTTGCTTCGCAGTTTGTATTCCTGTCTCCGTCACCGTTGTGACCAAAAGCCAAGAGTTTGTGAACTTCCGCTTGAGTGCTGCAACGATGCTGCTCGCGGCAACAACTTCGCCGACAGAAACGGCATGAACCCAAAAGCGAGGTTTACCTTCGGACTTTGCCCATTCCTTCGGGTAGCGACCAGTCCAGTCATAAAATGCACTTATCCTCGTTCCATCCAAAACTCGCCTTAGCCCGTAAGCGAAAAAGGCTGGCGACAAAAGCCACATCCCTTCATTGTAAACGAGCCACATGCTCCGATGACAAAAACATCCTGACAAGACATCCATCGCCTCCAGTGGCAAATTTTAAAACGGACACGAGAACGCAGTGTAGCACTTCAGTCAAGTGGGGTGAGAAAAATGGGTGCGGTGTCACAGTGGTTGGAGCAGCGCTTCCGATTGAGCGAACGCAAAACCGATATCCGAACGGAAGTTTTAGCCGGGTTGACAACTTTCCTGACAATGTGCTACATCATCTTTGTCAACCCTGTCATCCTTGGCGCCGCTGGGATGGACAAAGGTGCTGTCATGATTGCCACATGTGTCGGCGCAGCCATCGGGACTTTCCTCATGGGGGTCCTCGCCAATTACCCAATCGCAATGGCTCCAGGGATGGGGCACAACGCTTTCTTCGCCTTCATCGTTTGCGGGGCGATGGGCTTTACTTGGCAACAGGCTTTGGGTGCTAACTTCATCTCTGGCGCTTTGTTTACCATCCTCGTTCTGGCAGGAATGAGCCAAGCGTTCATTGACGCGGTGCCGAATTCCCTCAAACACGCGATTGCTGTCGG
>Ga0209289_100183_pt1 | contig 37078 bp, 26 predicted proteins | sample GXS110809BmetaG_FD_184121 | JGI IMG/M metagenome (GOLD analysis project Ga0209289, IMG submission 184121) | Hot spring microbial communities from Gongxiaoshe hot spring, China to study Microbial Dark Matter (Phase II) - GXS 110809B (SPAdes)... ...
ATATCTTAATACAAAATATCACTACCGGATATATGCAAAGAATGTTACGGGTTCGGGATCCCCATCATCAGTAACATCAGCACCAATTGGTGTAAGCTCAATATTTGAGAAAACCATCGGCGGAAGCTTAGGTGATTATGCTTATTCAATAATTCAGAGTACGGATGGAGGCTTTGTTGTTGCTGGAGAAACTTACAGCTTTGGCGCAGGTTGGCTTGACTTTTACATAGTGAAGTTAGATAGTTCGGGGAATGTCTCCTGGACCAAAACCATCGGCGGAAGCAATGATGATAGGGCTCATTCAATAATCCAGAGTACAGATGGAGGCTTTGTTGTTGCTGGATATACTTACAGCTTTGGCGCAGGTGGAGATGACATTTACATAGTGAAGTTAGATAGTTCGGGGAATGTCTCCTGGACCAAAACCATCGGCGGAAGCAATGATGATAGGGCTCATTCAATAATCCAGAGTACAGATGGAGGCTTTGTTGTTGCTGGATATACTTACAGCTTTGGCGCAGGTGGAGATGACATTTACATAGTGAAGTTAGATAGTTCGGGGAATGTCTCCTGGACCAAAACCATTGGAGGAAGCTTTAATGATGTTGCTTATTCAATAATTCAGAGTACGGATGGAGGATTTGTTGTTGCTGGATATACTCAAAGCTTTGGCGCAGGTTATTATGACTTTTACATAGTGAAGTTAGATAGTTTGGGGAATGTGTTATGGACCAAAACCGTCGGCGGAAGCGATTCGGATTATGCTAATTCAATAATTCAGAGTTCGGATGGAGGATTTGTTGTTGCTGGAGAAACTTACAGCTTTGGCGCAGGTGATTATGACATTTACATAGTGAAGTTAGATAGTTTGGGAAATGTATCCTGGACCAAAACCGTTGGCGGAAGCTCTTGGGATCATGCTTATTCAATAATCCAGAGTTCGGATGGAGGATTTGTTGTTGCTGGATTTACTCAAAGCTTTGGCGCAGGTGGTTATGACTTTTACATAGTGAAGTTAGATTCTTTTGGAACTTTGCAATGCCATGACTCATATCAAACTCCTTCCACAGGCACAGGGGAAACGAGCAATTATCAAACACCTTCATCAAATTATCATAGTCCTATTTCCTATTTCCAATCTCCTGCTTCTTACGCAGTGGCATCAACAGATTATGCTCTATGCATATATACCTTCTCTGAAGCCATCGGTGGAAACTTTAATGATGTTGCTTATTCAATAATTCAGAGTACAGATGGAGGATTTGTTGTCGCTGGAAGAACTTCCAGCTTTGGTGCAGGTGGAGATGACATTTACATAGTGAAGTTAGATGGTTCGGGTAATGTCTCCTGGACCAAAACCATCGGCGGAAGCAGTTGGGATGAGGCTCGTTCAATAATCCGGAGTTCGGATGGAGGATTTGTTGTTGCTGGAGAAACTTACAGCTTTGGCGCAGGTGGAGATGACATTTACATAGTGAAGTTAGATAGTTTGGGGAATGTGTTATGGACCAAAACCGTCGGCGGAAGCTTTAATGATGTTGCTTATTCAATAATTCAGAGTACGGATGGAGGATTTGTTGTTGCTGGATATACTCAAAGCTTTGGCGCAGGTGGAGATGACATTTACATAGTGAAGTTAGATAGTTCAGGGAATGTGTTATGGACCAAAACCATTGGAGGAAGCTTTAGTGATTATGCTTATTCAATAATCCAGAGTTCGGATGGAGGATTTGTTGTTGCTGGAGAAACTTACAGCTTTGGCGCAGGTGGATATGACTTTTACATAGTGAAGTTAGATAGTTTGGGGAATGTGTTATGGACCAAAACCGTCGGCGGAAGCAATGATGATTATGCTCGTTCAATAATTCAGAGTACAGATGGAGGATTTGTTGTTGCTGGATTTACTCAAAGCTTTGGCGCAGGTTATTATGACTTTTACATAGTGAAGTTAGATAGTGCAGGGAATGTGTTATGGACCAAAACCGTCGGCGGAAGCTCTTGGGATTATGCTTATTCAATAATTCAGAGTTCGGATGGAGGATTTGTTGTTGCTGGAGAAACTTACAGCTTTGGCGCAGGTGATTATGACATTTACATAGTGAAATCAGGACCATCTTTTGATACATGCTGGTCTCAAGGTATTACAAATTATACTGTGAGCTCAGGTGGTTCTGCAACCTCTCAAGCACCAACTATAAGTTCAATTTCACTAACATCCTTCCCAATATCTCCAACAATAAGTTTTGGTGGGTCAGCTATAAATATATGTGTATCACAAGGTGCGCCAGGACTTCCGATGTGCTATCTTCCGGGCTCATGCGATCAGAACACTCCCTCCGATCATGATCAGAACACTGTGCTACCATCCTCCCGCGATACCGCTGGATGTTCGGCAAGTGGAGTCAAGATTTTGATCCCACTTGTGATCTTTGCCCTCGTATTTAGAAGCAGGCGGAAAGGCTTTTCTACACTCTTTAAGGGCTCATTGAGAAAATAAACTGATTAATCTGGAATCTGTTGAAAATACAAATTCAATCTGGCCTACAATCAAGGATGGCACATACTGGAACAAGTCAGCAAGTGCAATATTGGAGGGACTATTGGTAGAAATTCTTTTGTTTAGATAAATATTCAAGGCAGAATACTTTCAGGATGGCAATCGTACCAAGGTCAAAAACAACCCTAAGCAATTCTCCCAGCAAAAATCCCAAATCCTCCAACTGATCCGATGTGAGTGGAAAAGAGGTGTGATCGGAAAAGAAATGTAAAAGAGTGGGACTATATCCGATTTTCAAAGCATAAGGCGAGTGTGATTTTTCTCTTTAACAGAAGCAGAGGGAGTATAATTTGAAAGGGAAATACTTTCCAAAGGGAGAAAGAGATGGAGAGATAGTAAATGTGATAAAGATTTGCTGATTAATAGAAGATACAAGAAAGAGAAAAGCTTTATTACTTGGTGGTGAGAAATTTTTTTGTAAGAGGATTTATATTATATTTCGTAAAATATATTTGCGACAAAGCATAAAAAATTCAATCTACCTCCATCTTAGTTGTGGAGATTTGCTTTTTGATCTTATGTGATTAAGTGCTCTGACAACTAAATATATACCAAAAATTGTCAATTTTCTCTAGTATAAATTTGGTAAGCAGAGGATAAAAATTTGTTGCCAAAGCAATTAAGTAAATATAAATTTTTATATTGGTGGTTGAAGTTAGTAAATTTATCGTATCAAGAAGGTATTTTACACCTGCATACATCAAACTTGTTGAAAACGGTTTTTGGAGGCTAAAGGAGAAATTAGATAGAGCATTAGATTCTCTTAAAGATTGCAGAGTGTGTCCGAGAAATTGTGGAGTGAATAGATATGAAAAGATAGGAGTATGTCGAGTTGGAAGATATGCTATAGTTTCAAGTGCTTTCCCTCATTTTGGGGAAGAGAAACCTCTGCGTGGTTGGAGAGGATCAGGAACAATATTTTTCGCTTATTGTAATCTCAGATGCGTTTTTTGTCAAAACTTCAGTATATCGTGGAAAGGAGAGGATAGTATTCCAATGACAGGTCAACAGATTGCTGAAATCATGATCAGGTTGCAGGAGATTGGTTGTCATAATATAAATCTTGTTACTCCAGAGCATGTTGTTCCTCAGGTTGTGGAGGCTATATACTATGCGGTCCAGAGGGGGCTTCGCATACCAATAGTGTATAACACAAGTTCTTATGATTCTGAAGAGTCAATTCAAATTATGAAGGATATAGTTGATATATACATGCCTGATTTCAAGCTTTGGGATCCTGAAAAATCTTGGAAATATCTTGGAGTAAGAGACTATCCTGATGTTGCAAGGAAAATAATAAAACTTATGCATGAGCAGGTTGGAGATTTGGTAATTGACGAAAATGGTCTTGCCCTGCGCGGAATACTTTTGAGGCATCTTGTTATGCCAGGGTGTCTTGAGGACACAAGAGAAATAATGAACTTTGTCGCAAATTATATCTCACCCGATACCTTTGTGAATATTATGGAACAGTATTATCCTGCTGGACTTGTTGCTATTAAACAAAAGAATTATCCTGAACTATCAAGGAGAATTAAACGCGAGGAATACTTTTTAGCATTGAAATATGCTCGTGATGCAGGTCTTTGGAGAATATACACATGACACAAAAGATATACACATGATTTTGGAGGATTGAAATACGGTATTGCTGTATTGATTTATTAATTTGTTTTGTTTCTGTGATAATCTAAAGCAAAAATTCAATCTTGGATTTTTGACTTTTGTCTTATGTTTCCTTTTTTTGGATTTGCAAAGAAGGTCAGTAGGAAGTCAAAGTAGCATTATAAGAAAATTTTAAATGGCGTGATAGTGCTGATTTGTAGGTAGCGTATAAATGAAAAAAAGTTTTGTACTATAATTTTGTTTTTTTCTTTTACAGATTCGCTGTAAGAATTGAACCAAGATACTATATCATATCTTTGCACCTTTCTCCTACGTTCATAACCATATCTATGGCTGAAAGATTTGGGATAAAATCTCCGTAAAGTTGAGGGTATATGGGATGTTTGAAATCCTGCCATACAACTTCAATTTTTTCTCTCCTAAATAATTCTTCATCAAGATATTCTTTAGCTCCTATTCCTGATATGTATGTTTTAGCTCCTAATTCTTTACATATGGAAACAAGCCTTTCAGTTTTAGTTTTATTTATATTCAGTGATGAAGAAAGAATAAACTTAGCTTTAACATCAAATATTTCAGCTAATATCTTTATTGATGTGATGTTTGCATCGACGAGTTTCTCAAAGTTTTGATTCCAGAGTTCTTCAAACTTTTTAATCATATGGAAACATGAAGCTTTTGAGTAATATGTTATAAGAGTATTTTTATGTTGTTTCTGCCAGGGAACACTAGTTTTTATCAAAACTTCATTTATTTTTTGTCCAAATTTATGTATTACCGGGACAGTTATCCAGGTTGTTTGACCTTTACCTATTTTGACCCTGTTTCTGTTCTGCCACTCATTTTTCTTAAATTGCGCATCATCTAAAAACACAAATACATCTGATAACTTCATCTTATGTATGTATCCAAGATACGGCATATACTGTGGTTGATGGATGGAAATTACAATATCTTTCATTTTTTCAATTTCTAAATTTATTCTTTAGATGAAATCAATAGCTTCAAATTCAATTTCTTCTATGTGAGATGGCCTAAGTTTGGCTATAATCTTTGCTTTACCAGTAAATGGTTGTATTTTCCGTGCGTATCCGAATGCTATTATTGATACCTTATCATCCTTTGTCCTGGCATAAAGTTTCAGATGGTTATCTCCAACTATTTTTGATTCAACAATGTCGCAGTCAATCAGAAATGAGGGAAAAGGATTTCCTTCTCCAAACGGTTCAAGTTTTAAAAGTTCTTTTAGTGTTTCATTCCTTATCTGATCAAGAGAAAGAATATCATCATATTCAAGTATTATTTCTCTGATGTTTTGGATGTTCTTTCTTACTTCTATTTCAAATAATTTTTCAAATTCTTGGATCTTGCTTGAGTCAAGAGATATACCTGCTGCTTGAGCATGGCCACCGTATTTTCTTAAGAGTGGAGAAAGTTTTTCGAGAACTCCAACTATATTTAGGAATTCAGGAGATCTTATCGAGCCTCTTGCTTCGTTTCCTCTAATAGATACAATGCATGTTGGTTTTCCTTTTTTCTCAAGTATTCGTGCTGCAACGAGTCCTAGAACTCCTTCTGGCCAATCTTCTCCATATGCTACGATGGAATACTTCTCATCATCGTCGGCAAGCCCAAGCAATTCTATCTCTTCAATTATAGCCTGCACCTTTTCTTTTCTCCAAGTATTTGCTGCTTCTATTTCTTCAGAAATTTCAGAAACTCTTTGGGGATTGCTTTCTGTCAGAAGATAAAATGATACTTCTGGTTTTCCAGCTCTCCCAGATGAATTTATTCTTGGAATTATTTTCATCTGTAGGTCGTATGTATAGACTTCTTTCAGATTTGCTTTTTCTATCAGACTACGCAATCCTAAATTCCCAGTCCTCTGTGATAGGATTTCTACTCCGTACTTTACAAATATTCGGTTATCTCCTATCAGTGGGACCATATCTCCGATTGTTCCAATTGAAAGGATATCGAGGTAGTTTCTTGGTCTTCGGGTTTCTATGCCATATTTTGTAAGGTATACTCTTGTTCCTGCAAGAAGTTCAAAAGCGACCCCAGCCCCTGATAGAAATGATAGAGAATTTTCTTCTTGTATTGTTTTTGGATGTAATATAGCATAAGCATCTGATGGTATGGAGTAATCCATGTGATGATGATCACATACGATAACATCTATTCCTAATGATTTGGCGTATGATATTTCAAAGTGATTTCTTATTCCACAGTCTGCTGTGATTATGATTTTAGCTCCTTTTTTGTGAGATTCCTGAACAAATTCATTTGAAAGTCCATACCCTTCTTTATCTCTTGAGGGAACTCTGGTTATTATCTTTTCTTTCGGGAAACCACAGTCAGTTAGAAAGTTATGTATTATTGCTGCCGCTGATATACCATCGGCGTCTGCATCTGAGAATATCGCTATTGGCTCTTTTTTTAATATTGCTTCTGCAAATCTGCTCGCAGCTTTTTTCATGTCCGGGAATATAAAAGGTTTTTCAGCATGTTCTATTTTAGGATTTATGAACTTATATGCTTTCTCTGGAAGATTTTGTCCCCTTGCAACAAGAATTTTGGACATGAGTTTTGATATGCCAAGCTCTTTCGCTATCGCTTCAACGAGGTTTTCATCTGTTTCCCTCTTTCGCCAGGTAACTTTTATTCTTGACACTATGTTGTTATTTTATTATTTAGAGTAAAATTGTCTTATTTTTGCTGTAATTTTGTTTTTAGATTGATTGGCAATGGTACAACAAACAGAAACTTTCTATTATTTGGTGCAATAGTTTATAAGAATAGATGATGAGGGAAAAAAGAGGTAAGGTTTATATAGTTGGTGGAGGACCGGGGGATTTTCTACTTTTAACTTTAAAGGCTGTGAAAGTTCTGAAAGAGGCAGATATTATAATATATGATCACCTTGTCCCAGATATAGCTATTGACTTTTTCTCTAACTGTCAAAAGATATATGTTGGTAAAGAAGCTTCAAAGCACACAATGACACAAGATCAGATAAACGAACTTCTTGTAAAGTATGCTTCAGATGGTAAGAAAGTTGTTAGGTTAAAAGGGGGGGATCCTTTCATATTTGGGCGTGGGGGGGAAGAATGTGAGTATCTTTATGAGAACAACATAGATTTTGAAGTCATCCCAGGTGTATCTTCTTTTTATTCTGCTTTATCTTACGCTGGAGTTCCTATTACGCATAGAAATTATGTTTCTTCTTTCGCAGTAGCTACTGGAAGCGAAGCTGAGAAAGAAAAATCCAACCTTGATTTTTCTGCCCTATCTCGTTGCGGAACTTTGGTATTTCTTATGACCGTTAAAGCTCTTCCTAAAATAGTTGAGGAACTTAAAAAATACCTTGATCCGAAAACTCCGTGTATTTTGGTCCAGAACGGAACCCTTTCGGAGCAAAAATCTGTTTTGGGAACTCTTGAGGATATATTAAAGAAAGCTGAGGGTGTTATAAGCCCACCAGCAATTTTTGCAGTTGGTCAAGTCTCTTTGCTTCATAAAAGTTTGAATTGGTTTGAGAAAAAGATTCTCTTCGGAAAAAAAATTGTTATAACCCGTCCCGTTGAACAATCTTATGATTTTGCTGTAATGATTTCCGAAAACGGAGGCGAACCTATACTCTTCCCATCATTAAAGATAACTAAAAATTCAAATCATTCCGATAACATAAAAAGTTTTTGCAAACTTATCCAGAGATTTGATGAATCTCAGAGAAAGAACTCACTTGTGGTTTTTACAAGCCAAAATGGAGTTGAGATATTCTTTAATGAGATATTCTCGCTCGGTTTAGATTCACGTATTCTGTATGGATTTAAAGTTTCTGCTGTTGGGGAAAAAACAGCTAAATCTTTGGAGAATTTTGGGATCAGAGCTGATTTGGTTCCAAAAGATTTCTCAACTCCATCTCTTGCTAAAGATATCATTAATACAGATGCTAAGAATGTTTTTTTTCTCAGAGCAGAAGATGTGAGAAACATAGAAAAACAAATTCAAGAGGCGGGAAAATCTGTGATGAATTTTGATATATATAAGATAGAAAAATATGAGCATAGTGAAGAAAGAATTAAAATGATTTTGAACAAGAATCCAGATGTTTTAACCTTTGCTTCATCTTTATCTTTTGAGTATTTTACCGATTATTTCTCTCTTGATTGGATAAGACAGAGGACTATAGCATGCATAGGAAGAATTACAGCTAAAGCAGTTGAAAAGAAAATCGGTAAGGTCCCAGAGATAATATCAGATCATCATACTATAGAATCTTTGTTTCAAAAGATTTTAGATTATTTTTGTGCAAAGTGAAGTATGTAGTGCTTTGTGTTTATTCTACAGTTTTTGGGGTATATTTGAGTTGTATCTTTGTTATATTTACAGGAAAAATAAAGATTAAATGGAAGACAAAAAGTACGCAAGTTTTTAAAATTTTGCTTATGACAAGGGGCTTTGTAATATGGCTGACAGGGCTCCCATGTTCTGGAAAAACTACAATAGGTAAAAATCTCTTTGATTTTTTCAAAACAAGAGGATACAAAGTTGAACTCATAGATGGAGATATTATAAGGCAATATATATCAAAGGGGCTTGGTTTTTCAAGAGAAGATAGATTTGAGAATATAAGACGAGTTAGTTTTCTTGCCAATATACTTTCAAGAAACGGTGTCATCGCAATAGTTGCGGTCATATCACCTTACAGAGAAATGAGAAAGATGGCAAGAGATATGGTTGAAACTGATTTTATAGAGGTCTTTGTGAATGCACCCGTTGATGTATGTAAGCAAAGAGATGTCAAAGGTATGTATAAGAAAGCTGAGAAAGGAGAGATAAAAGGATTCACCGGTGTTGATGATCCATATGAGCCACCGGAAAATCCTGATGTAGAATGCAGAACAGATGTTGAATCTGTTGAACAAAGTGTCAGAAAAATAATAGATTTATTAAGAGAAAGGAATCTTATTTCAGTTTAGAGATTTGAACCGTGATTTCTCGTTTAGCAGCTGCAAATTCTACTCTATCCCGATGTAAAGCTAGAAAATTTGTATTGAATTGCCTCGTTGCATTCATGCTTTAGGATAGTGGGTTAGGATATGAAAAGTAAAATACATAAATCAGTATTTTGACCATGATTGCAGCAGAACAATTTATTCTTATTTCCTTGAGGAATTCTCTAAAATTTTCTCTATATCTTTTATACTTTTTGCTTTAATTATAGCTTTTTTTATTCTTTTTAGCTTTTCTAAATCTTCTATTTCTTTGATTTTTTTAATCATAGCTTTTGCCTTTGAACCAAATTTAATTTTCATATCAAGAAGAATCGCTTCAAGCATCCCCTCTTTCTGACCTTTTTCAATCCCTTTTTCAATCCCTTCTTTTAGTCCTTTTTCTTCACCCATTTTGAACAGTTCTGTCTTTGTTATATCTATGGTTGAAAAATCTTCCATTGTTTTTAACACCTCCTTATCCCTCTTTACAGCAAAACTTAGCAAATATATTTTAGTCAATATTGATAAAAATTTATCTTCGTCAAGATTGTAGCTTGAAAGCCTCTGGATCAATCTTTTCACATCTACGTCGGAACTAAGTATCCCAAAGGCATTTATGTTCGGATTTGAACTTGATAAAAATATTTCCGATGGTATCTTTGATAGATCTATAACCTTGAATGAGTATTCTATTCCACCTACGGGAGTTTTCTGAACGAGGGATGATTCTGTAATTTGTCCTAATGTAAAGACGATTTGCCAAATCTCGGTATCAGGGAATTGAGTTTTTATATCTACAAAATAACTCAACATTCTTATTGGAAACCATTTTTGATAATAGAGTTGGAATTCTATATGTAAGACAAATTTTTTACCATTGTATTCGGAGATATAGAGTTTATCAACTCTTTTTTCTCTGACCTGGGGGAATTCAACATTTTTAACTTCTAGGATTTTAAGATTAAGACCGATGATAAGAGAGAGGATTTCTTCCTCTGCACCCAAGATTAGTTCTTTGAAAGAAGTTTCATATCTCATAAGTTTTTATAAATTTTTTCATAAATGTAATAAAAGTATGGCAGGAATTTTATAAGAATAACCGAAAATGCTTATTCATCAAAAATGAAACATTGAACAGTGAATTGAGATAACACCCACAACAGAAGAGGAAAAGTAAAGGTTGTTTTATGTTCGGAATCCCAAAAAGCAAACATACTTACAAATTTACCTCTATTGTCGCTTCTGTCATTTTGAAATTTACTAATAGAGAGTTCTTGATGAGCTTATAAAGTCTGATATGCGAAAAGATTTAAAAGTTCCCCTCAACTTTCCAATAATCAACGTGTTTAACTATGTTTGCAACAAAGCAGTATTGAATCACTAAATCAATAGAATGGAGCTGATTGATTGTTGAGGTTTTCTAGATATTCTGTATTTAGTATTTTATTTCAATTGGTGCTATTGTAAAAGATAGTATAAAGATCAAAAGCGAGATTATGGCGATAATTTTTTCATTTTTTCCTATGTCTTGATGTGGTAAGTAAGGTATTGATCTTATACCAAGAATCAGAGTCAAGATTCCCCAGATGATCCATCCATACCAAAATATCAAACCAAATATAACAAGACTTAGAGATGTTATCAAAGAAATTGTTTTGTGGAAGTGAGGAGTTATTGAGAACACGATGTGTCCTCCATCTGTTTGACCTACTGGAATGAGGTTTATAGCTGTTACGAAAAATCCTATCCATCCGGCGAATGCTATAGGGTGGAGAAGTAAATCTGAACCATCAGGAACTTTAAAAATAATTTTTTCCATAACGGAAAAGAGTATGGGAGAACCGAGTTTTATCATTCCTTCTTGTTGTGCGGATGCTTCAACAATTGAAGACAGATTTAATCCTATTATGGATACAGGTATTGCAGCTAGAAATCCTGCAATTGGTCCCCAAGCTCCTATTTTAAGGATTTTAGATGACTCATTTATTTTCTCTCTAAGAATCATAATTGCCCCGAAAGTTCCTATTATGTTAGGTGCAGGAATAAAATATGGGAAGGAACTTCTTATTCCATATTTTCGCATCGCTAGTATATGTCCTAACTCGTGTGATGCCAAGATAAAAATTAAAGGTAATGAAAAAATGAAACCCTTCACTATATCCTTAGATAAAGGTGAGAAACCTTGCATTATTGCTCCCATTGCTGTTGTTGTAAGGAGTGTAGAAAGAAAAAGAAATATCTGTGATGGGGTTATTATCATCTCCCATCTTATCTTTTCTTCAAAACTTTCGGTTTGCGTGATTTCCACTAGGATAAAGTTTGCCCTATCTTTGAGTAGATAAAAATTCCCGATTTTAATTTTTTTCAAGTATTGGGAGTGTCCCTGGCGGGATTTGAACCCGCGACCCCGGACTTAGGAGGACCGTGCTCTTCCTTCTGAGCTACAGGGACTTTTTTTATATAATAAGCTCCCCTTATATTCTTATCTTTAATTTCTGTATATTTGCCTTGTGATTAACCAGTTATAGAATAATGTTTTTTGATTTTGTCTTATGTAGATTTATTTTACAGTGATTATATAATTTTGTAAGTTCGGATATAGATAACGTACTATCAGAATACATAAAACTTTTCATAATAACCAATTCCAGAAAATGTGTATATGCTTTGTCGCAAACATATTTTAGACATACTTAAATGCGTTGTAAAAAATTCATAACCGTTTATAAGTAAATTAGGATGGAGAATTTTTACGATTTTTGGTCTATAATTTTTTAAAATTCATTTTGATATATTATAATCTTAAAAAGGCGTTAATTCTTAATTAAAATTTTGATGATTGCGACTAATCATTTTAGAATTTATACATTTTAGTTGGTACCATGATTCCTGAAAACATAAAACGAGAACATATAATCAAAGCAATAAAAGAAATAAAGAAAAGGGTTAGGATCACAAAGAGTAGAAGATCAAAAAATTTTCTTTATGGAATATAATGGTGAGTTCTATCCACCAAAGTACATCATTTCGATAGCCAATAAGTATGTTAATGGAAAAGAATTAGATCCTGAAGAATTCAGCGGAGGAGTAGAAGCTAATCAGTTCCTAAAAATTTTGGTATTCAACATAGTAAAACTTTCTTCTAAAAGATGGGAAATCGAAGTAAGAGAGGAACCGAATCCATCCATAGCAAGAGTAATCATAAAGAAGTTTAAATGGAATGGAGAACCAATAGAAGCCAGGCAACTTCTTGAAGATATCTATGAGAATTAGCCTAAAGGTAGAAAAGTCAAGTTTCTAATAACTTGCGGTGGATTTATTCAATTTGATTGGCTAAAATCAATATCTCGGAAAGATATAGGTGACGATAAAAATCCAAATAGTGAGACTTTAAGCGAATTAGTTGCGGAAGCTGAAAAGTGTGTAAATTTTGTTCTTACCGATGGTTTATGTAGGAAATTAAGTAAAGTTGCAGATTACATCACATTGGGCATAGACTCTTTCAAGGATAAAACGAAACAATTCAAATCGGAACTACACATTGAGCTAGTATTTCTAAAGGATTTAAGATAAAATAAACTTTATTGAACAGGGAAGTCCTATCCGGTAGCGGAACAACAAAATGGTTTGGTGATGATTACTGACTTAAAAACACACTTCCTTAACTTAAGTGTTGGAAAAGTAATGATATTGGGTTGTCACGATCTAAGTATTTTCAATCCAAGATCTAAAAATGCGAAGGGATGGCGTAAAAAAGTCAATGATGACTTCAAAGAATTAGCCGTAAAGAATAAACCAATATATGTCCTGCAACATCCTCATACAACTGTAAAAGTAGGAACGTGGCATAATGCTTGAATTCATTTAAGGAAAACACTTCTGTCGGTAAAGCAATATGCAAGTTCTGGAAAATACCACGACCCTGACTATGAAGAATATGATGATATAGAAGATATTCTCAAAGATACAAAAAATACGAATACGATAGATTTTATCGTAAAAAAATTAAAGAAGAAGAAAAATAAATGACGCTACAACTTCATGCAATACAGCATATAATTACAGCATTCACATAAATTATACGTTGGTGGAACTTCTTTTATGCTGAAACTTGCAATGCTGTGTCTGAGAAAATAGATGTTAATTATGGAGAGTAAAAGTTGGTGAATAATTCAGCATATTTTTCCCTAAAATTCTCTTCCATTGCTATCATTGATAAAAAAAGAGGTTATAAAAAATGAAAAATCTTTTTATCTCTCTAGTTATTGGATTCTTTTATAAGGGCAGTAAAAATACTAACACATCCCAAGTTTTTGTTTTTCATATTAATTCCAAAGGATGTCAGATTTTCTCTTCCTTGACCTTCACCATTTATATCGTGACAAGTAGAGCATTTGTGTTCTGTAAAAAGTTTTTTTAACTTATTTTCTGTTATGTCTTGGAAGTTATGAGTTTTTATATAGTTTAGCATTCTTATGCATCCGTAGTGCTTATCCTTTGCCTGTTCCCCGTAATGTGTGAATGTAGATGGTTTTTCTATATTATGGCATGTGATACATCCTTGGTTTTTAAATGTGGATACATGGATTTTTTCTATTTCTTTCACATTTTGTTTTTGACAGGAATTAATTTGACCTATTAGTATAAGATATACTATCATTGCTATATTGATAAGATATTTTTCTTTGTACTTTTCTATTTTTCCCATGTATTTTATTTTGATTTTATTTGCTTCAATTATACTAAAAAAAATTTTTATATGAAAATAATTATTATTTACAAAATAAGAGTTATATAAAAATAATTTTCTATTTGCTTATATTTTTACTTTTACATAATTGACTTTTGTTTATTTTTGATGGAATTATTCAGAAAAATCAGAAACCGAATACATTGTATATATGTAGTTTAAGAAATGTTTTACATATCTTTAGCTGTTCTTGGGACCCTACCTTGGATCATAGTAAGATTTTATGTAGGTCATGTTGTTGATTGGCTTCAGATTATTCTGACGGGCTTTTGCATAGTATCTGCTGGTTTTCTTCTTACATGGGCATCTGATTCTTCAAGAAAATATATATCAGGGGCTCTTGCGATAGCTCTTGTGGCTATTTTAGCTGTTCTTCCAGAATATGCTGTAGATATTTATCTTGCTTATAAGGCTGGCATTGATGATCAATACTCTCATTATGCGGTCGCTAATATGACAGGTGCTAATAGACTCCTTGTCGGAATAGGTTGGCCAACAATTCTTTTGACTTATCTGCTTTTTGCTAAGAGAAAAAGCGAGATAAGATTAGATTCGCATATTTCTTTTGATGAATCTGTAAGAAGTGAAATTTTTTTTCTCCTTATATCAACTATCTGGAGCTTCAATATATTTTTTAAAAAATCAATAAATCTTTTTGATTCAATCTTTCTCATCCTTGTTTTTGCTTTGTATATCTATCGTTCATCAATTGAAGGAGTAGAGGAGCTTGAGGATGATTTTGAACCTGTCAGGACTATCAATCATCTTAAAAAATCTTTAGCGGTTCCATTGATTGTTTTTATGTTTTTATGGGCAGGTTTTTGTATTTTTATATCTGCGGAAGCCTTTGCAGAAGGTTTAATCTCTTTTGGCAAAAGATTTGGAATAAATGAGTTTCTGCTTATCCAGTGGCTTGCACCATTCGCTTCAGAATCTCCAGAATTCGTTGTTGTTCTAATATGGGCACTAAGAGGTAGAGGTTCAGATGCACTCAGAGCTCTTGTCTCATCAAAAGTAAATCAATGGACACTACTTATAGGATGTATCCCGATAGCTTATAGTCTTTCAAAATTCATACACGGTGTTGAAAATCCTCTTTCTGGCCTCCAATTGGACCATAGACAGCAGTGGGAAGTTTTTCTAACATCTGCACAATCTCTTTTCGCCTTTTTCATTATATACGATATGAATTTTTCATTTCTTGAGGCGATTTTGCTTGCTTCTCTCTTCTTAATACAATTTTTTGTCGAACACTTGAGAGAAGAAATGGCGTTTGTATATCTTTCTTTGTGCATACCTCTTTTTATATTGAAATACTACAAAAAGAAATAGTTCTCTCTACTTATCGGCGAAAAAGCTATTTATTTTTCCCGCAATATATCTTATGAGTATATCGGGATATAGTGGTTCTATTGGGAGGCTTAGTATCTCTTTTGTTATATCTTCTGTATATAACTTGTCATAATTTTTGCTGTTCCTACTTATTGCAGGGGCTTTATGCATAGGAAATGGGTAGTATATTCTTGTTTCTATATTATTCCTCCAAAGGAAATCTTTTAGACCAGAGGCTCCACCTTTTACTCTTATGGTGTATTGGTGAAACACGTGTGTTCTGTTGGGTGGCTCGTAAGGCTTTAATATGTTTGGATGCTCTATTTTTTCAGAATATATTCGCGCTATTTCTCTCCTTCTTTGTGTGAAGAAATCTATCTTTTCAAGCTTTTTTTTCAGCAAAGCTGCTTGTATTGTATCAAGCCTTGAATTCATACCTATATGCTCGGGATAATCTCTTATTTTAGAGCCGTGTTTTCCTAAAATGTTTGCATAGTAATATATATCTTCATTGTTTGTCGTTATCAATCCTCCATCTCCATGTCCCCCGAGGTTTTTTGAAGGAAAGAAACTAAAACATCCAACATCCCCGATTGTTCCTGCATATTCGTCTTTAAACTTTGAATAAAAGCTTTGAGCACAATCTTCAACAACGAAAAGGTTGTTTTCCCTCGCTATTTTCATTATTTCATCCATATCAGCTGTGAGGCCGTAAAGATGAACAACGACTATTCCCTTTGTATTTTTGGTTATAGATTTTTTCAAAGATTCTGGGGATAGAGTATAAGTTCTATCATCTACATTTGCCAAAACAGGAGTTGCTCCGGAAAGTATTACTGCTTCAGCAGTTGCTAAAAATGTCAGGTCTGGAACTATTATTTCATCTTCTTTTGAGAAAAACTCTTTTCTGAACTTTGAGAGCGCTATAGCCCTCAGTCCAAGGAGTATCGCGTCTGTTCCTGAGTTCACTCCAACCGAATATTTTACTTTTAGCTTTTCGCATACTGATCTCTCAAATTCCTTAACTTTCTCTCCCAGAATCCAGTCCCCCTTATAAAAAGATTTGAGTATTTCTGTTGAAAGTTCATCAGAAAAATATCTTGCTTCTTTGTTCAGCATAAGCATTCCTATACTTCCAAAATCTATTTTTTCACAATCATCAAGGTCGGAAAATTTAGAAAGAAACTCTTCAGGAGTAATCGTTTCTTCTCCTTTTTTTAATCTTGATACTACTACTGGATTTTCTCCGAATATGACCCCCGGTATTATGGTATTTACACCTTCTATTTTTTCGTTATGCCATACTGGTATGAACATTTTTTTACATATTGAGATTATTTCTTTTATCGCAGGATTTGTTTTGATTTCTTCCGATGATATATCAAGTATTACATCACTTGGTATTCTTATCTTTTCCATGATAAGATATTTCTCTCATTGATTTTTATTTTGTCTTTTCTCAATTTTTATTTTTTTTGAGAAAGAGCTATTTGGAACTCTTTGACCATTTCTGGATCTATATCTACGAGGATTACCTTTTTAAGATTCTTGGGCTTAAATTCTAATATAGCTTTTATCATAAGTTCCGCAGCTGTTTTTTTATCTACACCTCCAACTCCTGTGCCAAGCCCAGGTATTGCTATTTTTTTAAATCCGTTTTTGTCAGCTTCTTCAAGTGCTCCGGATGTGGCTTTAAATACATTTTCCGGAGGTATAGACATTGCGGGTCTTTCCATAGTTGGAGCGTGTATTATTCCTTTGAATTTATCTTTAAGTTTCCCTGCAGATGTTAAAACAGCTTTCCCAACCGGTATCGGAGCTTTTTCTATAGCTTCGTTTTCTACTTCATTACCACATACTCTTTTGAGGAATCCTGCAACTCCTCCACCCATATATCCAAGAGAGTTCGCTGCATTTACTAACACATCTGCTTCTACATCTATTATGCTACCTTGCTTTATTTCAATTTCAAGCATGTTATTATTCTCCTAAGACTTCTTCTTCTGTCATTGGGGGACACAATGCAAAACCCTGTGCCATATCACATTTTAACTCTCTTGCAAGCTTTAACTCACTCTCCATTTCTATTCCCTCAATTACTACATTTTTGCCAGTTTTGTGAGATATATAAACTATTCCTTCAACTATCATTCGCAATATATCATCTTTCCCATCAATCGCTTTCAAAATTTCTTTATCTATTTTGATTATGTCTGCGGGGATATCTTTTATGTGAGATATAAGTGTTTGCGGTGATCCAAAGTCATCTAATGCTATCAGAAAACCCATTCTTCTAATTTCAGAAAGTCTTTCCTTCGCTTTGCTTATCTCTTTGTAATCTGATTTTTCACTTATTTCAAAGCATATCCTCGTAGGATTTATCATATATTTTTGCATGTTTTCTAAAATGGAATTGAAAATTTTATCCTCCAGAATGGATCTGACATTTATATTGAAAGAAAAGAAATATTTTGGTAATTTCCATGATATTTCCGATATTTTTCTTGAAAGAAAATCATTTATTTCTCTTATCAGACCAAGTTCTTCACTTACCCTTATTATGTCTTCTGGACTTATTTGTTTATCCTTCCATCTTATGAGCAACTCATAACCTTTTATTCTCATGTCTTCAAGGGAAAATATAGGTTGAAAAACAGGATATATCTTTCCCAAATTCATTCCATCAAGGATCTCATCTATAAGAAAGGTTTTCCTGCTAGAAAGTGATCTCATTTCTTCAGAGAAAACTTCAAATATATTTGCACCTTCATCTATACTTTCCTGTAGAGCTAATTCACTGTTCTTTGCTAGTTCTGGTATCTTTTCTCCATCGTATTTATATATGCTTACTCCTATATTCACAGAAGGAATTATGTATCTGCCTGATATGTTAATTCTGTCGGAAGTCATATTTTCAATTATGGTTCTTGCTATTCTTTCACCTTCCTCACGAGCTCTTTCTTTACCATCTTTTAGATCAGAGATTTCTTTCAAGACCATAAACTTTCTTTCAGATATTTTACCTATAAGATATTTCCCGGTTTTGTTAAAGATATAAAGTAATTTTCGTAATACATATTGCTCTATTTTATCTTGCGTATCCATACCAAGATGGGATACCAGTGTATCATAGTACCTTATCATTATGTTAAAGAGGATGAATTTCTTTTCTCTGTTTTTATCTATCATTTTCTGAGCTCTTGATATAAAGTTTGCTCTCCCGATAACTACATTCCCTCTATTTGATAATATTATCTTTTCATCTTTTTCATCTTCTAATACATCTTTTATTTCAAATTTTTTACCGAGAATCTTCTTAATTAATTTTCTTTCCTTTTCGGGAAACCCAAGGAGGATTATTTCTTTTTTTTTCTTTTGTATTTTCTTATCTTTTTCCTGCATCGCCTCGTCAAATTCAATCTTTTTAAGCATACTTTTTTATTCCTTTACTCAAAATAGTCACTAACAAGCATAAAATAATAATATAATAAATTTATTTATTTTTGATTTTTTTTCTTTATGCGATGGTTTGAGTACTTATACGGAGGAGAGGAGGATTAGAAGTTATTTAAAATTCATGAAGATTTGTAAATGACGATCCGTAAAAAGTACGGTGAAATTAATAACCACAGGTAGAAAGAGAGTCCCATCTCCTTTGGCATCCATGAGCTGAAAGGTGGCAGAAGGTTGCACCTGGTATCCACTTGACTGTTCCCCCTGCTCCTATATCGTATATTCTTAAATTGGAAGAATCGTTTCCTGTAATAAGTTCAAGGTTTGTATCACTATCAATGTTGCATATGACCGGAGAAGCTCCCACAGATATAGTGCCTCCTGTTGATTTTGGAAATCCTGTTATGTATTCGGGATAAATGCTCCCGCCAAGATTTTTAAGATAAAACCCGTGTATATTCCCATTTTGCGTTGTTATAAATATTTCCCCACAGCCGTCTCCGTTTATATCAGCTATTGCAGGAGATGATACTATAATAGATGAAAGATTTCTTTGAGATTTGAGCATTCCCGATTTTGAAAGTATTGTAAGATTGACACCAGCTCCAAATATTATCTCTACATCTGGGTCTCCTATTGCTAGACACGAATCCACATCGGTTACTGCAAGTGAGTATATAGCTCCTCCGGCGGAATAGAACTGGGATGTCCAACCAGGACAATTTCCTGAACCTGATTCAGGTATGCAGTATAGGGCTCCTCCAGCTGTTCCAGCAAGAATTTCAAAGTTGCAGTCATTTCCAAGATCAACCAGAACAGGTGAGCTTATATCAGCTGAGCCTGTGTATATGGTCCATATTTTTGTCTTTGTTGCCAGAGATACAGCTGTTATGTAGCCATCAGATCCTGCTACTATGATGGTATCATATTTCCCATCGCAATCTGTATCTATTGGTAAAGGTGTGTTTTTTATATCTGGCTGCGTATCACCATTTATATCAGATATTGCAGGTGAGTTCAGCCCGCAGTCCAGCGGTACTCCAGTTGGTAGGCAATCCCTTAAAATTATTCCAGAGGAATTTATCTCATACATTCCTACTCTTCCAGCAAGGTCTCCAATAAGGAAGACAGCAGTATTACCGTCCGAGAAGATTGTAGATGCAGATGAGTATATTCCTGTTCCTGTAAGAACAGAGGAAAAATCGGAAAGGAATGGTGAGGTTAGGTTTATTGCTCTTATCCTTTTAGCCGGATCCAGCATACCAAATATAGCTTTTTCTAACCCAGATACAAGAACCTCAAGAAGTATAGATCTTATTGCACTTCCAACAAGGCTTGAATTTTGAACTATGGTGGATTGAGATATACCATAAATTCTTCCGTTGTCTGTACCAAATATTATTTCTTTTTGTCCATCTCCTTGTAAATCTTTTATTATAGGTGTGGTTCTTATAGAACCGAGAACTGTCTGTGGGCTCCAGCTTTCCTCTATAGGACATCCGGGCGGTTGTATTTTTAGCGTTATAGTTTTTTCAGATACATTGCCTGCGTAATCATAACCTTTTGCTTTAAGTTTGAAGAATCCGCAGTATTCAGTTGCCGACCATGTAAAGTTGGAGTTTCCTGCTCCGACATTGGTATCGGTGCATGGAATTCTTTGGGTGGTAGCACAATCTTGGGTGCTTGATGAAAATGAGCTTGTTCCAGATACTGCAATCTGGTACTCTACTTTCTTGAAATTGTATGTTGGCGGAGGGCATACACTATCTCCAAGTATTACATTAACAGATGTTGGTGAATTCAAAGTTGAGTTATCAGCTGGTGAAATTATATTTACCGTAGGAGGAGAGTTATCTATGAGAATTGGAATATTCTGATTTTGAGTGTTTCCTGCTCCATCTTTTAAAGTAATTTGTATTGTGTGAGAACCATCTGGAAAGCTGTTTGAACCCCAACTTATATTTTTGGTTTGAGGAGAGGCACAGGAGATACTTGATGAAATATTTATTGACGATATTAATGTTGAATCTACAAGAGTTGTTAAATCTTTGACAAAAGCGTTATCGCATATTTGGACTTTTATGGAAGTTACTCCTGATACACATTCGGAGTTGGGAGGATAGATGACAGAGAGAGTGGGCGGGGTATTATCTACAAAAAAGTCCCGTGATGCCGTTGACGATTTTCCACCTTTATCATATGCTGTAAGTTGTAGCCTTTTTGTGCCATCTGAACCACATTGAGCTGGTGTTAAGGTGGAAAACTCGGATACAGGTGTTGTTCCTGTATATGTGAATACGATTTGTGCTAAATTAGTGTTTGTTGATAGATCTATGACATTGAATACAACTGAAGTTATTGTGTTTGTGTCTGATGCTGTTCCTCCTAAAACCGTGTTCGTTGGACAGGTAAGATAGAATGTTGTTGGAGATGTGATTGACACTGAAGGGAAAAGGTTATCTACCATCACGGTTATTTGTGTAACACTTTGGTTCCCGGCAGTGTCAGTAGCTGTTGCTTTAAGGATAACATCATTTGCATCTCCAGATGTAGCCCAGTTTTTATCACAGTTTCCAGATACTGAATTTATATTACAGCTTCCCAAATTTACTGCTCCAGCTTGTATTGATACTGTTTTTAGTATTCCTGAGTCTGAAGCTGTTGTTTTTACTAATTTTGTCCCGAATACAACTCCACCTGTTAGAGGATCTACAAAATCAACAACTGGGGGAGTTCTATCTAATATGAATGTTGTCGGCGATGGAGTTACAAATACATTCCCTGCAAAATCAAAGACAGCTGCTGTTAAACTGTATGTCCCGTCTGTAAGAGCAGATATATCATGGGATATGGAATATGTTGGTGGTGTGCTGTCAAATCCTATAAAATTACCGTCTCTGTAGAATTCTACTCGGTCAAGAAGTATATTGTCTGTTGCAGATACCGTTATATTTATGGTGAGCACGTTTGTGTATGTCCCATTTGAGGGGAATGTTATCGTGCCAGAGGGTGGAGTATTATCTGCTACAACAGAGATCTGATGCATTCCTTGATTCCCAGCTTTGTCGTAAACCAGAGCTTTTATATTTTTCGTCCCATCAGATTCTGCATTCGTGTTCCATATAGCGGTGTATGGAGATGGTGGGTTTGATGCTGAAAATTTTAAAACATCATTTATCAGTATTGCGATATATGTTATTGGAGAAGCATCTGAGAAAGACACTTGTATTGTTGTTGAACCATTGAGGTACATCCCTGCAGATGGTGTATTTATACTTACAGCCGGTGGAGTGTTATCTACGGTTATAGATGTTGAGAAAACTGTTTTTAATCCTCCCATATCCTCTACAACACCCGTTAAGGAACCAGAGGAGAAGTATGGTATAGATGTGGAGTTCCAAGTTATTTTCCAGGGTGGGGATGTTTTTTCACAAGCCAGAGAGATGGCATCGCATATTCTTGATGAATTGAAGAAAAACTCAACTTTCTTGATTCCAATGTTATCTGACAGGTTAGCTTCTACATTTATGTTGCTTCCCCCTACTATTGAACCAGATTGAGGTGAGATGAAATATCCGGTCGGAGGGGAATTATCTACTATTAGGTTTCTTGAGATTATTCCAGATACATTCCCAGCCTCGTCCTCGGCTACAAAGCTTACGGTATGGTTGCCGTTAGATAGATTAGCTGTGTTAAGTGAGAATATATATACGTTTGGAGGTGTTGTCGGAGATGTTGATGTTGTGTTCAGGATACCATCAACATAAAATTCTACCTTTTTTATTTTTCCTGAATCATTTGCAAGCAATACTATGTCTGTTGTTCCAGATACGACATCGTTTTCTGCAGGAAACTGAATTGCTAAACTCGGCGGAGTATTATCAAATGTAACTCTTACAGAGTAAGAGATTGTTATTGCTGGTGATTTCAGATAAGCTATGGCCTTTATTATTCTTGTCCCATCAGGGTGTAATCTTGTGTCCTCTGTGAAATTGAAGGGAGAATTTATCGGCGGAAGAGCTGTCTGTCTTTTTGTTGAATCAATCCAGAGTTCTAATCTGTTCAGATTTGCTGAAAAATCTACTTGTATATTGATTGTCCCTCTAAGATAACTGTCCGGAGAAGGAGATGTGATTATTATCCCAAGAATTTTAAATGGGAATGTGATCGGATTTGCTAAACTTTCTCCGTCCTGATCTTTTATCCCGTTCGTTATGAAACACCAGTAAGTTTTTCTTTGCTCAAGATTGGTGTTTGGAGAGATAGAAACTGATTTGAGGTCTAACGAAAATGTTATTGTGGATGGAATGATATTTATTCCATCTGATATAAATAGAGTTGAACTATTAACTGTTGAACTATCAAGTTTATCAGAAAATGTTATTTTTACTGTTGGTGTTGTAGATATTCCTTGGGGCATTTCTGGAAGATTTACCTTCTGATTATCTATGAATATTTCAAGTATTTGTGGAGGGAACCCTTTTCCCTCTGGTGGAGGTTGAGGAGGAGTTATTCCAGTTCCTGTTGAAAAAATTGAGTTGAATTCTCCGGTCATTGTGTTGCCGGAGGTATCTTTTATACCTTTTATTTTTACAGTGTATGTTTTCCCTATTTGTAAGAGCGAAGGGGTGATTATGAGTTGGAGTAGAGATGGATTATATTCGTAAGTATATGAGATAGGACCTGTTCCTTCTTCAATAATCTGGATATTTGTGAGGTTTATAGAAGAAGTATCTATGTTTTCAGAAAAAAGAACGAGGATTTTTGACGATGTTGAAACATTTGTTGCGCCATTTGGTGGGTTAATCAGTATAACTTGTGGAGGAGTTCTGTCTTCTCCTAATCCGAAGGTTCTGAATAACCATACGACATCAGTTCCAAGAGTTTCACCATCGGAGGCTCTTATAGTGGATTTAAGTGTTACTATGTAAGTTTCGCCGGGATCAAGTGTGTTTATTGGTCTTAAAATGGCTATATTCCCATCTTCTATGTATGTCAGGGATGAATCTATTATTCTACCATTTGCGTTTTGTAGGAAGAAATTTAGAGTTGAAATGTTGGTTATTTTCTTTGTGAATACAGCGTAGATCAGAGTATCTCTCCCTACAAGTCCAAGATGAGGAGGATATATGCTTTTTACAAGAGGTGGAAGTTTAGGTGTTGTGATAGGTATTTTGTATTCTCCTTCACCAACAACATAAAATTCCCATGAAAAGTCTTCAGGAAGATTTTCACCAGTTATACTTTTTATGTTTTTAGAAATTACAACTTTGTATGTTCCTTTTGATATTATCTCTGGTGTTATTTTTATTTTTTGGTTTTCTGGTATTGTTATAACTTTCTTTATTTCCGCGCCATCTTTTATTATTTTTATATTTTCTTCAGTTATGGTTTTTTCATCTATGATTTTTGAGAAGGCTATAGATATGGAAAACTGCGTTATGCCGATCTGAAATCCTGATGGAGGGAAGAACTCAATTATTCTGAATTTGAATTCGGGTTTTCCTGCTTTTCTTGCACAGCTGATAACTAAAAGGAGAGTAATGCTATATGCTAAGAGCAATTTTTTTTTCATCTGCATTGTGTTTTATGTATAAATAAAAATATATATAGAGTTTAATCGGTTATTTGAATTTAATTTTCACCTTTTTCAGTTCTCTGTTTCTATTTTTTGTTGGTGTTAATGTATTTATTTTTTGTGGTATATATGGAAGATTCCAGAAAATATGAATTTTTTAAAAATCTTTCTAACAAAAAGGTAATATGCAGACGGTTTTGACTGAATTTTTTGGTGTTCCATCGTGGATACAACATATTTTCTTTGAGCTAATCGCTGTTGTTATCCTGATTATTATAGGGTTTTTTGTGTTAAGGAGTCCGAAGTCTCGGTTTTCTCTAATTTTTCTCTCAATTCTTGACTTTTGGAAAGGTATAGCATCTTCTCTTATGCCAGAGGAAGAAGCAAGAAAACATCTACCTTTTATATTCTCCATTTTTATCTTCATACTCATAATGAATCTTATGGGATTGATTCCCGGATTGATGCCTCCAACTATGAATATAAATACCAATATAGGGCTTGCCATATTTTCTTTCCTGTATTATAATTTCTGGGGTTTTAAATCACATGGGTTTGGATACATAAAACATTTCCTTGGACCTTTTCTACCAATAGCTGTTTTATATCTACCAATAGAACTCATATCGCACGCTTTCAGAATTGTCAGTCTTTCTGTCCGTTTAGCTGGTAATATGACTGGAGATCACACTGTTCTTGAAATTTTTACTCATCTTACATATGTCATAGTTCCTGTGGCTTTTTTCGTTCTTGGAACTATTGTTTCCGTTGTTCAAGCTTTTGTCTTCTCAATACTTTCATTAATATATATCGCTCTCGCTACCGGAGGAGAGGAACATTGATTTTTATATTTTGAAGAAAGATGCAAGTTCATTAAATTCTTGAGATAGCTTTCTGATGTCTTTTGATAGTTTTAAGAGGTTTGAGGCCGTGCTCTTTATCTGCTCCATAGCGCTTGATATTTGATTCACTCTTTGAGAAAGTTCCATTGTTGTTTTTGATTGTTCCTCAAAGGTTGAAGATAGAGAGCTCGCCATATCTTTTTGTTCGTTTGACAGACTGATTATAGTTGAGTATGAGTTTGAGATATTTTTGAACTGTCCGAGTATATTTTGGAGTATATCTTCTGCATTTTGAAGATATTTTTCAAAGTCTTTCCATGCTGTGTTTATTTTTGAGACAAGTTCCCTTATTTCTTTTGATTCATTTAGAGTTTTTTCGGCAAGTTTTCTTACTTCAGTTGCTACGACTGTAAATCCTTTTCCCGCTTCTCCAGCCCGTGCTGCCTCTATTGATGCGTTCAAAGCCAAAAGATTTGTCTGATCTGCTATATCTTCTATAGTTTCTGTGATATTACTTATTTTTCCAAGATATTCTCCCAAGGACCGAGAGAAATCCCGCGATAACTGAAATCTCTTTTGAGAAACCTTCTACTAATTTTAAAAAATTATCTATCTCGCTTTTGTTCCTTGATCCAACTTCAAACATATTATTAGATTTCCGTGAAAGCTCAAAAACCCTTTTAGTTGATTCTTCTATGGCAGATGAAAACTCCTCGGTTGCATTTGCTATAGAAGCGATGTCCGCTGATATTTTTGATATAAGCTGAAAAATCTGCTCAGAAGCACTACTTAAATTTTCGCTTTGCTCGCCAGTTTTTCTGCTGCCTTCCTGAATTGAACCTATGATCTCTTTTAGTTTGGCAGTAATTTTGTTCCATGTTGAGGCAATCTGTCCAAACTCATCAGAAGTTTTTATGTTTATATCTTTAATCTCACCCTTGCCCAGCCGATTGATAGCATCATCAGTTGATGCTAATCCTTTAAATCCAGCTTTCAAAAATTGTCTTATAAAAATGAATGTTAAAACACTAACCGAAATAGTAATCAATACTGTAATAAGAGCTTTTGAGATGATTCTCTGTATCGGGATGCCGAAAGATGAAACAACTGCACCTATAATTTCTGAACCATCTGAACTCCATACAGACTTGTAAATTCTGAATTCTTTAAAACTTGTTTCAACTTTTGGTTCAGCCGATATTTTTTGTAGAGTTATCGTTTTGGCTTCATCAGGATACTTCGCAAGAATTTTACCGCTTTTATCAAAGACATTAGTCCAGAGGAAGTTTTCTTTTACCCTGAAAATTTGTATTACATCCTCTATTCCTTCTTTTGTTTCAAATGAAATTGGAGATTGTAGAAGAAAAACAATAGGCTCTGTGAATTGATCTGCTTCAAGAAAGGTCAGTTTTATCTCTTCTCTTGTGCTGTAAGCTAAAAATAGTATGGAGACCACAGCGTAGGATAGGGTGAAGCTGAAATAAATTTTTTTCTTGAAACTCATTGTTTTTTATTCTTTGTATTCAGGGAAGAAAGCTCCATCCCAGTCTTTTGTTCCTTTGTAATGGCAGTTGGCACAGTCTTTATCTGGATTTTTAACTATTCTGGTTTTATCTGGTTTGAAACCTTCCCATCCCCAACCCCCGGTTTGTCCATAATCTTTATCCTTGTGCATAACCAGTATTAGCCTTGGTTTTTTTCGTCCTTTATCTTCAAAATTTACAAAGACTATAATTGAACCCTCTGGGAATGGTGGAGGTTCTTTACCTTCAAGATATGATTTTATATGGTTTTTGAAGTGTTCATAAGCTATACTGTTAAGATATGTCGCGTTAGGTCCGGGAACTATTGCGTATAATGGATTCCCTTTTACTATCTCTCCCTCTTTTACTTTTGTAAGTGATTCCCAGTTTTCTGGAAAAGGAACTGCCTTTTGGGCAAAAAGAACTTGCCCAATATATAGAATACTCAAAGGGATGTAAAACTGTGTCAATTTCATTTTTTATACATCTCCTTTTTGTTTATCAACTGATCCGGGTTTTTAATGTTTGTTTGGTTGTTTTGTTGGTTGTTTGTTTGGTTGGTTGGTTGGAGCCCTGTTCAATTGCATCATCCCTAATTTTAAACATTCCTTTCTTATTTTGTTATTTTTATAACTTTCTTATTTTGTTATTTTTATATGCTTTGTCTAATATTTTTAGCCCTTGCCTTAAGATTATTGAAGGACAACAGCTCAACAACCATGATTTATATCATAAAAATTCTCCAGATGACTGAAATTTCTACATTTTCTGCAAGTATATTGGACAAAGCAATTTTTATAATGAGATAACAGGTTGGAGGATTGTTTGAGTGTATCTGATTGTGTTGGGGGCTTAAGATTTAGGAGTTTATATTTTTTTTAACCTATCCAATGATTCTTTTAGAGCTTTTTCTTCATCTCTTACTACTGCTTGTCTGAGTTGTTTTGATTTTTCATAGTGTTTAAGTGCATCTTTTATTATCCGCATAACTTCATCTACATTAAATGGTTTGGTAAGGCAAGTGTATGCGCCAGATTTTATAGCATCTCTAAAAGCTTCAGCGGAAGGATACCCTGTTATGAGAACTATTTGCGCATAGTGTTTCAGATGGTTTTTAGCTCTTTTTATAAATTCAAGACCAGATATCCCTGGTAAATTTTTATCAAGAAGAACAACCTTTATATCTTGATCTTTTTCAAGTTTTGAAAGTCCTTCTTCACCTGTCCTGGCATAATCTGTAGTATATCCGTCCATTTCACATATCTCTTTGAGAACTTCTGCGATATCTTTTTCATCATCTACTATAAGTATCTTGTCACTCATTTTTTTCCTCGTCTGTTATTTCTATCTCAAATATAGTTTTTACTTCTGGTACATTAAGCATATTCTGAATTTTTTGCGTATTTTGGACATATCTTATTTTTGCTTTATGTGCATCTAATATTTTTTTTGTGATGATAAGTCCGAGTCCAGTTCCATGATCCTTTGTGGTAAAGGAAGTATTAAACATTTTTGAAACAATGTTTTTTGGAACACCGGTTCCAGAGTCAAAGATCCATATGTAAGTTTTGCCATTGATGTTCCTTGATGCTATTCCTATAATTTTTTTGTCTGATTGATCAATGGCATCTATTGCATTTGAAAGTAGATTTACAAGAGCCTGTCTAAACATTATTCTATTCACCAAGATGGTTGAATCAGAGATGTCTTTTATAATGTTTATATCACTTTTTATTTTGTGCGATACTCCTGTTAAAGCCTGATCTACAAGTTCAGATAATTTTATTTCTCTTCTTTCTAACTCTCCATATTTGTAGAATTGTCTGAATTCTTCTATTAGTTCCTCTATTGAGTTTATTTGCTCAAGGATTTTTTTCAATCTAACTTTAGTTTTCTCTTCTGATGACTCATTGTTAGCAAGTTGAGCCTGTGCTTTTATGATAGAAAGATAACCCCTTATATCGTGTATCACAGACGGAACCATAAGTCCAACTTCTATAACATTTGATAGGTCTTTTATTTTCTTGTTCTGTTTTTTCACTCTTTTTGCTAATTTTTTTTCTTTTTTCATTTTTTTATCACCTTTTTATTTTCTTTACCAAGAATTTCTTCTTCGCTCATTGGAGGACCAAGTAAGAAGCCTTGACCAAGATCGCTTCTTGATTCCTTGAAAAATTTCAGCTGTTCGTTTTTCTCTATACCTTCTACGATTACTAACTTTCCGATATCGTGGCAGAATTTTATTATAGCAGAAACAAATTTGTTTTCTTCTTTTGATTCAGGTATATGTTTCGTAAGTTCATGATCTAACTTAACTATATCAATTGGCATAGACTTCAAAAATCTAAAAGTATTATATTTTGTCCCGAAGTCGTCAATTGTTATGGATACACCTAATTCCCTTATTTTTTCTATGTCCTCTTTTTTATCTTCATCAATTTGTGAATCTTCTGTTATTTCAAGGATTATGGAATTTGGTGAAGTGTGGGTGTATTTAAGTGCATCTTCTATTATTCTTGGTAGATTAGTAGAACTTATGAATTTCGGAGATACATTAATAGATATTTTCCTGCCCTGTTTTTCTAATTTTTTTGCCTGCTTTATAGCTTTATAGATCACCCACTCTTCTACAAATTTTAGAATCTTAAGGTCATCAGCTATCTGTAATATTTTTGGTATATCAAAATATCTGATTTCAGCATGCTTTACGCGGAGTAATTCTTCATATCCAAATATTTCTTGATTCTTCATATTGAATATAGGCTGATAGTGTAAAGTGAAGAAATCTTCAATGTTTTCTGTTTTGATCTTTTGAAGTTTCTCTATAAGTTTGTCTAATCTTTCCAGTTCTTCGGAAATTTCTCTGTTGTAAAATAACAGAATCTTGTTTTCATTTTTCGCTTTTCTCAGAGCTGTTTCAGAATTTTTTATGATATCGTATATCTGGTCTGAATCATGAGGATATATACTCGCACCAGCATTTAACTCAATGTTTAAAGATTGAAGATTATTCTGTATCCTATTTATTATTTTCTCCACTGATATTATTTCTTCTGTTGCAAGAGCAAATTTATTTTCTTCAATATGAGCTAATACATCTGTAGATTTTATGTTTTCTAGTATAATATCTGAAACTTTTTGTAGTATATCAGTTTTTCTTGTTTTGGTTGGTATTCTGTGATTTATCTCCATAGCGACTACGGTCAAATCTTTATCTGTCATGTCTCTAAGTTTTTTTATAAATCCATCAAAATTTAGTAGCCCAGTTGTTTGACTATATTCCTTGATGTATCTTATATTCAAATTGTGTAGCTTCTTTTCCCTTGACCATAGTATTTCCCTATATAATACTGATGGTAGCCGATATATTTCATCTTTTGTTATCCAATCCCTTACATTTAGTTCCCTGAATGAATTGAAAATTGTTTCTGGATCTTTAGTGTCTGAAAAAACGATTATTGGAGTATTTTCTGATGTGATTCTTGTTAGATTTTTACCATTTATAATGATTGCATCGTATTTTTGAGAAGCAGATATGTAATCCGCCGATGGTAATATTTCTGTCTCTATTTCGTAGAAATCTTCTACAGCCTTCTTTATGTCATAAATAACTTCTGGATACAAATTGAGGAAAGCTATACGCAACCGCCTCATCCTTTATCCCTTATAGATAAATAAAAAATAATCATTTTATTCTTCTTTGGTGATGATATTGTGATAATGATATATTATTTTAGAATCTCGGCAAAACGATTTCCAATTAGAAATTACACTATTGATAAGCAGATACTGTTAAGGGATAAATAGTATAAGACTTGATTTATGAGTTAGATTTCTATGGATGGATTTAGGATACGAAGGATAATTTTGTTTAGAGAAAATCTATAGTTCAAAGATGTATCCTATGGTAATCATCAATCTTTCAAATGTGTTTTCTGTTATTATGAAATTTTTTTGTAATTCGTTCCGAGGAATGAAGAACGAAGTATTCAATGATATTTTTTCTAAAATTGTGTAGCTTATTCTGATTCCGGGTATAAATGTTAGCAAGGTTTCAGATATATCCTGAAAACTTATTAGGTATATTAAGAAAGCTCCTCCAGCACCTATTCTCAATCCTTTAAATATGTTCAAGGAAATGGTAATTATATCATAGATAGATTTAAAATCTACTCCTTGAATTTTTGTCTGGAAATATCCGGGTGATGTATCTAAGAATACATATCTTCCTCCGAGCAATCTTGCATAAGAAAGCTGGATTTGTGCAGTTGGAATAATTGATTTGATGTTGCTCAATAGACCAAAATTAGGAGATATTTGAAAAAGGGATTTTTTAGCGAGTATGGATATATTAAGGCTCTCGGAAAGGTTTTCATATCTAAATTTTATTGAAGTTTTGGTGTTTGTCATTGATTTTGCAGTATATGTAAATCTATGTATCCCCCTCTCCTGATTCTCTATATGGATTTTCCCATAATCTGCACTTGCATATATTTCGGAACTCATAAATTCCTGAGGTATGGTGTTTTCAGCTCTATCCTGTAAGAAAGCTTGTATATTTAGTTTATCTTTTCCGTCTCCGTAGATATAATCTCTTTCGGTTTTTGCTACTATTTTTACAGGAGGACCAGGAAGTAAAGTGAATTCTGCCTCATACTTTAAAAATTCATAGGAGAAGGATATTTTAAGTTTATCTTTTAACCTTTTTTTCACTAAGACAATAATCTTCTCGTTAGAGCTTTTTATTTCTATAGCTCGGTCATCGTAATTGTGCTCTATATTCACATTCTGATTGATTTCTCTGCGGTATATATCTGTTATCTTGATAAGGAATGAGATTTCAGATGTTCCATCAGCATATATTTCTTTCTTCTCTCTGTCATACTCTACATTGAGTAAAGCTGGGAAGTTCCTCTTGAGTATTTTGAATTCCTTCCCCGCAATTTTTATGGAATGCTCACCAGGATCTACGGGAAAGAATGAGTATATATGTGTTGATTGTCTTTTTAATCCTTTTATCTGCTGATTACTGAATACTATGATACCATTTTCAGTTTGAATGACATCAAGAAAATCAGTGTTTGTCTTTGGAAATTCTAAATATATTTTTTCTTTTGTTATATTACCAGCTTTATCTTTCAGTTCAAGGTTTATAAATTCATCTTCTGGAAAAACTTTTATTTTTAACTTGAATTTACCCTGATTATCTGATATAGTAGAGATATTTTCAAAATTTGTCGTTGCCTTTATTCTTGTGAAAGGTTCTGTTTCTGACTTTATTTCAAGAAGATACGGAATAGATACATAAAGGTAAGCTAATTTTTGATCAAATTTTAAGGTTATAATATCTTTATAGGGATAGTTGAACTTCCTTTGATATATAATTGTTATTTTCTCTTCTTCCAAACTCTGTATTGTTATTGATTTACTATATATGGCTGATACTGTATATTTTTCTCTTTCAGGTGGTAGCTTTCCATTTTTGAAGTAAGCTTTAATTTCTAATATATCGTTATCTTTTAGATCTACATCTATCTTTTTAGGTCTTATTTCTTTAAAGCAGTAGTAGTTTATATCTATTTCCTTTCTAATTTCATTTTCTCCATCTTTGAAACTGAATGTTATTGATGTAGCTCTTTCGGGCTTACTTATTTTCAATGTTCCTTCATCTAATTTTTCATGTTCTATGTCTGCTGAAAAGTCCTTACAATTGTGTTTGAAACCATCTTTGAGACAGAAAGCATATGCTTGTATTTCTTCAAAGCATGTGAAATCTCTTTGGGTCATAAGTATTGAGTATTGTGGATGAGTAGTTCCAATAAAAATAGAGATGAGAAATCCAAACACCTTATTGAAATTTTATCTTTTTGGGTATCTTGACTTCTGGTGGTTTTGTATCAACATAAACAATTTCTGATCTTGTATCTATTATTTTTCCTGAACTATCTAAACCAGTTATATCTATTTTGTTTTCTCCTTCATTTAGATAGATCACTGTCTCAACCTTCCCACTTTTTGGAATTTGAACTATGTTCCCGATTCTTACCTCATCTATGTTCTCTATCTCAACCTCAATCTTAGCTTTTCTTGTTTTCAAAAATTTTATACCATCTCTTTCTTCAGCGTCTTTTATTGACACTCTAACGATTCTGGGAAAAACTTCTTCAGTGGATTGTTCTCCAGGATACTTCTGTGGTTCATCTGATTTTGTAAGTTCTGTTTTTTCTTGAATTTTTTCACTTTCTTTTAATTCTTTTTCAGGAGTTTTTACATCAGGAGTTTTTACATTTATAATTTGTTTCTCCTTCTCTTCTTCACCTTCCTTTGATACTATTAGAGTTCCTTTTTCAACGATGAATTCGCCCTTTTGGGAGATGGAAAATTCTGCATCATCGTCTTCTGATCTTATGATTTTGTCTCCAATTCTCATCTCGGTTCCTTTCTTTACCCTTATTGTTGCATTTGATATATCTACTCCAGCTTTTAGGGGTATCCATATGCCATTTACGAATATTTCAACTTCACCAATAACATAGCTTACATTTTGCTCCTGTGGAAAGATATATGAATATATCTTCAGTGAAGAAATCAAAGATATGGCTAAGGCTAAAAAAAGTATAACAAACCTCTTTTTATCTATTTTTATTTCAACTAAATTCCTTTTTTTCATTTCTCCCATTATACAAGATGTGTTTTCAATTTATCAATTTCCTCTTTAAGGAATTCTCCGATTTCTTTGTTTTTATCTATATCTATTGATATTGTAAAAATTGTTTTCCTTGGTGATGAGGATACTTCTATGGTTCCTCTTATGTTCTGGATTATAGTTCTTGCTATTGTAAGCCCAAGACCTATCCCTTCCCACTTTTTCAGAGTAAAGAAAGGTTCAAATATTCTTGTTATAAGTTCCTGAGGTATTCCTTCTTCTCCATCGTCCTCTATTTCAATTATCACATTGTTTTTGTTTTGGAATGATCTTATTTGAACCTTGTTTTTTGAAGCTAATATAGCGTTTTTAAGTATCTCATATATTGCTGTATATAGTTGTTCTTCATCAGCATATATGTTCTGGATAAGTTGAGTATTGACCTCTATTTCTTTTCCTTCACTTTGAAGTTCAGAGACGACTTTTTGTATGATTTCGTTTGGGTTTAGGTTTTTATAATCTGCTTTCATTTGAACTTCTGAGAAGTTTCTGAGCTTTTCTACTATTGTTTTTACTCTTAAGAGATTTTTGAGAATTGATTCAAAATATTTTAATATCTGTTCATCTGTCATTTTTCTTTTGAGTATTTGTATGAAACCAAGTGCCGCTGCCAGGGGATTATTTATTTCATGTGATACACCGGCTCCAAGAGTTCCAACTGCTGCTATTTTTTCTGCGATCAAAAGGTTATCGTGTGTTTTCTTAAGTTGTAAAGTTCTTTCTTCAACTCTTTTTTCAAGCTCCTGATTCCACATTTTTATCTCTTCCCACGCCCGCTCAATTTCATCAGACATCACAGAAAAAGCTTTGGTGAGTTCTGATATCTCATCTTTACCTTTGTAAATAAGTTTCTTTGAGAAGTCAAGTTTTGCGTATTCTCTAGCGGTCTCTGCTATTTTATTCAATGGTGTTGTAAGACCACCAGATATAACAAATGCTGAAGCAAGAGCTAAAACAACACCTACTCCTATCCAGAAAATTATCTGGTATAATATGTTTAACCATAGTTTCTCTACTTCAGATTTCCCAATCAGGACGAAAACTGAAAAATCTGTATCTTTAACTCTGTTGTATGCAGAGATATATTTTTCTCCATTTTCTTCTATCTCTATTATTTCGGAAGTTTTTTCTGATGTTGCCTTTCTGATTTCTGCTTTCCCAGTCTTGCCTAATGAAAATGAATATACGATTTTAAGTATAGGCTCCGTTGAGAGAGCTATTTTAACCTCAGGGGATGAAAAGAAAACTGTATCTCCTTCAAGAAATATTCCATTACCATATTTCTTTTCAGAAAATGTAGGATCTCCTACAAAGTATCCATTTACTCCTATGAAGCTTATGTTTTCAAAAGAGGATAATATATCTTGGAGGATATATTCTTTATCTGGAGAAAAATTTTTTAAACTTGATTTCACTGAATTAATATTTGCAGTTATATATCTATATACAGCATCAGATAAATTCTGCGCAGAAGATGAAAGAAGTAAATTTATCCTTTGGGTGTTTTCTTTCTTAACAAGTCTTATCGTCCACCACCCGGATATTGCCAAGGGTAGAACTGCTGAAAATACCATCCCCAGAAAAACTTTGTGAAATACTTTCATAGTTATAAATTTAAAGGTATATATTCTTTATTTGTTTGTAATTTGGGGATTTTATTTTCTCGTAATATGAAGTGATTCTTGAGATGTATAGCGAGAGGATAAGACAATATTTCCTTATTCATTCGAATTTAAGCACGCGATGAAAAAGCAAGAGAGCAATTTAGAGACATTTAACATAAAATTATTTTTTGATAAACTGAGATATTATTTTGTATTCTTTGAAGATTTTCTTCATCATACTTTTTAAGTACCTCAAGGTTTGATAATTGATTAACATGAGAATTTATATCGGTGCTTTTTGTTATTCTTGATATGAGCTTGGCTACTTCATCCTTTATTTGAGCTCTTCCTAAAATTTTTTCAGAAAATCTCAGCATTTTTAAAACCTTGAAAAGATTCAGCCATTTCCTGAATTTTTCTATAAAATCTTTTTGATCTTTGCTCATTGATTTGAGATTTTGTATTTGAGTCAGATATTTTGGATTCTCCTTTAGAAAGTCTTTGAAAAATCCATTTTCTGGATTTAGAAAGGTTTCACCAATTTTCTCAAATGCCTCAAACTTCCAAGTTTTAGTTATTCTTTCTTTCTCACCGCTTATATATTTTTTTATTTCCATCCCAGTTCCAAAAGGTGTCCTTCCAGAGGGTTCAGCTTTTGGGAAGACATATGCGGGAATATCACTTACAGAAAAATATGGAACTATTTTCTGTAAAAAGTAAAAGTCTTCTCCACCCTTATTTGTATTCATTCCTCCCGTCATGATATATACACTTGTTCTGAAGGCAAAAAGTGATCCTATGGGATAGAAAGAATAAATATATCCGCAAACTCTCAGCGAATTTCTCCAATATCTTAAAAATAGTTCCCATAAGATACCTGCTTCCGAAATTTCCGGAATATCAGATAGCCTATGTGAAAATAAGAAGACTCCAAAATCCAGAAGATTAGAAAGAACCTCAAAATAGTTCTCTGATACAGTGCAATCTGAATCAAGTGAAACAATGATTTTGTTTCTGAAAAAATCAATATCATCAGATATATTTTTGAGTTTTCTTATTCTTTCAAGAATACATATTATTTCATCCATTATTAATCTTCTCGCGAATCCAGCACCTGCAACTTTTCTTGGAATGTTTTGAACATATTTTAGTAAGATGTCTTCTCCTTTAAGATATTCATATATCATTTTATTCTTCTGACTCATTTCCTTTTCACAACCTTCGGGTTCATTGAGGAGTATGAAAATACAGATCTTTTTATTTAACTTTTTCGCTCTTTTTAGTGATTCTACGGTTTCAAATATGTTCTCATCTGCAAGGCAAGGTATAGATACTATAATATCATAATCATCTTCTTGTGTATTCAAGCATATGTGTCTTTTTATTATCAGTTCCTTTGCTTTTCTAAAATTTTCTGGTTTAATCATCTTCATTTGCTATTCGCAATGAAATTTAGGCAGGAACAATGTGCTAAATTCCTCACTTCTTGAAAACTCACTTTATCTATTATAAAAAAGAAATTTGAGTTTTAACATTCAGTAAATTTATCTAATTTATAGTGCTTTCCTGAACTTTTACAAAAATATAATAGAGATTCAAGTTTTCTTTCATGCACTAGTCTGGGAAATTATATAAGAGATGGTTTTTGTGATGGTTTGAAGAGTTTTTAAACTTTCTTTTGAAAAGTTAGGGAATAAACTATATTTTGTGATTTACTATGGTGAGATTTAGGCTCTGGTATTGCAATAGAGTGTCCATTTTTTATCGTTGAGTTGAAAATAATTTCAATGGTTTTTAGAAATTTGCAAAATTTTCCCTGTGAGATTTGATACTGAGATAAAGGGGATTTTTGAATCCGCTGCAAAAGCTGTTGTTAAGCTTGTTCTCAAAGTTGATATACTTGAGATAAAACCTACTTCAACAGAGATTCAGGAACTCCTCAGAGCTGATTTCGTTGGAATAATCAGAACTCATAAAGGCTCCTTCCTTCTTCACATTGAGTTCCAAACATCAAACGATGAAACAATGCCCCAAAGAATGCTTCAGTATGCTATCGCTCTTTACAGAAAATATAAACTCCCCCTTATCCAGATTGTCATTTACATAG
>Ga0209289_100184_pt1 | contig 36926 bp, 34 predicted proteins | sample GXS110809BmetaG_FD_184121 | JGI IMG/M metagenome (GOLD analysis project Ga0209289, IMG submission 184121) | Hot spring microbial communities from Gongxiaoshe hot spring, China to study Microbial Dark Matter (Phase II) - GXS 110809B (SPAdes)... ...
TTGAAAGAAATTTTGATGTTTTTCAAAGCGATTGGCAAAGTTATAAATGAAATTACCGAAGCAACAGGGAGATACCCTTTAATGATAAAATAAGCCATCAACAAATAAGCAAGGACAACAAGCCCAGTATAGTAATAACTTGATGCTTTGATTCCCAAAATTCCAGCTAGTGTTTTATATCCCGCTTCAAGATCTTCTTTTATATCTCTAAAATTATTTCCATGCAAAATTGCTGTTGTTAATAAACCAATCGGGATTGATAAGACAACGGGAAGCCAGGAGATCTCCTTTGCCTGAATATAATAAACTCCGAGTGTCATTATAGGTCCGAACGCAAGAAAAACAGCAAGGTCGCCAAGCGCTCTATATTTAAACCCGACAGGTGGAGCAGTATAAAAAATTCCAAGAATCAAACCTGGAATTATGAAATACAAAATTTTATTACCAATTGCGAAAACGAAATAAAATCCGATAATAAGTGATAACAAAAGCAAGGATATACCAAAAAATAGATGATGCTTGGGATTCATCAAGCCATCAACGAGGACACGGCTTGAGCCAAGCACACGCCATGTATCAGCACCACGAATATAATCAAAATAATCGCTCAAAACATTTACAGCAGAATGAGCAAGTATAAGACCAAAGAAGGTTAGAAGAAACATTGGGATTGAAACATGGGGAGCTATAAAAGTTCCGAGCAAAACGGGAGCAATGGTTGCTGGAAATGCAAAAGGTCTTATAGCTCTAAACGCAACTTTAAAAAACTTATATTTTGTCTTAAGTTTAGTTTGAAAAACTTTTAACACCTCATCCGTAACATCAATTTCAATCCTTGGTTTCCATTCCTCCGTGAAATCAGAAATGTAAAGTTTAGTCGGTCTTATTCTAAAAAGCGTAACGCCGGGAATTTTCTTCGCATATACAACCAATTCAATTGCCTTCCTAAAAATTACACTCCTTTCTGGTCTTTCAGTTATATCCCCAAGCACCTCAGCGACACCCTCGCCTTGAATAAATCTATCGGGAACGCCATGCTCTATCACAAAAAACACATTCGGATTTTCAATGATGTTGTTATAATTTTTCCCTCTTTCAAGCGCTACATAAATATACCCATCCTCCTCACCGAAATAAACTTTACCTGCCCATACTTTCCCATCCTTACCCCGACTTACAAGAGTTAAAGTTTTGTTTTCTTCAAAAATTTTCTTCGCTGTCTCAAGATATTTCCTATAGTTATCCTGCATCGTTGGACTGAAATTTTGTTTGAAAATTAGTAATTGGAAACCTATTTAAATTTAACGATGTCTTAAAAATAAAGCAATTCAAAACTTAAAGTTGCTTTTATATCTGGCTGACTTTTAAATTTTTAACAAAAACAAAAATCATCAAACCATGCCGTTGTTCATTGAAAGAGGAAAATGGCTTGGTAAAGAAGAGAAAGAAATTAAAAAAGAATGGCAAGAGCGTGGATTTACAAGCGATATATGGGTTGACCCTCCAGGACAAAGGTGGGAAAATTTCATACACGACACCGATGAACTTGTCACACCACTAAATGTCACACTTGAAATTGAATGTGAGGGTGAAGTAGCAGAGTTAAATCCAGGTGACGAATGGTTCATTCCAAGAGGTGCGGTTCATTCAGTTAGAAACAAAAGTGACAGAGTTGCATATTGGCTTTACGGATACAATATATCAAAAACAAATGCGTGATGAAAGATGAAATACAAACAATTAGGACAAACAGAAATCCAAATCCCCGTTATAACCTTTGGCGGATGGGCAATCGGCGGATGGTATTGGGGCGGGACAGATGAAGAACTTGCAATCAAAGCAATTCATAAGGCAATTGATCTCGGGATGAACTGCATTGACACAGCTCCAGTTTATGGATTTGGCTTAGGGGAAGAAATAGTTGGCAAAGCAATAAAAGGTAGAAGACATGAAGTTATCATAGCTACGAAATGTGGTTTGCGCTGGGATAAAGATGAAGGTGAGTTTTTCTTTGACACTTATTTCAACGGGAAAAGATACTATGTCTATAAAAACGCGCGAAAAAATTCAATAATTGAAGAATGTGAGAGGAGTTTGAAGCGACTTAACACAGATTACATAGACATTTATCAGATTCACTGGCCTGATAAAACAACTCCAATTGATGAATCACTTGAGGCTTTGACACGACTTCAGGAACAAGGAAAAATAAGAGCCTTCGGGGTAAGTAATTTTGATGTAAACCTTCTAAAGGAAACACTAAAATATTCAAGGGTTGAAAGCAATCAGGTAAAATATAGCTTGGTGGATCGCTGGATAGAAAGCGAATTGGTGCCACTTTGCGTTGAAAATAAAATTTCAATCTTAGCGTATAGCCCACTTGAACAGGGACTTTTGACGGGCAAGATAACAATGGAGACGGAATTTAAAAGTGGCGATTTAAGAAAAAAACAATTTTGGTTTCAACCCGAAAACAGAAAGAAAATCCTTGATGCGCTTGAAAAAATAAAACCAATTGCAAGAGAAAAAAACGCAACACTTGCTCAAATTGTCATCAACTGGACATTCTCACAACCTGGCATTACAACAGCAATTGTTGGGGCAAGAAACCCAGAACAGGTTGAAGAAAATGTTGGAGCAGTGAATTTGAAACTCACAGAAGAAGAAATACAAAAGATAAGAGAAGCTTTCACATGGGATTCATAAAGTTTTTTCTCCCTATTCTCATCTTATCAACTTTTTCCATTGCTCAAAGACCCGGTTATTTTCAACAAGATGTTGATTATATAATGGATGTTTTTCTTGACACGAAAACACATAAACTCACTGGCAAACAAATAGCAATTTATCATAATAACTCTCCTGATACACTTTGGGAGATTTATTACCATCTATACTTAAATGCATTCAGACCGGGCAGTTCAATGCAAATTCGTGGTGATGTCATTAAAAATGGGCTTGGGGAAAGAATTAGGTCGCTGAAACCTGATGAATACGGCTGGACAAATGTTAAGTTTTTAAAAGCTGATGATGAAGATGTTGATTTTGAAATTTTTGATACAATTTTAAGAGCAAGGCTTAAAAAACCCCTTGCCCCCGGTCATTATGTTAAACTTGAAATGGAATTTGAATCTCAAATTCCAAAGCAAACAAGAAGAAACGGCAGGAATAATCGCGAGGGCATTGATTACAGCATGGCTCAATGGTATCCCAAAATTTGCGAGTATGATTTTGAGGGTTGGCATGCGGATCAATACATTGAGCGTGAATTTTATGGGGTATGGGGAAACTTTGATGTCAAGATAACTCTGCCATCAGATTATCTCGTTGGAGCAACAGGTGTAATTCAGAATCCAGCTGAGGTCATGTGCGGATATGAACTCGGCGCTGTTGATACAGTGATATTCCCACAGCAATGGAAAAAAGATTTAAAGACGGATTTAAAAACATGGCATTTCAAAGCTGAAAAAGTGCACGATTTTGCCTGGGTTGCGGATAGGGATTACATCCACGAAATCACATGGCTGACGCTTGAAGATGATACTGTTATAGTCCATCTTCTCTATCAACCAGATGTCTATATGCTCTGGCGTGAGGCAGGAAAGTTTACAAAGGAAATAATAAAATTCTACAGTGAATGGTTCTACAAGTATCCTTATAAAAGTTTCACAGTTGCGCAAGCAGGCGACGGTGGGATGGAATACCCAATGCTTATAATGATAACTGGACGCCGTGGGAGAACAAGCATGATTGGAATTCTTGCACATGAAATCGGGCATAATTGGTTTTATGGTTTGATTGGAAACAATGAATCAAAAGAGGCGTGGATAGATGAAGGTGGCGCAAGCTTTGTAACCCCGAGGGTTTTTAAAAAATTGCTCGGTGAAAAATGGAGTGAATCTTTTGGAATTTATAAATTGCTAATTCCAGAATCGGATATCTTTGGCGGTTATAGAAACTACATAAGATTTTCCCAATTTGGTTATGAAGAGCCTGTGCTTTTTCATTCAGATTTCTTTCGGGAATCAACGACCTATACCAATGCTGTCTATGGCAAGGGTGCTTCTATTTTTGATATGCTTGAATATGTAATCGGGGATAGCGTATTTGACCTTGTTATGAAGGAATTTTTCAAAGAGTGGAGTTTTAAACATCCAACAACGAAGGATTTTGAAAAAATCGCCGAAAAAATAAGTGGAATGGAACTTGATTGGTTTTTTGATCAATGGCTCAAAACCACGAGAAAGTGTGATTATGCTATTGAAAATTTCTCTGGGAAATGGGTGCGTGAAAATGGTAGCGAAAAATATAAAATCAAAGTTAAATTGCGCAACTGTGGTCAAATAGTTATGCCAGTTGACCTTTACATTTATTTTGAAGATGAAACTTATCAAAAAGTTATAATTCCGCTTGATCTTCAACTCAAACCCAAACAAGAACCTAACGCAATTATCCTTCCGCCATGGTTTTGGGTTAACCCCGTTTACGAATTTGAACTTTCATTTGATAAAAAAGTGAAAATGCTTGAAATTGACAGTAGATTGAAATTAAGAGATGTTAACAGGTTAAACAATAGAACAGGTGCTTTCAACAAGGTTCGGATAAGATTACTTGAACAAACCCAATTAAACCCACCTCTTGAAAGATATTGGTTTAGTATAAGACCATCAATTTGGTTTGCACAAAGAGATGGAGCAAGACTTGGAGCTTTTACAAATGGAGCTTACCTTTTTGATTATTATGCGACAAAACTTGGTATATGGTTCAACACGAAGACTAAAAATTTTGATTACTTTATAAACTATCGCAACAACACCTTTCCAATACTTGGAAGGTTAAGCGGTTTTCAAATTGAAATTTTCAAACTTCATGGTCTGAGAAGGCTTTATTTTGAAATCTTCAAAGATATAAGACCATTTTACCTGACAATTCCACCATTTTACAATATCTCACTGTTTTTTGAACATACCATGCTCGTTGAGAACAAGATGCCTTTTGCAAATCTACGATGGGACTCAGGAAAGTTCAATGCACTTGGGCTTACAGCTGGGATAACTCACACAATTGGTAGCACATCTTTATATGGAACTTTTACCTTAAAAACCACTTCATCAAACAGTTCTAAAAATTTTACAAAGTTTTCAATTGAAGTAAAACAAAATACGATTTTAAGCAAATTTGAGTTCGCAACGAGATTTTACTTTGTGAATTCTTATGGTCAAATTCCATCGCAAGAAAAGTTCTATTTCGTCGCAAATCCACACGAGCAATTTTTAAATCAATCCTTTAGAATGATTTACTTAATCAATGAGAAATTTTCCGATAGGGCAAGGTTGTTCTTAAAAGGTGGTTTGAATTTAAGGGGTTATTTTGACAGAACTGATACATGGGTTGAAAAAGGCGGAAGTTTGAGTTTTGACTTAACATTTTTAACGCTGAGAAATTTCCCGCCCCTCGGGCAGATAAAATTTTCTGCCTTCGGAGATATAGGTATTATGAAAACGGGGGAATTATCACCACCTTTGGTACAACCCCTAGAAGATACAACAAAGGATTATGTGATTTTATATCGTTCTGGACTTAAATATGACTATGGTTTTGAAATTAAATTTCAACCTTTTACATTTATTCCATCCATTGCTGAAAATTTAATCGCAGGTTTTAACAGATTGAGCGTAAATATGATATTTCCGATTGGCTTAACTTATGAGAAACCGAGATTGAGATGGGCTATTGAAATAAAAGTTGAAAAATGAGATGAAGCGAATTTTTTTAATCTTATCAATGGCGATTTTTGTTTTTTACCTTGTTGAAGGGAAGATCTCAAAAAACGATTTTAAATTTGAGAATGAATATCTTGAATACCACGCATTTTGGGGATTTATAAATCTTGGCAGCATAAAAATCTGGACCAAAACAGACGGTGAATATGTCAAATCACGCTTTCAAATGGACTCAAACCCATGGCTTTTCTTTATAAGCATTCACTATGGATTTGAAAGTGAATTTAAAGTTGATTCACTTCTTGATGCTAAATTTTTAATTTACGAAACAAAAAAAGGAAGAAAAGTTGTAACAATCTTTGAACGGAAAGACGACAAAATAATCGCAACGCAAAAAGATATCAAAACAGGTGAGGTTATAGAGGTGCTTGAAAAAAATACAAGGAGTTTTTATAACGGCATCGCTGCGTTTTACCTGACAAGACAACTTCTTGGCACAGGGCAAGAGGTCACAATCCCCATATTGATTCAACTTGATGTTAAAGATGTTAAAGTAACCTTTCCAACTGAGAACGCCAACATCAAATTTTCAAATTTAAATGTCAAAGTGAAAAAAGTAGTTGGTTTTATTCCTTTCATTACTGAAGAGATCGCTGGGGTTACAGGTGATTTCATCGCATATTATTCAGATGATCCTGCTAAAATCCCGATAAGGGCATATTTTAAAACATCGCTTGGTAATGTGAAGGTTGAGCTCGTAAAATGGGATAGAAAAAACTGGGAACCATCTTGGATTGCAGACAAAAATAAAAATTGATTTTTAAATGAAAGCACTCGTAACAGGTGGGACGGGATTCATTGGAAGTCATCTTGTTGATGAACTTTTAAGGCGTGGCTATGATATAAGATGCATTGTCAGAGATACAAGCAACCTAAAATGGCTTGATGGAAAAAATGTTGAGATTCTCAAGGGGAGTTTGTTTGATACTGATTTTTTAAAAAAAGCGATCAAAGATGTTGATTATGTTTATCACATTGCTGGTGTGACAAAAGGGAAGAATTATCAAGATTATTATCGTGGAAATGTTGAAACGACAAGAAATTTATTAAACGCAAGTCTGGAAAATCAAAAATTAAAAAAATTTATTCTCGCAAGCAGCTTAGCAGCTGTTGGACCCGGGGACGATGCGATTCCAGTTGATGAGACAAGAGAATATAAACCTATAACTTCATATGGAAAGAGTAAAGCAGAGGCTGAAAAATTAGCTCTTTCGTTTAAAGATAAATTGCCAATAACAATAGTTCGTCCCCCTTCAGTGTATGGTCCACGTGATACATATACATTTGAGCTTTTCAAATATGTTAAATTTGGTTTTCTTCCTGCCGTGTTGCCAGATGAACAAATTTTAAGCCTGGTTTACGTTTCAGATCTTGTTGATGGTTTTATACTTGCTGGGGAAAGCGATGAAGCAACTGGTAAAGTTTATTTCATTTCCGACGAAAGAATTTACACTTGGAAAGAGATTGAAACCGCTGTTTTAAAAGCAATTGATAAAAAGGTAATTCGCTTGAAGATCCCACCCATGATCCTTTACTCTGTCTCGTTCGTTTCCGAATTAGTTTTTAAACTTCAAGGGAAAGCATCACCTCTTAACCTTGAAAAAATAAAAGACATAAGGCAAAAGAACTGGGCTTGCTCAATTGAAAAAGCCAAAAAAGAACTTGGCTATAAGCCAAAGGTTTCACTTGAAGATGGAATGCGTTTGACAATAAATTGGTATGTTGAAAATAAATGGCTTTAAAAATTTTTGAGAAAATTTTACCATTTATTTACGACATTTTTATGTTCCCACTTGAAAAACTCGGATTAAGAAAATTAAGGGGAAAAATTTTTAAATTTGTTAAAGGTTATAGAATTCTTGAGATCGGAGTCGGAACTGGATTAAATATACCTCTTTACCCGAATGGATTTGAAATTATATGTGTTGAGCCAAAATTTTGGATGATAAAAAGGGCTATCAAGAAAGCGAAAAAGTTTAAAAGGGAAGTTTCTTTTGTTTGTGCAAAAATTGAAGCATTGCCATTTGAAAATGAAACATTTGATACAGTTTTTGCAACCTTTGTGTTTTGCGAAGTTAAAAATCCTGAAAAAGGATTTCAAGAAATTTTAAGGGTCTTGAAGCCAAATGGTAGATTGATCCTACTTGAACATGTGAGACCCGATGGAAAAATGACTTCAAAACTTTTTGATATTGGAAATAAATTGACCTCAATCTTTGGCGAGAACATAAATCGTGAGACAGATAAACTTGTGATTAAATCTGGGTTTGCAGTTGAAAAAGTTGAAAACATTTATGGTGAAGTTGTTAAGTTCATAATTGGTGCTAAAATGCATTAACATTTTTTGCGATTTTTGAAATCGTTTCGCCTTTCATTTCTGCCTATCCCATTTCTACCGGCAGATATGCTTAAACAAGGTCCGTTTACTCATTTTAACTTCAAAAGCTCCATAAGTGACTTTGTATAATCTTCAAAGGCTCGCCTTCCCTTCCTCGTGAGTGAGATATATGTTCTTGGCTTTTTCCCCTCAAACGTTTTTCTTATCTTTACATAGCCAACCTCTTCAAGTTTAATAAGATGAGATGATAAGTTCCCATCTGAAAGACCAAGAATATCTCTTAAAGCTATAAATTCAATCTCATCACCTTCTGCTAAGGCATATAGTGAAGCCATTATCCTTGTTCTTGTCGGTTGATGAATTATTTCATCAAGATGTACTCTCGTTTTTCAACTCCCATTTTTTATTGATATAAAATCCTCCACCGATGAAGGTGATTAAACAAATCAAGGCCATTGCTAAATTAAAAAATTCCTGCAAAAATAAACCGCATAAAACTGATAAAATTGAAGTGGAAATACCAATTAGCGCTAACTCTTTCCCAAGCAGGATCCCCATTAAAACATATCCAAACATAGCAAGATTTAAGAACAAAAGCGAAACCTGAATTCCATTAAGCGAAACATTCCCCATCCATAAAATCACCGCAAAGATGATAAATCCATAAAAAACAAGGGAGATCCAAATCAAAAATATATAAAAGCCTTCCGGGAAACGCTCTTTTGTTTTCTTCGTTTGATTTACCGTTATTAAACATACTCCAATTAGCCCAATTGTTGGTAAAATAATCCAGACCCACACTATGCTATCATATTTCCCCAAGCGCATGAAAATCTCGGTCAAAATATATCCAACGAATAGGATAAAACCCCATAATATAAGATAGTTCCCAGTTTTTCTCCTTGCAAGGGCGATTCTCATACGCCTAAATGCTTCAATAATTTGAATGAGTGATTCTTGCGCTTCTGAAGGCTTATTCTCTTCTCGCATAGATTTAATTCCCTAATTTTGTTTTTCCTTCAATTGTGGTAAAAGAACATATTTAACCCAAAAGTAATTGGGATTGATCTTTAATGCTTTATTAAAATATTTTTCTGCTAATTCAAAATCATTTTGCTTCATAGCAATTAGTCCTAACCAAGCATATACCTCTTCATGCCCCCAGTTTGGATACAGAGGAGAAGGGGGTTGATAAGTCTCAAAAAGTTCAGCCGCTTTATTTAATCTTTGAATAGCTTTATCTTCACCACCACCAAATAACTTGGGAGTATGAAACGCTGAAATTCCAGCGACCAAATGAACACGGGGATTATTTGGCTCTAATTTCTCAGCTGTTGCTAATACACTGTTAATACGTGGACCTAATATTATGCCTTTAGTGGGTGAAAGCGAAATTTCCATTCCATAAAGATTAGCTAATAAAGCATAAGAATCAGCAAAATTTTCTTTCAATTTAATTGAGCGTTCTAAGTTTTCAATTCCATCTTTTATATATTTTTTAACTTCATCCTTTTCTTTTGAAGAAAGATGATATTGGGTTAGATAAAGGTCTGATAAAGCAATATAATAATGTACTAACCATTGATCGTTGGAATAAGCTAACAATTGCTCAAAGGTAGCCCGGGCTTGTAACATCTTTTTCTTATTCCATTCGTCAAGCGCCTTTTGTAGCTGTATTATTGATTGAAGTAATGCAGTATCTGGAGGGATGTTTTTTGAGGATTGTGCTAACATTATAGCACAGTTAAAAATCGGTGATATCCAAAGCAAGAGTAAAAGTTTTTTCACCATAATTTACTTCTCTATTTAATTTTTTACAATGAAATGGATATACCAAAATAAAAACTGCGAAGCATTACGCTTTTGATCGGCACCGGTTTTTTATAGTCGGGTGAATAGATGTAATCAAGTATATTCTCTCTTCCGAGGACATTTGAGATAGCCAGATAAAACACATCAATGCCATTGCCGATCAAATTAAATAAATAAGAAAGCGAAATATCTAATCTTTGGTAGCTTGGCGTCCTTTTGTCATGATATTGGTTTGGTTCACTGGTATAAGGCTTGCCAGCTGCGTATTGATATAGCATCCCGATATTTAACCGGGTTAAATTTAATTGAGCGACTACCGTAAAATTGTGTGGGATATCAAATTTCGTTGGGGAAAGTTTTGGAGCATTCATCCATTTACGCTTCGCCTCAAGATAGCTATAAGATATCCGCACTTTAAAAAATTCCCAATCTCGCTTAAGGAAAAAGTCAAGCCCTTTGCTAAAACCATAACCTTGATTTACATAATTTAGTTTTTGATCATTTATTAGCAAATTCTTATAATCTTTATAGTAAAGTTCTATACGAAGGATGGTGCTCTCGCTACGGTGAACAAGACCCAAAATATAATGCCATGATTTCATAGCTTTTAAATCCGGATTTCCAATAACTGGATCAAAAAAAACTGGCTCTGGGAATTGATGGTATTGACCAATAGAAAAAACTAAATCCCAGTTATTTTTCAATTTCAGGCTCAATGAAGAACGAGGGTCTAATAGTTGCTGGTTGCTTTTTGAATGACATTCACATCTAAACCCGATAACATAACTTAATTTAGTTGAAAAATTAACTTGTAATTGTGAATAAAAAGCTAACCTGTAAGCTTTGTAATTTGCGTCAACTTTGATTGTCTCCGAGCCCGATGTTTCTTCATCGGGAAATTGAAAGTGACCCTTGTAAGATATATCGTCCCTGAAAAGCTCTATACCACTTTGCAAAACCATATTGTTAGAAATTTGATATTCACCTTTTAATCTAATTTGGTGTAACCGTTCATCGGTTAGAAGATCCAAAAAAGCATCCAATTTTTGTTTTTTTGCAAAATTTGTATATGCAATGTTTCCGCTCAATAAAAATTTAGATGCGATCAAATCTTGCCAGCTAAGATTAACAAAATTTGTAACATTGTCCCCCTCATAAAATGCTTCAGATAGATGTTTTACTTCAATACCGATATCATTTTTCTCACGAAATAAGAATAATTTTAATCTCCCCTTTGACGAATATTGATACATTAGATTTAAATTAGTATCGTATGCTTTCGGATATTGCGAAAATCTGTAAGTGTGACCATTTAGTTTAAATAGATGTCGGGTATCGCTGTAATTCCCTGACATTGAGATTCCCACTTTGTCAGGCTTGATGGGAAGTTTAATCATGGTTGAGAGCGCAGCTAAGCCAACCCCAATGTTAATTAGCTTTTCATATGGTAGATCTAAACTTTTCATATCTAAGATTCCAGAAAGCGCATTCCCATATTCAACTGAGAATCCACCACTAGAAAAGAATATCCCTTTTAACAAAAATGGGGAAATCATGCCAAAATATCCACCATTGGGGGATTCATACCGGTAGGGATGATTAATATAGGCACCATCAAGGATGACCGCTGTTTCAGAAACATCTCCACCACGAACGAACAATCCAGAGCCTTCTGATATCGTTTGAATTCCGGGAAATGTTTTTATGGCTCCAAAAACATCAGCTGCAGCTCCAGGTGTTAAAACCACCTCAAGAGGGGTAAGCGTCACCCCTTTCCCCTCCCCACCAGTAAAGACACTAGCTGTTATAGTTATCATCTCTTCTTCTATCGTCTTCTCTCTCAGAGTTATCTCTATAAATATAGCTTCTTCAGTCCGAATTTGAATTGTTTTTTCATATGTTTCATAACCTATATGTGAAGCCACCAAGGTGTACACTCCGTGTTTATCTACAATAAATTTAAATTTGCCATTTTCATCTGACATACTTCCCTTCATATATCCTTTTAAGTAGACATTTACATAAGGGATAGGCTTACCCGTTTGATCTGTTACTTTTCCTTCCAAAGTTATCCCATTATTTTGACTAAGAAGAAGAGAAGGAAGGAGCAGCAAGAAGCTGATATAAACAAGTCTTACTATTGAGAAGTCATTTCTCTTGCAGTTCATCTTTTCTTTATATTTTGACTTGCTTTGCAAACTACTTTGTATTGCAAAGTAAATATAACAAATAAAAATTTAAAAGTCAAGTTTAAATAAAGTAGGATCGCGCTGGGTTTCAGTTTAAAAAATCAAGACCTATGCCCGTAAATTTATTGGAGATAAAATTATATGATTTGAAGGTAATAAAAATGGATAAAGAAGCGTAAGGGAAATTTTCCCTACATCAGAGCAATTGCCTCTCCAATTTTTTCAAGCGGGAGTATGCTATCAGCAAGCCCAATATCAACAACTGCTTTAGGCATGCCGTAAACCACGCATGTTTCCTCATTCTGCGCGATTATATATCCACCTTTTTCTTTCACCTTTTTCAACCCTTCAAGTCCATCTTTTCCCATACCCGTCATTATCACTGCGAGAACCCTATTCCCGAAAACCTCTGCAGCTGATTCCATCATAACATCAACTGACGGTTTGTAAAGCGTGTTTGGTTTATCAACTATTTTAACTATTTTCTCACCGAAGACATTTTCAAAAATTAGATTTCTTCCGCCCTGAGCTATCAAGGCAAGCCCCGGTTTAACCTTATCTCCAGTTTGAGCTTCTCTGACCTCAATTTTACTTACTGAGTTCAATCTTTCCGCAAGCAATCTTGTAAAGTTTGGAGGCATATGTTGGGCAATCACGATCCCGGCAGGAAAGTCTCTCGGTATCTTTGATAAAACTTCTTGAAGTGCAAGCGGTCCACCAGTTGAAACTCCAATTGCAACAAGCTCAAATCTTTTTGCAATTTGTTTAAATTTTATTTCTTTTGGGATCTCGGTTTGAGATCCATAAATTTTTCTGCGAATGTATTTGCTAGTTGCAATTGACTTAACTTTTTGAATTAATTCATCTTTTATTTTAACTATATCAAGTGAGACATAGGAAAGCTGTTTGGGTATAAAATCAACCGCACCAAGTTTTAATGCTTCAAGCGTTGCCTCCGCCCCTTCAATTGTTAAAGAACTAACCATAAGAACTGGAACGGGACATTCTTTCATGATAATTTTCAAAGCTGTAAGCCCATCCATCCGTGGCATCTCAACATCAAGGGTGACAATATCAGGTTTAAACATTTTTATCTTTTCAATCGCTTCAAACCCATCTCTTGCAGTTGCAACAACTTTTATTTGTGGATCTGATTCAAGCATCAATGAAAGAGATTTTCTCATGAAAGCAGAATCATCAACAACAATTACCTTTATTTGGTAATCCTGACTCATTGGCAAAGCATTTAGAGTTTTGCAAAACTAAAAAAATTTCCCGAAGACATCTTGAAAATTTGTGCTACATCAATTATCATTCTCACCGTTCCATCTCCAAGGATTGTGGCGCCAGCGATTCCTTTGATATTTTTCAAATATGAACCAAGGGACTTTATCACAACCTCCTTCTGACCGATTAATTCATCAACGATAAGACCAAGTTTTTTCTCCGCAAGACCTAAAACAACAACATAAAGATTCTCCTTTCCCTCCCCGTTTGAACCCAGATTAAAAATCCTTTCCAATCTCACAAGTGGCAAAACAGAATCACGAAGGCGGATCATTTCCTTGCCTTTAATTGAATGCACTTGATTTGATTTTACTCTCACAACTTCAATTACGGATGAAAGAGGAATTATAAAAACCTCACCGCATACGCCAATGAGCAATCCTTGAATTATAGCAAGTGTTAAAGGTAATTTCAATACAAATTTAGTTCCAAAACCGAGTTTTGATTGAACATCAATCATCCCATTTAATTTTGTTATATTTGCTTTAACCACATCAAGCCCAACACCACGACCTGATACATTTGTAACTTTATCTGCTGTGCTGAAGCCGGGAATAAAAATAAAATTTAGAATATCCTTATCACTTATTGACATCGCCTCCTGCTCTGTGATCAAATTTTTTTCAACCGCCTTTCTTCTTATTTTGTTCGGATCAATTCCACGACCATCATCCTCAACAGTTATCACAATGTAATTACCTTCATGTTCTGCCTTTAGAATTATTTTCCCCTTCTCTGGCTTCCCAGCCTTTATCCTTTCCTCCCTTGATTCAATTCCATGATCAATTGCATTTCTTATTATATGAACAAGCGGATCGTGAATATATTCAATCACAGATTTATCAACCTCTGTTTCCTCGCCGTATATAAAAAGATCAACCTCCTTATTCATTTCTCTTGAAAGGTCTCTCACCATTCTTGGAAACTTATTGAAGACTTTCGCTATTGGCAGCATCCTTGCACGCATCACAACCGTTTGAAGTTCGGATGTCAAATATTCAACCTGCGAAACTGTATCCATTAGCTCACGGGATGTTGCTTCACCTTCAAACTTCTCAACAATTCCAGAAATTATCTGCAATAACCTATTCCTCCCAAGAACAAGCTCACCGACAAGGTTCATCAACTCATCAAGCCTTTCAACATCAACTCTTATCGTCTTGTCAATAACCCTTGACTGTTCTTTTTGAAGAAAGTCAACCCCATCACCTATGGCTACGGATTTGTCATATTTTTCATTTTTTATCTCCTCATCAATAAGATTTTCTTCATCGCTATTTATAATTTCACCGTTGCTTATCCGTTCAAGTTTTGAGACAACATCTTCAATTTCAAGTGGTGTTAAATCTTTATTTTCAAGTTTTGAGAGCAAAATTTTCATAAGATCATAAGATTCAAATATCACATCCATCACATCAGAGCGAACTTTAAGCTCCCCTTTGCGAAGTTTATTCAAAACATCTTCAAGTTTGTGCGTAAGCTCGCTCATTTGTTCAAAACCAATGAAAGATGATGTTCCTTTGATGGTATGGACATGCCTGAAAATTGCGTTCAAAAGTTCGGCATCATCTGGTCTCTTCTCAAGTTCTATCAAATCATGGTCAAGTCTTTCAAGAATCTCTTTTGCTTCAACTATAAAGCTTTCAATGATTTCCCTCATCTCGTTATCAAAAATCATTGAGGCTGACATGGTTTAAAATTTTTTATTTTAATGATTGCTAACTGGCATTCTTCCCATGGCTGAAAATTTTGTCTATCTCCTCTTGTGAGGCAATGTTTCCGTTTTCTTCTATAACCTCATCAACTATTTTTTGTTTAAGTTCAGATCTATCGTATTGAGCCATTGGATTAAATGATTCGTCTCTTGAATCAAAAATTTTTGTTTCTGAATTTTTTAGCTTTTTATCCTCAAGATTCTCAAGAAGATGGGTTAACCTTTCCTGAACTGATTCAATGAGATAGGTTATAGCTGAGATCTGTTGCGCAGTTATATCTTGAAACTGTAAAGCAATCATTATATTGTCTGCGCTTTGCTTCACATCCGCCAATTTAATGAGCACATCATCAAAACCGTTACAGTTTTTAAATGTCTCATAAAACCTTCCCCATAATCCATGAATTTTGCCAAATTCTTCATTTTTAAGGCATCTACTAATTTTTTGGGCAAGTTTTTTCTGCTTCTCATAACAATTTTTCATAGCAGTTATGAAACCTTTAATCTCGCCAAACTTTAAACTCATTTCATCAAGAGCATCAAGTATTTCTGTCGTTGCCATCTCTGTTGTTTTTGTAACCGTGGTTAACTGATTTGAAGCTCTTGGAATTTTTTTTGAACTTTCCTCAAGTGACTTGTTTATCTCATTAAGCATTGGACCAATTTCTTTAACAAAGCCAAACAATTCCTCAAGGAACGGTAAAACTCTTTGCCCGAGGATGAATATCGCCTTCAGTTCTTCTATCTCTCTTAAAATTAAATCAATCTGTTTTGCTATTCCCGACTCTTTTACCTCCATAACTTTGCCTCCTTTAAAGTGTTTTCAAGATTTGCTCTATTTTTTCCTTTAAAACTTGCGGCGTAAATGGCTTCACAATATAATTATTCACCCGTGCTTGAAGTGCCTCAAGGACATCTTGCTTCATCCCTCTGGTTGTGACCATAAGAATTGGTATATTTGCGAAGTTTGGATCTGATCTTACTGCTTTGGTCAACTCAAGCCCAGTCATGTTTGGCATATTCCAGTCTGTTATTATGAAATCAATCTTTTCAGCGTAAAGTTTTGCAAGCGCATCTTTCCCATCTTCGGCTTCAACTATGTCAGTGTAGCCGATGTTCTTTAAAGCATTTATTACGATTCTTCGCATCGTCGGTGAATCATCAACAACAAGAAATTTGATTTTCCCATCCTCCATAAAACCTCTACCTCCTTTAGTTTAGATATTTTGAAACCTCATATTGAATTCTTTTTACATTGAACGGCTTGATCAAATAAGAATTTGCACCAAGTTTTAACCCTGTGTCAATGTTTTTCCCATCTGAAAGAGAAGACAATATTATTATCGGCACATCTTTGAACCTTTCATTAGAGCGTAAAGACTTTATCAACTCAAATCCATCAAGATTTGGCATGTTTATATCTGTGATTATTAAGTCAACCGCGCCGACTTTTGCAAGAACTTCAAAAACCTCCATTCCATCTGATGCCGTCAGAACCTTATAACCCATGCTTTCAAGCGCAAGTGAAACAAACTTTCTTATTGTTGGGGAATCGTCAACTACGAGTATTGTCCTCGGCATAGCGTCACCTCATTCTTTTTTATATGCGACCGTTTTATCAAAGTAAACGACTTTGAACGCCTTTGTTAAGTTTCTTAATGTCTCTGAATACCCAACAACGAGATAACCACCTCTATTCATTGAGTCATAAACCATAGAGACAACCTCACGCCTTGCATTTTCATCAAAGTAAATCAGAACATTTCTCAACAAAACAAGATCAAAATTTCTCATCATCACCATTTGGAACTTATCCATCAAATTGACTTGAGTAAAACGAACCAGTTTTTTAACCTCCTCAACCAAATGAAATTCTTCCCCGTTTAAAATTTTAAAGTATTTTCTAATATAATCTTCTGGAACATATCTCATAGAGTATTGTTTATAAATTCCCCTCTTTGCAATTTCAAGAACTGCGGTATTGATATCTGTGCCGATTATCTCAACTTTAAGATCTGGAAACCTTGGCTTTATCTTTTCAAGGAAGATCATGGCGATCGTATACGCTTCTTCCCCAGTTGAGCATCCTGCGCTCCAAATCCGTAAAGTTCTAAATCCATTCCTTGGCTTTGACTCAATAATTTCAGGCAAAATTGCTTCCTCAATTACCTTGAATTGTAACTCATCTCTGAAAAAATATGTCTCGTTTATCGTTATCAACCTAAATAAGATCTCAAGTTCTTCTTTTCGCAACGGGGAAAATTTCAAATACATTAGATAATCCGTAAAACTTTTTAAACCAAGGAATTCAATTCTTGGGCGAACTCGTGATTCAACGAAATATCTTTTGCTGTCTGGAAAAAATATCCCCGTCAACTGTGAGATGAAATTTCTCAATTCAAAAAACTCTTCATCGCTCAATGTTAGATTCCACATATCCTTATTTTTCTGCCCAATCAACATCTGTAAAAAATCAAAGACTTTTGATTTGAATTTTTAAACCAATCCGAAATACATTTTTAAAATAGGGTCATCTTGGGATTCATTTAAAAGTTTCATAAATTCAATCTCGTCAAGCGATGAAAGAAGATTCAAAATCATAATTTTCCTTTCAATATCAGCCTCATAAAATAACTCCGTCAATTTTTGTAGCACAGCTTTTTTAAGTTCAATGTTTTCAAAAACTTTTTCCGCATCGCAAAGTATCGCTTCAATTAAATTGATAAACTTTTCGCTTTCAATACTGTTTTTAAGCGAAAAACTGATTAGGTCTTTCGCATTTGCCCTCGCAATCTCAAACACTTTTTCTGATATTTTCTCGTTTCCATCAATGAGCGAAAGGATAAAACTTTTCACCTCATCAAATTTGATCCACTTTGAAGCAAAGTTAAGAAATTTGATTTTAAACTCTGGCTCGTTCATCTCAAAGAAAATTTCAACGCCCTGTTTGAAAAAAGATTTGAAAAAGTATTTATTTGCATTAAGCTTACAATCCAACCTCGCACAGATTTCAACGAGCGAAACAATTGCCATCTTTTGAATTGCTATATTTTGATTAAGAGTCAAATCCATCAAAAAGTTAATATGACTTTCATCTCCTACTTTGCCAAGAGCTTCAACAACCGCACTTTTCAAAATCGGGTCATCTGAACTTTCAAATGTTTCCATCAGGAAATCGCATATAATTTTTTTATCTTTTACCTTTTCACCTATCTTCCCAAGCGACTCAATAATTTGAATTTGTGCAAATTCAAATTTTGAAAACGAATCAATTAAAACTTCAATTGCGCTATCATCCCCTATGTTTCCGATCGCCTCAATTGCAGAGGTTATAACATTCGGGTTAGGGTCATTCAATTTTTCTTTCAAAAAATCAAACATGGATTTTTCATTTAGCAACCCGATAATATCAACGGCTATTTTTCTGACATCTTTATCCCGATGATTTGCAAGTTCTTTAATCTCATCAAGTGCATCTTTCCCAATTTTAAAGATAAGTTCAGCCGATAAATTTTTTAAGCCGATATCTTCACATTGGATTAGACTGCAAATTCCTTTTATGATCTTCTTTTTTGACTTTTCAAATTCATTTGCAATTAAAACAAGAGCATTTGCGACCGCATCACGAACCCCTTTATCCCGATCCTTCAAAAGATCAATCAATTTATCAACCACCTCTTCTCTATCGCCGAACTTAACACTTGCTTCAACAGACAATCTCCTCTCGTCAGGGTCAAAGGAATTCAATCCAGCAATTATTGTTTCATAAGCTCTGCTCATACTTCTTGAAGTTTGCTTCTTACAACTATTCCCATATCTTCTTCAAAGATGGAATTTTTCATGTCAAAATTTATTTCTTCCCTTGCGCCATTTATCTCAATGTACGTGTTTTTATAAATTGTGCCGTAAACAATCAACCTCGCTTTACCCGATTTCTTCATATCATTAAGCAAATTTTCCCGCAATACTTCAAGCTGTTGAAGTCGCTTTGGTATTTCATCCCGCCATTTCATTAGATTTTGAAGCTGTCTTTCCTGGTCTTCTGGAAGTTCTCCCCAATCAATCTTCAACCTTGCCAGAGCATAAATTTCCGATTTAATTCCCTCAAGGTATGACCCAAGCCGTTTTATCTCTGCTGTTACTTTTTTAAGTTTTTCAATCTGCTTATCTCTTCTCCCAATAATTATCACCGTTCTTGAATATTCTGCTCCCCCGATGCTTTTAGCTTCAACTTCACCTTTACACATCACCGTTCCTCCAATTATCACAGCATCTTTCGCTATAATTTTCCCACCGCATACGATATTTGCATTAACAGCTTCCCGCTTTATCACAACATCTCCATCTGCTATAAGATTTTGATTTGTTATGTACCTTAGAGAAACATCGCCATGAACATAAAGCCGACCTCTACCATAGCCAATAAAGCCACCACCAATAAGGGCATTTCCTTTAACCTCAACCTCAGCATCTTCAATGTTTCCGTAGACCTCAAGATTTTTCCCAACCTTTACTTTTGCCCCAGATTTTATATCGCCATTAACTATCAATGTCCCAATGAAGTTAACTTCTCCAAAGCTTACATCAATATTCCCATTAATTTTCAGAACAGGTGAAACTTCAATTGTCCCATCTTCATTTAAAACAAGATTTCCATCTGATGTTGAAACTATAACAGAATTATCCGAATCCAAGAAAGCAACATTCTGACCAAGGAAAACATTTGCAGGTTTTCCCTGTTTTGCTTTCAAAATTTCTCCTGTTATCCCAATTCCATTAACTCCAGATGTTGGAGGATAAACCACCGCTATCTTTTCACCTGCTTTAACATTTCTAATAAGCGTTTTCTTAGTTATGTCAAATTCAAAAGAGATATACCCATCTCTTCCATCAATAGGTGGATTGCCCTCGGCGATTAAAAATTCACCTTCCTGTGGGTTTTCAAGCAAACTTTGAATTTCAATAATTTTAATTCCCTGAACCACGCCTTTTGAATTAACGAACTTTACAACATCATCAATGCATAGATTGTTCAATTCATCTTTTGATTCAACAACAAGATAAGCCCTAAGCTTATCAGGTGTAATTTTAACCTTCATTTGTCAGACTGTAAACCTCTTTTAAAGATTCTTTTTCTTCAATGGTTAAAATTTTTTCAAGGTCAAGCAAAATCATAAGGCGATCGTCAAGCTTTACAATCCCAGTTATGTATTCGCTGTCAATCCCACAGATGAGTTCTGGTGGTGGTTCAACAACATTTTTTGAAACCCTTAAAACCTCACTTACGCTGTCAACTATAAAACCAACTGTTTTATCATTTAATTCAACAACAATGATCCTTGTATTCTTATCGTGTTCCTTTTCACCAAGCCCAAGCCTTTTTCTCAAATTTATAACTGGGACGATCTTCCCTCTTAAATTCATCACACCCTCAACAAAATCTGGTGCATTTGGAACTTTTGTTATTTGAATAAGCCGATTTATCTCCTGGACCTGAAGTATATTCACACCAAATTCTTCATCGCCAAGCTTAAAGCTCACAAGTTGTAGCGTCTCCCTGTAATCTTCTGCATTTACAATATCTTGCAGATTCATTCTAAAACTTTGCTTTGTTTTTAGTTTAAAAGTTGAGTCTTATCTTTACGAGAATTTTTGTCAAAGGGCATTTTTATTTATCGGCTTTTCAACGAAAATCTTAAACACCATTTCCACGGATTTGCGCAAACTTTACATAATTTTCCTTCCCAATTTCTTGCCCGATTTTAAACCTCATAACAATTTGTCTTAATTTCTCCGTAAGTTTGCTCAGATCCTCAACAGCCTTTGCAATTTGATGAACCCCTGCTGATGTTTGCTCTGCGATTGAACTTATTGATTCAACCGCTTTGCTTATATCTTCGCTCACTCTTGATTGTTCTTTATTCGCCCGTGAAATTTCCGAGATTAAGTTTGCAACATCTCCTGCATTTTGAACAATTTGTTTAAGAGCAAGATTTGCGCTATCTGCAAGTTGAATTCCCGTTTCGGCAACTTTTACGCCTGACTCCATAATTTTAACTACTTCATTTGTGTCGTTTTGTATCTGTTTTATCATTTTGCTTATCTCCTTCGTGGCTTTCATTGTCCTCTCTGCAAGTTTTCTGACCTCATCAGCGACGACCGCAAACCCACGCCCTTGTTCACCTGCACGAGCTGCTTCAATTGCTGCATTAAGAGCAAGTAGATTTGTCTGATCGGCGATATCTTCTATAACATCAATTATCTCACCAATTTGATTGCTGCTTTTTCCGAGGATTTGAACACTTTGCGATGAATTTTTTACAACATCAGCAAGCCGATGCATTTGTTCAATTGTCGCAACCACCGCTTTGCTTCCTTCGGTTGCAAATGAACTACTTTCATAAGCAAGTTTGGCTACCCTTTCAGCTTGATTTGCGTTCTCAATTATCGTTCTTGACATCTCCTCAATTGCTGAAACGATCTCCGCAATTTGTCTTGCTTGATCTTGAACCGCTGCTGACATTTCCTCGGTTGAACTGCTTATCTGAGATGTTGAATTAGCAACGGCATAACTTGAATCAATTATCTCCTTAACCAAGAACCTCAATTCATTGATCATTTTATTAAGTTTTTTCACAAGGGCACCAACTTCATCATCCCTTTCCGCAATCGCTTCTTTTGTTAAATCCCCATTTGAAACTGATTCAATCACATCAAAAATTTTCTGCATTTGACTTTCAAGATACCTCTGCTGTTCCTGTATTTTTATTCTTGCTTCTTCTGCCTCAATTCGTGCTTTTTCAGAAATTTCACGCTGTGAAGATATCTCATCAATTGCGCTTTTGATGTTCTCAATCATCTTGTTAAAAGACCTCGCCAAACTCCCAATTTCATCTTCCCTCTCTATACATTTGTCATCAATACTAACATTAACATTGCCTTGCGATACAAGCTCAGCTGCGTAACGAATTTTTTCAACAGGCTCCACAAACAATGAAATCACAAAATACCCGAAACCAAGACCCAGCAAAACGGCAAACAAAACAAATCCCAAATTTACAAAATGAGCCTTTGACAATATCCCATTGATTTCATCAGTTGAAAAACCAAACCTCACATATCCAGCAAAATCGCTTCCACGATAAACCTTTGCCTGAACATCAAGAACAGAACCAACCCTCGTTGAGATCTCAGAATAAGTTATATCTTCTTTTAAATCCCCTAATTTCTTCTCATCGCCATTTAAAATTCCAAGATTTTTCTCCGAAAGTAATTTCCCATCAGCGCCGTACACAGCGATGTATTTTATGAAACCGTCCTGATAGAAGCTTTCAATCAACTGATTTAGCTGGTTTACATCTTGAAGCAAAATCCCGTAAATTGCTGAATTTGAAAATTGTTTAACAGTTGCCTCAATCCTTTTCAAAAACTGTCTTTCTATAGCTTTACCAAGTATCATTGAATAAATCAGCGAAACGACAAGTGCCGTGCCTACAACAATTAGTTCAATCCCGATGAATGTTTTATAACGCCATTTGAGATTGTTAAATTTTTTAATTAACCACATATTGCACCCTCTCCTTATAGTTTTCTGGAACGGTTATTTGAAGAGCGTTGGCGACTTTGTTATTGACATAAACTTTTACATCATCGCCCGAAATTTCAAGCGAGAAAAGCCCACCTTCTTTGACAAACTCTGCATTTGGAACCGCAACTGGAATCTTACTCAAAATCGCATTTTTAATGATGAACTCTCTTGCAATTGGATGAGCAGATACATCGCTCTCATCAAAAATCCAGATGAAATCAACCCCATTTTTCACCAAATCACCAAACCGTTGAGATACATCTTTCAACTCCTTAACATCTGCTACAATAATTTTAACACCAACTGAATAAGCAGAGCGTTGAAGTTTTTCTATAAGCCCCTGATATTTGCTTAACTCGCATAATACACCAATTTTTTGAACTTCTGGCTTTAGCGACTTCATCATGTAAAGATACTGAAGTGGCGTGGCTCTTTGAGCGAAAACCATTGACTGAAAAAATATCAAAAAAAGAATTATTCGTTTCATTTCACTATCCCCTTTTATTTTTAGGATTGCTTAAAAGTTGAGTTATCAATTTTTCAAGCACCCCGAGATCAACGGGTTTCTGCAAAACTGCAACTACACCAAACTCTCTTATGACTTCATTAGTGATCTCATTTGCAAAGCCTGTAAGTATGATAATTTTAAAATCCCGTTTGAATTTCCAAATCTCCTTTATCATCTCAACTCCAGTTAGGTCAGGCATTCTATAATCAGCAATTAAAATGTGAATTTCATTATTAATTGCCTTCTCAATACCTTCCCTTCCATTGCTTGCTTCAATAACCGTTAAGCCAAGCAATGTAAAAAATTCCTTCAAAGTTATTCTCACAAGCTCGTCATCGTCAACCAATAAGATAGTCTTTCGCATTGTTAATCTTTTATGTTCTCTCCAAACTTTTTAACTCAAAATCTATGCCATACATTTGTAAAAAGCTTTTGGCAAATTTTGAAGGGGGCAGATCCAGATGGATGGCTAATATTGAGCATTTGGGGAAAAAACTGAATAAAATTAGACAAACCTTGTGAAAAAACAATGACTTGATAATGACGCATATATTTGATATATTTTGGGAAAAAACGACGAAAAAACTAAATATGATTTTCAAAAAAAGAACCCACACTTGCGGAGAATTAAGGGCAAGTGATGTCGGTAAAACAGTTACATTAAATGGCTGGGTTGATAAAAGAAGAGATCTCGGGGGATTGATCTTTATTGACCTGAGAGATAGATACGGGAAAACACAAATTGTCTTCTCACCTCAACATAATTCTGAAGCATACCAGATTGCAAAAGAATTAAAATCAGAATATGTAATTTCTGTAACTGGAAAGGTTGAGCGAAGACCTAAAGGAGCTGAAAACCCATCGCTTCCAACAGGGGAAATTGATGTGCTTGCTGATGAGGTTCAAATTTTAAGCAAATCAGAAACCCCGCCATTCTTAATTGAAGATGATATAAACGTCTCTGAAGAGCTTCGTCTTAAATACAGATATCTTGACCTTAGAAGACCATCAATGCAGGCAAACTTTATCATAAGACATAAAATGGCACAAATTGTTAGAAGATACTTTGACGAAAATAATTTTCTTGAAATAGAGACTTCATTTCTGGTTAAAAGCACACCGGAAGGAGCAAGAGACTTTCTCGTTCCAAGCAGACTTCATCCTGGAAAGTTTTATGCTCTACCCCAATCGCCCCAACTTTACAAGCAAATTTTAATGGTTGCTGGCTTTGACAGATACTTTCAAATTGTTAAGTGCTTTAGAGATGAGGATTTAAGAGCAGACAGACAACCCGAATTCACTCAAATTGATGTGGAGATGTCATTTGTCACAGAAGATGATATCTTCAATATCGTTGAGGGACTGATGGTAAGGTTATTCAAAGAGATTAAAAACATTGAGATACCAACGCCTTTCCCGAGAATTCCTTACACTGAAGCAATCCAAACTTATGGAACGGATAAGCCAGATTTAAGATTTGATTTAAAAATTGTGAATGTAACTGATATTTTCAAACACACAGAATTTAAAATTTTTAGAGAAACTATAGAAAATGGAGGCGTTATATGCGGTATGAATCTTGAAGGATGCGGAAATTATTCAAGAAAACAGATTGATGAGATAGCAACGCTTGCCAAAAATTTCGGTGCAGAGGGGCTTGTGCATTTCAAAGTTGAAAACGGCGAACTCAATTCACCAATTGCAAAATACATCTCAAAGTTCTCTCTACAGAAGTTGAAAGAAAGAATGAAATCAAATGAGGGTGATTTGATAATTTTAATTTCCGATAAACCAGAAAAAGTTTATACAATACTTGGAAACCTACGGGTTGAGCTTGGGAAAAGATTAAATTTGATTGATGAAAATGATTTTAAACTTGCATGGATTGTTGATTTTCCGCTACTTGAATGGGATGAGGAAGAGAATCGTTGGGTTTCGGTTCACCATCCATTTACATCACCAAAACTTGAAGATATTCACCTGCTTGATACAGACCCTAAGAAAGTTCGTGCAAGGGCTTATGACCTTGTGTTGAATGGGAACGAAATTGCAGGTGGGAGTATAAGAATCCACGATGCAGAACTTCAACAGAAAATCTTCAAACTTCTTGGAATCTCAGAAGAAGAATCAAAGAGAAAATTTGGGTTCCTTCTTGAGGCATTTAAATATGGACCACCACCGCATGGCGGGATTGCTTTTGGATTTGATCGCCTCGTTATGCTCCTTACAGGTATGAAATCAATTCGTGATGTTATAGCCTTCCCAAAAACAAGCAGTGCAGTTTCACTTATGGATGATGCCCCATCTGAAGTTGACCCAAGACAACTTGACGAGCTCCACATTCAGATAAAAAGAGAAGATTGATGAAAAACGCTGGAATTACCATAAGTCACACTCAAAATACAAATTTCAAAACATAAAATTTTTACTACTTGACTAAAACAATCTTTATACTTTTTGTGAAAGTCCCAGCGATAAACCTACAAAAATAAATACCCGATGTAACAACTTGACCGCTATCATTTTTGCCATCCCAAATAACTTTATGTTTGCCAGCTTCCGTTAAACCATCAACAAGGGTTCTAACTTCTTGACCAAGCATATTGTAAATTTTTAAACTTACCCACGAATTAAACGGAACATCAAATTCAATTGTCGTTTCAATGTTAAACGGATTAGGATAGTTTTGATAAAGCTCAAATTTACTTGGGGTTTCTTTAAACTCTGCAACTGCAACGGGGATTGTCGCAACCTCGTTTGACGGGACACTTTCATTATGAAGTTTATCAAACGCAGTTACAACTATGTAATACCTTTTGTTCGGGTCATCAACTTGGATTGAATAACTTATCCTATTTCCTTCAACAATAGCTACAAGATTTTCTATGTTGTTTATATCAACGGGTGATGTTTCCGATTTATAAATGGCGTAATATCTAACGGTATCATTATCCGCAGGGGGTTCAGGATTGCTCCATACCAATTCAAAAACTTTTTCTGAAATTTTACGAGCTATTAAATTAACAGGCGGATTAGGTTTCACAGCATCAAGCCACGGCATTGGATGAATAAAAGCTGGATACTTATATCTTGAATTTTTCAAACTATCAATCAATCCCTTCAAAAGTAAAGATTTATACCTGAAAAATGTATTTCCTTCAACACTAATTGACCTGCTTGTGTCAATTTGCGAAAGAATCTCCGACGCAGACCAATCGCCAGAGTTAGAAGCCATTCTGTAAGCTGCTGAACCTGCATAAATATGTCTCCCATAACTATTATTTTTCCAATCTCGGGCGAGAACATTATATTTTGGATTAGTTTGTATATCCCAATAAATCTGTGGCGAATGATAATCATGTTTACCCTCTGCCAACCATCTTCTTGAATCCTGATAAATTGAACAATATGCCTGCCACCCTGTTGCAACGGGGATCCCACTTTGGCATGAACCACAATTGGGACTGTAAACATAAACTCCGTTTGAATCACATATATTTTTATAAATACCAATTGGCGCTGAACCAACCTTAACCCATGGCTTCACTCTTTTTATGCTGTCATAAACTGCTCTAACAAATTTATTTATATTTTCCCTCCTCCACTCTTCTTTGTTGGGATATTCGCTTTGATATAAAGCATATGTATCGCTATCAGGAAAGTCAGGATTTGGATATCTTATATAATCAAAATGAATTCCATCAATATCATAATTTCGCACAAGTTCCATAACAACATTTATCAAATAATTCCTCGCTTCGGGTTTTCCCATGTCAATCCACCACTCGTTATTAGGTTTATAATACTTAACATAATCTGGGTGTCTTAAAACTATGTGAGGTGGGTTTGTGTTGGGAGGAAGGGTTGAATCGTCTTTAACTTTGACAACATTCCACCACGCATGAAATTCCATCCCTCTTTTATGGGTTTCTTCAATTGCGAATTTCAACGGGTCATAGCCCGGATCACGCCCTAAAGTCCCAGTTAAAGAGGTTGCCCACGGTTCATATCGGCTCGGATAAATTAAATCACCGCGGGCACGAACCTGCATTATCACCGTATTAAAATTAGCCAATTTCAAATTATCAAGAATTTGAATTAATTCATTTTTTTGCTGTTGAATACCATTTTGGCTTGTTGCCTTAGCGCTTGGCCAGTCAAGCCCATAAACAGTTGTAAGCCACACCGCACGAACTTCCCTTTTTGGGTAGGTTTGAGATAAAAGGTTTGACACTATTAAAACAAATAAAAAAATGTAGCTTTTTTTCATAAGCTTGAACTCTTTTAATTTTGATTAAACAAAAAATCAAGAGCTCTTTCTATCTCACCAAACGACACATCGTTAAAGAACCTCATCTTTCCAATTTTCATTGGCAAATACATATTCAACCGCTGTTCTGAAAAAATTTTTTTATCATAACCAATATGCTTCAAAATCACATCCTTTGCAAGAAATTTTTTCGGAAAAACCAAACCCATTTTAAAAAGCAAATTTCTCATCCTGCTGAAATCCTTCTCCCTCAAAATTCCCCTACTAAACGCAATAAAACTTTCACCTATCATCCCAAACATAACTGCCTCACCGTGCTTTAACCTACGATAATTCAAACCCGCCTCTATCCCATGCCCGATCGTATGACCAAAATTTAAAATCATCCTAAACTTCTTTTCTTTCTCATCTTTTTGAACGACAGAGGATTTAACTGAAATTGACCTGAAGACAAGAGTTTGCATGAGTTTAAAGTCAAGATTTAAAATATTATCAAAATTTGACTCAATAATTTTAAAAATTTCTGCATCCATTATGATACCATATTTGACAACTTCTCCAAGCCCACACATAAATTCACGCTTGGGCAATGTTTTCAAAAAATTCACATCTGAAAAGACAAAAATTGGATGATAAAATGAACCAATTAAATTTTTCCCAAGTTTATGATTTATCCCAACTTTTCCACCAATTGAACTATCAACCATCGCAAGGAGTGTGGTCGGAAGTTGAATCAAATTAACACCACGAAGATAAACCGCTGATGCAAAACCAGCAAGATCCCCCACCACTCCACCACCAAAAGCAACAATCGTTTCATCCCGACGCAATTTCATTTGAATCAAATCCGTGAAAATCTTAGATAAAACATTTAAACTTTTGCTTTCTTCCCCTGGATTAACAATAATAATCTCTGGTGCAAACCCTCGCTTTTTCAAAATGCTTACAAATTCATCAAGATAAATTCCTGCGACTATTTTATCAGTTATCACGGCAAGGTGTGGCTTTACACCATGTTTTCTGCAAAGGTCAGGGAATCTATCAATTATCTGATTCCCAATGTAAATCGGATACTTTATATTTTTTAACTTGAGCGTGATTTTACGCAATTTTATTCTCAAGTTTTTTTAAAATTTCATTAACAGTTTCATCAATATCTTTATCATCGGTTGAGACCAAAAAATCTGCCTGTAGATAAAATGGTTCTCTAATTTTCAACAATGATAAAATTCTTTCTAAGAGCAGATTTTCGGGCAAAACATTTCCAGCTGGATCAAGCAAAAGCGGTCTGTCTGTCTTATATTTTATCCTTTGAAGCAAAACCTCTGGACTTGCTTTAAGGTAAATTAAAATACCTGATCCCTTCACAAGATAAAGATTATCGGCAAAAGTTACAGTTCCGCCACCAAGGGACACAACAAATTTTGAAAGGCTCAAAACAGTTTCAATTAAAATTTTTCGCTCAATGTTCCTAAAATAAATCTCACCCCTTTCACGAAATATATCAACTATGCTCTTACCTTCAACGCTTTCAATCAATTCATCAACATCAAGAAAACCATATCCGAGCTGTTTTGCAAGCAATGGTCCGATTGTGCTTTTACCACTGCCCATAAAACCAGTTAAGAAAACAAGCGATTTCTTCATAAATCTGAATCCAATTTCTTTATCTTGTAAATCAATACAACTGCCTTTGAACCCCTATAATCAATTTCTTTCCTTAAAACAATTTCATGCTTAAAATTCCGCTTCTTTAAAATTTCAAAGAACTCAAAAGCGATACTCCTGTTTGGGTCCGCAAGATAACAAATAGATTCCGTTGCCATCGTAATTTTTAAAACATTTATCAAACTGTCAAACAAATTGCGCTCGTAAATTATATCAGCACCAATTACAAAGTCAAATTTCTCAGAAATGGTCGGGTGTCTCCAGTCAAGATAAACGAACTTTGCATTCTTCTCGCTCCCGATATTCCTAATGTAATTTTTTCTTGCATATTGCAGAGCCATCATTTCATAATCAGTTACGGTAAGAACAGCGTTTTTAAGACCAAGCGCAACACTTGTTAATCCAAGCCCACATCCAAGCTCAAGGACCTTCTTATTAGAAAATTCATCACTGCCAAGTATAAACTCAGCAAGTACAATTGCAGATGGCCAAACCTCAATCCAAAATGGAATTTTATCACCCGTAGAATATTTTTCAATCACATCATCAACTGCCATTGTATAATCTGCAGAACCAAGGGGTGATTCAATAAAAATTGTTCTGTTTAAAACTTCAAATCTTAACAAATCAATCCTCAAATTGAGTTAAGTTATCTTTCAAGCAAAATTTCCCTTAAATACTTTACAGGTGGCGAACCATGAGAAAGTAGATTCTCATTAAATTCTTTTATGTTAAATTTATCTCCTTTCAACTTCATGTATTCCTCCCTCAAAGCCATTATTTCCTGAAATCCCGTGAAATAACTTGAAAGTTGAGCAGATGTAAGGCATGCCCTTTTCCATTTTCCTTCAGCCTCTGCTCTTTCCTGAAATCCTTCTCTCATCATCAAATCAAGAGCCTCATCCTGCGTCATACCCCCAGCGTGAATTTTATGGTCAAGGATTGCATTTATAATAACTCTGATATACCATTTCAAATGAATTAACTTCATCCTCGGGTCATTATTTAAAATTCCATTTTCAACCATTAATCTTTCTGCATAAACAGCCCAACCCTCAACCATCGTCCCACTCCAAAAAACGCTTCTTACAATTGATGGACAGCGATTTGAATAATATAGCTGAACATAATGCCCTGGAATGGCTTCATGAATGCTTAACTCAAGAAGCGAGTAATAATTATACTCGCGAAGGTATGATTCAACCTGCTCTGGCGTCCAATCTTCCGGGATTGGCGATACATTGTAAAATGTTTTCATATTTTTTTCAAGAGGACCTGGCGCTTCAAGCGAAGCAACTGCAACCCCACGCTGATATTCGGGCGTCTCACGAACTACCAAGGGTTTGCTTTCATCAAGGGTCAGCAAATTTTTCTCTTTGATAAACTCCGTCAAGTAATTCAAATCAGATTTTATCCTATCCATAATTTCTGACGGTTTTGGATGTTCAAGCACAACTTTATCAAGCACTGCCTTGATCACGGATAATTTATCCATCTTTTTTGGCTCCTTACCATAGTAATACTTATAAAGTTTCAAAGCAAGTTGATACATTTCATCATGAGTTTTGGATTTCTCCTTTTCAGCAAGTGAAAGGATTTCATCGGGCGTCAAATTTGTTTTCAAATAATACTTCATTTTTTTGTAGTAAAGTTCCTTACCCAACCTAAAATCACGCTTTGATCTTGGTTTAAGATCATTTTCAAGCCATTTACCATATTCCTCAAGTGAAGAAATCGCAGAATCAACAACCTTCTTCAATTCTGTTTTTAATTCACTTGATATTTCCAAAGTATCAGCAAATTTTGTCAAATCATTTTTTAAAATATTAATGTTCCCCTTGTTTTGTCTTATTGCGGTCTCAATGTGAATCTGCGGGGCATCTTTAAGATTTTCCTTTGCTTGCTTGACAAATCTCGGAATTTGTTTAACCCTCTCAATGACATTTTTCAACCTCTCCTGAGCAGGGGCAAAATCTTGCGTTATTAAATACATCAGCCCATCACCAATCACAGAATTATAAACCAACGGATTCCATTCATGTTCCTTCAACTCTTCAAGTTCAAAAATCATCTCGTCAATTTTCTCAATTAAAATCCGACAGTCAATACTGTTATCCCGTGAAAGTTTTTTCAAATCAAACTCCGAAAACTTCTTTCTATAATTTTTAAGCCATTCAAGTTTTTCTCTTAGCATTTCTCCAGAAAAATCATCAAGCAAATGATCATACTTATGATATCCAACCCATGTCGCCACAACTGGATGATACTTGAAATATTCATCAATGAAATTGTTCACAAGCCTTGAAAATTTCTCATCTTCCGACTGCTTTGCACAACCTGAGATAAAAATCAAGCTCATTACAAAAACCGAAATTACTTTTAACTTCATTTTGTAAATCCTCTCTTTGTTTTAAATTTTTTGAACATTGTAAATAGAAAAGCAAGCACAACAGCAAAGCCGGAAATATGAACTATAATATCCCCGTATTTAGTGTAAAAAGTTTTTTCATCGTTTAACCTTATTACATCCGCTATCTGTGTTTTCTCATGAAATCTTGTTTTCCTCTGAACCCTGCCATATGGGTCAATGAAACCCGAAATCCCACCATTTGCACATCTTACTATGCTTCTCCTATTTTCAACAGCTCGCAAGATTGAATATTGAAAATGCTGATACGGTCCAGATGTATTCCCATACCAGCTATCGTTTGTAATCACAACAAGAAATTGAGCGCCCCTTTTGACAAATTCACGAATCAGCGACGGATAGATTGATTCATAGCAAACCCCACCAGAAAATTTCACAATTTCACCGTTTCTTCTTTTCATCTCAAACACAGTTGTATCTTTCCCCTTTGCCCAGTTGCTTATTCCAACGCCCCATTGCAATGGCTCAATCAAAAAGTGAAATACATCCGCATAAGGCAAACGTTCTCCAAACGGGACAAGTATCATCTTTGCATATTTCTGAATTTTATCCGAGCCCGGCAAAAATAAACCCATCGCATTGTAAGCATCATACCTTTGCCCCGTATCCTTTATAATATGACTGCTTGGTGGCGCTTGAGATGGATCATCATAAAATCTCGCATCTGGGAAACCCGTCAAAATAGCCACATTCAAACTATCAATCTGACTTTTAAACCAATTAAAATGATAACGATATGGCGAAAGAAGAAAATAATAAGTTATCGCAGTTTCTGGATAAACCACAAGTTCAACATCTGGTTCTCTGTGTATTAAATCTTTCGTCATACCCATGTAAAGTTCAAGTTGTTCAGCAAGCGTCCCCTCCCATTTGAGCCATGGATTTATGTCAGGCTGAATCAAACCAACCTTCATTTCTTTAAAAGAATCCTCATCAGAACTTTTAAGGACATAAACCCCATAAACATCTGGAACGATGTAAATCAAAACTCCAACTATAAAATATCGCAATGCGGATTTTGAAAGAAAATTTTTTTCTCTGAAGATCTCCTTAAGAGCAAGATAAAAAATAACATTCACGGTAAGAATAAGAAATGATAAACCATAAATCCCTGTGAATTCAATGAATTGAATCTTCTCAAGAAAATATGTTTGTGTGTTGCCAATCGTAAGCCACGGGAATGCAAGTTCTGTCGTGGAACGAAAATATTCAAAAAGTGTAAAAGCGAATGGGAAGATGAAAAGATGAAGTTTTCCGCCGTAATTTTTTTTAATGAACATGTAAAACCACATCGGCAAGAAGAAAAGAATTGGATGAACCAGAATTAGAAGGACGCAACCAACCATCAAGAAAGGATCTGCTTCTTTTGACCAACCACCGACCCAGTAAAGTGTGAAAAGATTGAAAAAGAAAAATGCTATGTAAGAATACCGAAAAAGTTGTTTGTAATTTTCAAGCCTGTCAATCAAAAAAAGAAGCGGAACAAACCCAATAGTTGCAAAAAATCCAGTCTTTAACGGTGGAAACGATAAAGAAAGCAAAACTCCGCTGACAAATGCAAGAAGAAATCTTTCATTGAAGATTTTCCTCTTCAACTTTCTTTCCAAATTTGTTTTTCACAAGTTCATTGATGTATAACCATGAATAAACAATCGCAAACCCAACAACTACGCCAAGCATCATCCCAGCCAGAACATCTAATGGATAATGAACTCCAACATAGACTCTTGAAAACGAGATCAGAAAAGCAAGTGAAAAAAGATATATCGCATATTTTTTATAAAATTTGGATATTAAAGTTGCAACGGTAAAACTATTCACCGCATGACTTGACGGAAAAGAGAAACCACTCCCACACCCAACGAGCAGTCTTACATTGTCAAGTTCATGGCATGGTCTTATTCTGCCTACAATAGGTTTTATGATATGACTGCTCAATTGATCGCTTATCGCAATCGCTGGGATTAAAAGAATTGCAATTATCCTTCCCCTTTTTCCGCCAAATATCACAAACCCAAGCCAGATTAAAAAAAGAAAAACCCTCAAATTCACATCCTTTGTCACAAACGGCATTAAAAAATCAAAGATGGGATTTGCTATTTTGTGGTTTAAAAAATAAAAAATCTCCTTGTCAATTTGAAAAAGTTCCTGAATCAAGATTTTCCTTTTTTATTTCTTAAAATTTTCCTCAAAACCCAAATAATCAATCCAAGCGTAAGTATCACAGTTACAACTTTGCTATAACCAGAGATCACATCCGCTATCAAATGCCAATTTTCGCCAAGAATTTTGCCACCCGTCACAAGTATTAAATACCAAAGCGAAGCGCTGATGAAGGAAAGCAAGATTGATTTTTTCAAATCATATTCCCCAAGTCCAGCAAAAAAAGCAACAAAAGCCCTTGTCCCAGCAAGAAATCTATTTACAACGATGAGAAGATATCCATATTTTGAAAAGAGGATTTCAACTTTTTTTATCTCGTCTGGCTTTATGAATTTAATCTTACCCTTTTCAATTATCTCATCCCCAAATTTATCCCCAATGAAATACATTGTGGTAAAGCCAAGGGTGCTTCCAAAAACAGCTGAAATAAGCGTAAGCGTAAAATCAGTTTTCCCAAGCCCAGATAAAGAAGCGCAGAAAACAACAATGACATCGCTTGGTGAAGGCGGGAAGACATTCTCAATATATGCAAAGAAAAAAACAACGAGATAAATCCAAAGGTTATCAATACTTAAAATAAATTCAAGGATTTGCTTCGTCTCCATCAGGTTTCTCTTTTGATTTTAATAGAACAACAGCAAAACAAGCGACGGCATCTCCCTTCCCAGTTGCATCAAATTTTTCATTTCTTTTCGGCTTCACGGAAATTTTATCAGGAGAAACTTCAAGAATTGAACTTAATTTTTCTACTATCTCTTGAACAAATGGAGCAAGTTTAACCTTCTCAAGTATTATAACTGAATCAATGTTAACTATCTCAAACCTCTTCTCGTCAAGGATCTCTTTTACCTTTTTAAGGAAAATCTCGCTTCTTGCGTCTTTATATTTTTCATCGGTGTCGGGGAACAACTCCCCAATGTTACCAGCCTTGATAGCCCCAAGAATGGCATCACATATTGCGTGAATTAACACATCTCCATCCGAATGCCCAAGCGAACCTCTATCAGATGGTATTTCAACTCCACCAATGTAAAGTTTCCTCCCTTCAACGAGTGGATGTATGTCATATCCGATTCCAATTCTCAAATTAAAACCATCCTTTTATTTCAAATGATTTATATTTTGCTTCATAAGGTTTCCAAGTTATTTGGACATCTTCAACTTGTGCGTATCTTGGTCCAACTTTTACAAGTTTTATTAGTTCTTCCACAAGCGAGCGTTCCCCTTCAACTTCAATTTCAACATCACCGTTGCTTAAATTTCTGACCCAACCGTTTAACCCAAGATGATTTGCATGTTTTTGGACAAACCAGCGAAATCCAACCCCTTGCACAAGCCCCTTAACAATTATATGTGCGCAGACATAATCGCTGGGCATAACTTCAAGAAACTTTTGTTTTTAATTTATCAACGCTGATTTTGAACATTTCTTCAAATTTCTCAACTGCTCCGCCAAATTGAACAAAATCGCTTTTACCCCCACCCCTGACACCTGTTAAATTTAAAATCTCATTTAAAACTGCTTTCAAATCAATCTCAACATCACTTGACCTTGCCATTATAAAGTTTGCCCCGTTTGACTTTGAGCCAAGAATTGTAATAACTTTGGGATATTGAATTAACTTCCGTGCGAGAACTTTCAACTCTTCAATACTTCTATTCTCAAAACTTACATTGATGAAATTAAGGTCTCCAGTTTTCTCAGCGTTCTGAAAAAGTTTTTCAGCCTCAAACTCAATCAATTTTTCCGTGAGAAAATTTATTAATCTTTGCTTTTCTCTCTGGGCATCAAGAAGTTTGCTCACCTGTTCAGATAGTTCAAAATCCCGAACACTCAAAAGAGAAACAAGTTCGTTTGAGACTTTATTTTTCACCTGATAATCTCTTAAGGCTCTAACACCACAAACGAAATCAACCCTTGTTAATCCACCTTTAACCCTCTCCCATCTCTTAACTTTCACAAGACCTATTTCCCCTGTCCTTGAGACATGTGTTCCACCACAAGGGGAAAAATCAAAATCTCTCACCTCTACTATTCTGATTGTTCCAGATACCTTCGGTTGTTTCCGCAGGGGAAACTTTGAAATTTCGGTATCATCAACATAGTGGATTTTAACATCTCTATTTTCCCAGATGATTTGATTGGCAAGATTTTCAACTTCATGAACTTTATCGTAAGATAAAGTTTCAATATCAAGGTCAATTGTTCCGATATCATCACCAAGCCGTGAGGAGATGGTTTCAGCGTTCAACAAAATTTCAAATGCTCTTGAAAGTATATGCTGACCCGTATGTTGCTGCATGTTTGAAAATCTTCTATCCCAATCAATTTTACATTCAACATCGCCAGACGGTACATCTCCATCAATTACATGTAAAATTTCACCATTATCCAACTCAATAACATCAACGACCCTTGCACTGTTAATGAACCCGGTATCATGTTCTTGTCCTCCAGAGGTTGGATAAAAGTAAGTTTTATCAAGTATGAGTGCAGTTTTACCGTTGTATTTTTTAACATCTATAACTTTTGATTTAAATTGCGTGGTATAGCTATCGTTGTAGTAAAGTTTTTGAGTCATGGTGGAAGAAATTTTTTATTAAATTTAAGCAGTCAAATCAATTTTATCAAAAAGCCTCACCCTTTAAATCATTTTTGGTGTTCCGCCAACTTAAAAGTGTAGCAACCCATTACAGCAATATGCAACATTTTGTTACAATGTTACAAAAACTAAAAAGACATCCATATAGTGAGATTTTTAAAAAAATTTAAAATTATAAACTGGCATAGTATTTGCGTAACATTTTTGGAAAGAAAACAAAGATTTGAAAATTATAGCAGCGGTGGGCATGATCACAATGGTAACAGGAATAGTTATGCTGGGAAGTTGGATTTTTACACAGGGATGACAGATTCATCGGGGAGATTAACTAATATATACACCGCTGGGGAGTTCGGAGGCATTGAAAAAATAGTCGTGTATCTTGCTGATGATACAACTTTAAGAGATACAGCCGAAATTGTCGTTGCTATTCCTGGACTTGCCCTTTTACCTGAAAGTCCATATTATTTAAAAGTTGGAGGGACATGTGAACATCATGGACCACACACCCCTTGGAGAGAACCACCAACTCCTCCTGAATGCCAGCAACCTGATCATAATCATTATATTGCACC
>Ga0209289_100187_pt1 | contig 36592 bp, 28 predicted proteins | sample GXS110809BmetaG_FD_184121 | JGI IMG/M metagenome (GOLD analysis project Ga0209289, IMG submission 184121) | Hot spring microbial communities from Gongxiaoshe hot spring, China to study Microbial Dark Matter (Phase II) - GXS 110809B (SPAdes)... ...
TCCGCCGTTTTCGCGAGCCGTCAATGATGTCAGGATTGCGTCGTTCCTCCGGTGTCATAGACAAAATTATGGCTTCCATCCGCTTCAATTTCCGCTCGTCAATTTGCAGTTTCGGCGCTCCAAGCCCACTGAAACCCGGCAGGAAGGACAGAAGTTGCTCTAAAGGACCAGATTGTCTCATTTGCCGAAGTTGCACGAGCAAATCTTCAAGGGTGAAGGTTCCCTTCGCAATTCTCTCTCCCATCTTCCGAGCCGTCGCTTCATCAACGATGCTTTCAACCCGCTCCATCAAACTTGCTACATCTCCCAAGCCTAAAATCCTCGCAGCCATCCTGTCAGGATGGAAAACATCCAGATCGGACAAGTGTTCGCCGAGACCGACAAGTTTAACGGGTTTGCCTGTCACTGACCGCACCGAAAGGACAGCACCACCTCTCGCATCGCTGTCAAGTTTCGTCAAAATGACCCCAGTTATGCCAATCTCGTTTTCAAAAGTTTCCGCAACTCGGACGGCATCTTGTCCAGTTGTGGCATCCAAGACAAGCAAGGATTCGTGGGGACGAAGCGCAAATTTCAAGCGTCTCAGTTCATCCATCAATTCCTCATCGGTGTGAAGTCGCCCAGCGGAGTCAACAACCACAAGGTCATTGGCGTTGGTTTTTGCGTGGCTTAATGCAGCCTGCGCTAACGCTTCTGGAGAGTCAGTTCGCATCGTGAAGACAGGAACACTAACTTGAGCACCAACTTGCTCCAATTGCTCAATTGCCGCTGGTCGCTTCAAGTCAGCAGCGACGAGCAGCGGGCGTTTCCCTTGCTTTTTGAACATTGCTGCTATCTTGCCACAAGTCGTCGTCTTACCCGAACCTTGCAATCCCAAAAGCAAAAACACCGTCGGCGGTTGCGATGCGATTTGAAGTGGCTCAGATTTTTCGCCCAAAAGTTTCACCAGTTCTTCGTAAACGATTTGCGTCATTCGCCTCAACGGGTTTGGGTGTTCCATAACCTCAGGCGTCATCACACGCTCGCGAATTTGGCTAACAAACTGGCGGGCAACCCGCAAGTTGACATCCGCTTCAAGCAAACTCAGCCTGAGTTCCCTGAGCCAGTTTTCAACTTCTTCCTCACTTATGCGACCTCGTCCACGAAAGCGGGAGAGCAAGTTTTGAAGTCGTTCCGTCAATCCGCGCCACATTTTCCATGCGCCTCCGAAAGGGCAAGTATAGCGCACAAAGTCGCAGCAAGGTTCTGTAGGACTTACGCAGTTGATGTCATTTTGTGTAGGGGCAGACGATAGTCTGCCCAAAAACATCCTTTGTAAGGTTTTAAAACCGCCCCTGCGGGCGGCTTAGCAGCCGCCCCTACATCCAACCGCGTAAACTCCTGTTTTGAATTACGCTGACGAAAAAACCTGACCAAGTGGCAAGGCGCTATTTCAAAGCGAACCGATTTGGAAACTGACAAAATTTTTCCGTCGGCAGGATGTAAAACTCTGCACTACCCATTTTGCAAGGAGGCGAGAAACCTGTGAGCGAACTTGGAATTGCGCTTATCGGCTGTGGTGGGATGATGGGCGCTCATGTCCATCGCGGGTTTAAGCAGTTGTGGGAAAAAGGTTTCCGCCCGTTCCGAATCGTCGCTTGCGTTGATGTCAACAAAAACGCAGCACAGCGGATGGCTGACGAAATCGCACAGTGGCAGGAGTTGCGACCAAGAGTTTACTCTGATGTTGACAGTTTCATCGCCAACGAAACTTCGGTGAATGCAGTTGACATCAGCGTCCCGCACCACGAACATCACACGGTTGCTGTCGCTTGTCTTGAATCTGGCAAGCATGTGCTCATTGAGAAGCCGTTGGCGATCACGATGAGGGCAGGCAAGAAAATCGTTGACGCTGCCAAGAGCAAAAATTTGGTTCTGTCCGTCGCCGAAAATTACCGCCGTGCCCTTCACCATCGCGCAATCAATTGGGCAATCCGACAAGGGCGAATTGGCGAACCGAAGCAGGTTTATTGGGTTGATGTTTTTGAGCGACTTTGGTATTGGGGTTGGCGAGACCATCTTGAGTTTGCTGGCGGCGGTTGGACTTTGGACGGTGGAGTCCATTTTGCCGACCTGATGAGATACCATGTCGGTGAAGTCATTGAAGTTTCCGCCCAAATCGCAAACTTCAACCCAACCCGTTTCCACAAAGTCAACGATCACCAAGAAACCGTCACCGCCACAATTGAAGACACAACCCAAGCATTGCTGAGATTTGAAAACGGCGCTTTGGGAGTTTGGGTTGAAGCGATAACCGCTCCTGCAAAGCAAATTGGAACTCGTATCATTTACGGGACTGAGGGCGCGATTGACTTGAACGCAGGATTGTTCCTGCGCAATCGCGACAATCCCGTTCAATTCGCTCAACTCCAAGAAGAATTCATGGCTTCGCTCAGCGATAGCGACAGAGAGCGATTGTTCCCGTTGGGCATAATGGACGATATCGCTCAGGAAGTGCACGAGTTCATCATTGCTTGCCTTGACAACAACCCACAAGTTGAAATTGACGGCGAGGAAGGCTACAAGTCGCAGGCTGTGTGCGTGGCTATTTACGAAGCGGCAACTTTAAAGCAAACTATCAGTGTCGCCGATGTGATGGCGCTGAAGGTTGAAGCCTATCAGCGTCCATTGAACGAACGATGGCAAATTTCATGAGGAGGTGTTGGCGATGGAAGAAGAGCGCAAGGAAGAAACCCGTGAGCAGGCAATGGGAACTGTCTCAGAAGCCGCATCAAGAGAGCAAAATCGGAAGGTAGTTGGTTCTGCTGTTAGTTTCTTCTTGGGGCTGATAATCGGTGCGATTGCAACCCTTGCGATTGCCTATGCCACATGGAAAATGCCCCTTGATATCGCTAATGAGCAAATAAAGACTTTGGAGTCTCAAGTCCAGATGGCGCAAAAGAGGGTTGATAAGATGAGGGGTGCCCTTACCCGCGCTCAAGAAGCCCTAACTGCCCTCAACGAAGCCCTTCAAGAACTGTCACCCAAAACTACCCAAACTCCGCAACCACCGAGAGGGGAGTCCGCTACTGAGTGATGGATGCACTTCGCAAATTTGTTCATCGCACTTTCAGAGTTTATCAATCGCTCTGCACCTAACAATAGGGGGAGCGATGGTAAATGGATGCAAATGAGGATGGAATTAAAGGCGTGGCGCGGTGACTATGAGTAGAAGCCTAAAGCATATGGGTGAAAATGACTGCTAACGAAGTTTGCAACGAATAGCGTCAAAATCCGATTAGCGTCAAAATCCGATTGATGGCTTAAAATTTTTGCAGGTTTCTACTAAAAGGCACGGAGGTGTAAATTTGAAGGATGGGTAAACGCTACAGGTGGTCTCGTGAGCGAATTGTTGAAGAAATTCGGAAACTGCATGAACAAGGTATACCTTTGAACATTGCATCTGCTCGCTGTTTCTTCCCTTCTTTGGTTGCAACTGCTTGTTCAAAAAAATACTTTGGCAGTTGGCAAGCAGCAGTTGAGGCTGCTGGTTTTAACTATGAGGAGATCATTCGGGTCAAACGATGGTCAAAGGAAGAAGTTCTTGAGGAAATTCTCAAACTTCATAGGTCTGGCAGTAATTTGCTGCCTTCAGGAGTCGCTCAAGTTTACCCAACGCTGCTGATGGCTGCAAAAAAATTCTTTGGCGGCTGGCGTGAAGCGGTCATTGCTGCTGGGATAGATTACGATGCTTATGTCAATCAGAAGCGCCAGAGCAGAATTAAGCAAGACAAGGAGCAAGTCATCAGCGAAATCCAAAGGCTCTATCGTGAAGGTCGCATTGATGAATTGAGCGGGGCATGGCGTCATCACTTATCCCTTTTCCGAAAAGCGCGACATCGGTTCGGAAGTTGGCGGAAAGCCATAGAAGCGGCTGGACTTAATTACGATGAGATTGTTCAGCGCCGAAAATGGACGAGAGAAAAAATCTTGGCAGAAATCCGAAGGCTTTTTAATGAAGGCAAAGATTTGAGCATCACTGCGATGCAGAAAAATTACTCAACCTTAGTTGCCATCGCTCAATCGCCATACTACTTTGGAAGTTGGCGAGCAGCCATTGAAGCGGCTGGGTTTGACTATGAGTTGATCAAGCGTCAAAGGGGTCGACGAAGGGTCAATCCAATCCAAGTGAGGGTGTAAAATCGCATGGCAAAGAGAAGGATGGATGTGACAATGCCGATAAACGATGCCCTTATCGCTTTTGTTCGTGAAGTTCTCAACACGCCTGTAAAACAGGAAGTTTTCGCTTTCTTTGCCACCAACAAGGCAATGGATACCGTTCAAGGTCTCTCGGTATGGCTGGGACGACCGAAAGAAGAGATTAAAGCAGCGGTGAAAGACCTTGTCAGGTTCGGGATTTTGAGCCAGCAAGGAGAAGGAGAAAATGCCGTTTACAGTTATCAACCAAGCGAGGAAATTACCAACTTGGTTGATGCCTTTCTCCACCTATATCAAACTGCCAAGTCACAACTGCAACAGGAAATTATTCAAATGCGCCGACAGGCTGAGCAGGTTCAAGAACAGTTGAGAGTGTTGCAATGGGAGCAAAGCAAATTTAGGCTTGTCTTGTCCAGCATGACCGATGGCGTCATTGTCCTGTTGCCCGATGGGACGATCTCCTACCTGAACGAATCAGCAGCGAAAATGCTGAACTCAACGCTAAAAGATTTGATTGGTAAAAATTTGAGCGAACTTGCTTTGTCACTTGCCCAGTTGCTATCGCAGGGATCAAAAGAAGTCTCCACACCACCATATCCAGCCATCACTCGTGAATGGAGTTTACCTAATTCAACTGTGCTGAGGGCAAATCTTTTACCTGTCTTTGACCCCCAAAAACAATTCATCGGCACCGTTTGCGTCTTGAGCGATGTGACGAGGACTAAGCAAATGGAAAGGGAACAGCGTGAGATGCTTTCCATTTTGGCTCACGACATAAAGTCTCCCATCACCGCCATAAGGGGCTTTGCCCTTTCTGGGTTAAAGGGCTATTTGGGTGAACTCCCCCAACATGCAAATAGAGCCTTCCAAATCATTGCTGAGCAATCAGACCGCATCTATGAGATGGTGCAGCAAATTGTTCAACTTGTCGTCGGGGGACAAGGATTGCCACCACTTAAACCTGTCCAATTTGAACTGAACGAGTGCATCAATGACATCGTTCAAAGTTATGAGGGGCAATGCTCACAGCAAGGGTTGAACATCACTGTTAGCCTTGCCGATCAGAGCCTTTGGGTTCATGCCGATAAGGCGATGATTGAAAGAGCCATTGATAACTTGCTCAGCAACGCCGTCAAATACAACCGAGAAGGCGGCAAAATTTGGGTTCGAGTTTACAAGCAAAACAATGAGGCTGTCCTTGAAGTTGAAGACACAGGAGTGGGTATCCCACCTTCCGAGTTGCCATTCATCTTCCATCGCTTCTATCGGGCATCAACGGCAAAAGGTGAAGGTTCAGGGCTTGGCTTGTCGTTCGTCCAACAGGTCGTTGAGGCTCATGGCGGTCGCATTGAAGTCAACAGTTCAGTGGGTCAAGGAAGTCTTTTCAGGGTCATATTGCCATTGACCTCTGAACCAGCAATCGTTCTTGGGAAACTCAATTTGCGACAGAGAGAATGAATCACAGTCAAAAGGTGTAGCGAAAAAGTCGGCGGGTCTAAAACCCCGCCCTACATGTCTCATCCCCAATCTTTGAGGTTTTTGCAAAGCCAGAAAACTCCCTTTCCCTTTTGCCTTTGTGACCTATAATTTTCGCAGGCAAAAAGAAAGCGCTTCATTTCGCAAAAACCGTTTCTGCAGAAATCCTACACGGTAGCGTCGCCCCATGTGGGCGACGGTCGTTAAACTGCCGTCGGGGTCAAACCCCGACGCTACCGAGTTTGTTTGTATCTTTGCCTTCCGTTGGCAACGGTTATAAAGGCTGAGGTTGAGTGCAAGCAGTGGATTTCCACAAGACCACAAAATCCAAATTGCAACTGAAACTTACGGAGGGAGCATTCATGACGACGAGAGAACTGCGCCAAGCCTTTCTTGACTACTTTTGGAAGCAAGACCATCTCGTCTTGCCGAGTTTTTCTTTGATCCCGAGCGACCAAAGCACCTTGTTCACTTCTGCAGGGATGCAACCGCTCATCCCTTACTTTTTGGGCGTTGCCAAACCGCCACAGCCGCGAATAGCAACATGTCAAAAATGCTTCCGAGCCGATGACATAGACAAAGTTGGGTTCACATGGAGACACCTGAGTTTCTTTGAGATGCTGGGCAACTTCAGTTTCGGCGATTACTTCAAGCGGGAGGCAATTAGGTTTGCTTGGGAGTTCATGACTGAGGTTGTTCGCTTGCCTAAAGAGCGACTCTGGGTCTCGGTCTATGAAGAGGACGATGAAGCATACGAAATTTGGCACAAAGACATAGGTTTGCCCGAAGAGCGAATTGTTCGGCTCGGAAAGAAAGATAACTGGTGGGGTCCGGTTGGCGATACTGGTCCCTGCGGTCCAGACACGGAAATCCATTACGACCGAGGCGAGGAGTTTGGATGCGGTAAGCCAGATTGCAAGCCCGGCTGCGATTGCGACCGATGGGGCGAACTTTGGAACTTGGTGTTTCAGCAATATGACCAACAAAAAGACGGAACGCTTATTCCGTTGCCTAAACCGGGCATTGACACTGGCATGGGCTTGGAACGATTGGCTGCAGCCGTGCAGGGCAAAGTCACCGTCTTTGAAACCGACATCTTCTTCCCACTCGTCCAGCACATTTGTCAACTGACAGGCTACGAATATGGTCTTGAGCAGCAAAAAGATGTCGCAGTCCGCATCATTGCCGACCACACTCGTGCAGTTTGTTTCATGGCTGCTGAGGGAGTTGTCCCGTCCAACGAAGGGCGAGGTTATGTCATGCGCAGGTTCATTCGGCGTGCCATGAGGCTTGGTCGGTTATTTGGTGTGGATGAACCTTTCGTCCACAAACTCGTCCCAACCGTCGTGAAACTCATGGGTGACCCATACGAAGAACTTGTCAAGTCTCAAAACATCATCGCCGAAGCCATCTTGAGAGAGGAAGAGCGATTTGAGCAAACCCTTGAAATCGGTATGGCTCGCCTTGAGGAAATGATCGCCGAAACCAAGGCGCGGGGCGAAACGGTTTTGCGCGGGCGCGACGCTTTCACGCTCTACGACACCTATGGCTTTCCGCTGGAACTCACGATGGAAATTTGTGCCGAACATGGTTTGACAGTTGACGAAGAAGGCTTCCGCGAAGAACTTGAACTGCAAAGGCAGCGTGCTCGTGAGAGGATGAAATTCGTTTCGCCTTTTGAAGTCGGCGAATTTGAAGGTTTGCCGCCAACGAAATTTGTCGGACGAATGCCTGAACCTGATGGTGTGCTGGCGTGTGAGGCAACCGTGCTCGCAATCAAGGAACGAAACGATGAAGTCTGGATTGTCCTTGACAAAACTCCTTTCTACCCCGAAGGCGGAGGGCAAATTGGCGATACAGGAGTCATTGTTTGGGACGGGGAACGAGGGACGCGGGACGAGGAAACGGCAAAAGCAATTGCACGCGTGTTGGACACTCAAAAGTTCGGCGATGTTATTGCCCATAAGGTCGTGATGGAAAAGGGCTTTTTGACTGAAGGCGCAATCGTTTGGGCACAAGTGGACGCTGAACGCCGTCAAGCCATCCGGCGCGCCCACACTGCTACCCACTTGCTCCATGCAGCCTTGAGGAAGGTTTTGGGCGAACATGTCTTCCAAGCAGGTTCCGTCGTTGAACCTGATCGGTTGCGGTTTGACTTCACGCACCCTAAACCTTTGACCCCTGAAGAGTTGCAAGCGATTGAAGAGGAAATCAACCGCCAGATTCTCGCCGCCCACAATGTTGAAGCCATAGAAACGACTTTGCAGGAAGCGAAGGCGATGGGGGCAATGGCTCTCTTTGGTGAGAAATATGGCGAAGTCGTCAGGGTCATCAAAGTTGAAGGCGTGTCAATGGAATTGTGTGGCGGAACGCATCTGAGCAACACGGCAGAAATTGGGTTGCTCAAAATCATTTCGGAAACGAGCGTCGGTGCGAATATCCGCAGAATTGATGCATACACGGGTGAGCGAGCGCGCAAATGGTATGAAGAACGATGGCAATTACTGCAGAAGGCTGCAGATGCCCTTGAAACCCAACCGGAAAGAGTGATTGAAGCAATTGAAGAGTTGCAAGAACAAATTCGTGAGTTGGAGCGCAAGTTGCAAGAGGCGGAGGAGCAAAGGGCGCTTCAACAAATCAATGAGTTGCTTCAGCAAGTCCAAGAAGTTGAAGGCGTCAAGGTGGTCACCGGTGTGGTCTCCGGGGTTTCTCCAGCGGTTTTGAGGAAACTCGCTGACGAACTTGAAGTTAGGTTGCGCTCCGGCGTGATAGTGCTCGGAACAGTTGACAACGGTAAAGTCGTTTTGGTCAGCAAAATGACGAAGGATGTCGTTGCAAAAGGTGGTCATGCTGGCAGGTTAGTCGGAGAAGTCGCCAAGATGACAGAAGGCGGTGGTGGCGGTCGCCCCGATTTTGCTCAAGCAGGCGGACGCAATCCAGCAAAATTACAAGACGCCTTGCGCAAAGTCCCTGAATTGCTTGAACGGCAATTGAAATCGGGGAAGTAGCACGCAGCCTTGCTTTTGCTCAATTTGGTTTTACACAACCGAGGAAAAAGAAGACGAATTTGAGAGCAAATTGTGGTTCGGCAGGAGCCTCACCCTCCCAATAGCACTGGCTATCCATCACTTTGTGCACTGCCATTGACATTGTTGGCTCAAGGAAGTCAGGGAGAACTACCGACAAGTGATTAGGGCAAAGCACCGATAGAACGCGAGAAAGTTTGGTGGCTAAGATTAACTGGAATTGGGATTTTTGAACTCTGAAAAGGAGGTGGGTGGAAATGCTCCAAAAGCAACCGCTGAGAACTTTACGATGGGGTTTAGTGTCGTTCTTTGTCGTTTTGTCGTTCACTTTGCTCGTTCTCCGAAATTGTCTCTTTGCAGTTTCCGCATTCGTAAACGGTGCACAATTGAGCGAGGAAACACAAAAGTGCATCCAGTGTCACCAAGCAAAAGGCATTGCCCGTGTCGCTTTGAGGGATTGGCAAAAGTCGCGTCATGCCCAACTTGGTGTCGGATGTGAAGAGTGCCACATCCCTGTCGCAAAAGCGCCTGAAACTATCGTCAAATCAAAAACCGCTTGCGAAGACAATCGCGTTCGCCGAAGAGTTTCTGCTCTCAATTGCGCTGAGTGTCACCAAAATCAGTTCAAGCAGTTTTCCGAGGGCAAGCATGCCCTTGCGTGGATAGCGATGAACGCTATCCCAATGACAGCGCAACTTCCCAAAGAAGTAGCAGAGCGAGGTTGCGGTGGCTGCCACAACATCGGGCGAGACGAGGGCAAATGTGACAGTTGCCACACGAGGCATCTTTTCTCCGCTTCCGAAGCGAGAAGGGCTGAAGCATGTCAAACATGCCACATGGGCTTTGACCATCCTCAGTGGGAGATGTTCTCAACAAGCAAGCACGGCACGATTTACTTAACGCAGGGCAATCAGTGGGATTGGGCGAGAACGTTGAAGCAATGGTTTGTTGACATCGGTGACCCACGAACTCCGAGAGCGCCGACATGTGCCTTTTGCCACATGCCCGACGGCGACCATGCTGTCAAGACCGCTTGGGGATTTCTCGCCGTCCGATTGGGCGAGAAGGACAAAGAATGGGAGCAATTCCGAAATTCCATTTTCCGAGCACTTGGTGTTATTGACGAAAAAGGCAATGTGACGGAAAGGTTTAAAGTCGTAGCAGCAGGAAAAGTCGCCAGATTATCCGAGGAAGAGTGGCAACAGGAGAGGAACAAGATGGTTCAGCGTTGCGCTAATTGCCATTCCCAAAACTTCGCAAGGGAAACACTTGAGCAAGCGGACAAGATAATCAAGGAAACCGACCGATTGCTTTCTGAAGCCGTTCAAATCGTTGAAAGCCTTTACCAAGATGGCATCCTTTCCCGTCCCAAAGACCGTCCGCCAGTTGTTGACTTGCTCCAGTTTTACGAAGTTGAGAACCCGATTGAGCAACGCCTTTACACGATGTTCCTATCGCACCGAATGCGAACCCTTCAAGGCGCTTTCCATATGAACCCAGACTATTTGCACTGGTATGGCTGGGCTGAAATGAGAAAAGACCTTGCTGAAATAAAGGCAGAAGCACAAAGGCTGAGAGAAGAGGGTAAGCGCAAAGCAGGCTCTTAGTTCAACACTGCAAGGCACACAAAAAACTTTGTTGGTGACTTATGTAGGGCGGGGTTTCCATGCCCCGCCGACTTTCCAAATTTTGTCGGCAGGGGACAGAGCCCCTGCCCTACAAAGCCCACCAACAACCTTAGGACTTACGCAGTTGATGTCATTTTGTGTAGGGGCGGGCGATAGTCTGCCTGAAAACATCCTTTATGAAGGGGTTAAAACTGCCCTTGCTGGCGGCTTAACAGCCGACCCTACATCCAACTGCGTAACTCTTATTGACTTTACAACATCGCTCTTTACCACAAACTTTGTTGGTGACTTATGTAAGGCGGGGTTTCCATGCCCCGCCGACTTTCCAAATTTTGTCGGCATGTGCTCGGCTTTGTCCTTTTTGCTCTCAAGCAAATCCTTCGCCAAATTTTCGTCTTCGCTTTCGGTTCCTCCGCGCGGTCTTGTCCCCTTGATGGGTCTGGTGTGGGCAATTCGGGTTGTTGGGTCAAATTGCAAAAACCTCTCCGGCGAACTGCAGAGAACGAAAACGCTGCCCAAGTTCAAAAAGGCAGCGAAAGGAGCAGGGTTAACTTGACAGAGCCTTAAGAAAAGTGAAGGTGCATCGGCATGAATTGGTGCTCTGAACCTGTGGGCAAAGTTGACTTGGTAAATGTCACCCGCAGCAATGTAGGCTTTGATGCGTTCAACTGCGGCAAAATACTCGTCTTTCGTCATGTCGGTTAACAATGGCGTCTGAGCGACCAAGTTCTGAAGCGTCTCATGTCTTGGCTCACTTTCCAGCCAAGCGATAACTCGCTCCAACCTTTGAGACGCAAGTCTGTCTGCATCTTTGCCAACTTCTGGTAAACCCGTCGCCGTCGCGTAAAGTTTTCGTTCCCGCAAATCCCATGTCAGAGCAAAACTGTAAGCGCCCATCCAAAGGTCTGGCATCTTTAAGTCCCTCTTTGCCTTAAACGGGAGTTTTTCCAAAGTGACCCGCAAGTCGTAACTCAAATAGCCGACGAGTCCGCAAGGGAACGGCGTGGGCAAATCCGGCAGATGTCCCAATTTCTCCCTCATAGCCATCCAAAACTCACGAATCACCGAAAACGGATGAGTGCAAACCTTCCGCTCACCATTACACAACACGAGAACGAATTGGTCGCCGATGGCGAATTTGATTTGGGCGAAAGGTTCAGCGACAAAGAAGCAATATCGCGCCAAGGGATATTGATGGTCTGGCAAAGGGTCGTGACCGCTGTGCAAAACGATTGCCCCGAAATTTTCAAGTGGCAGTCGCTTGTAGGCTTCAAGCGGGTTGATGAACGGAAGTTCTACGAAGCGAAGCACAGCAATTTTCACCCCAGCGTTTGCCAACTATCAATCCTCGTCGCTGCCTTCAGTAACGGAAACTGTCAAGCCAAAAATTTCCGCAAGTTCCGCAGCCCTTACTTTTGACAATTGGTGGTTGAGAAAGCGACCGTTGAAGAACCCACAGCCGACTATAACTCCGTCAAGTTCAAGGGCAATGTAGCCCGGCGAAAGTTGGTCGGTCAAGATTCCTTCCTTCAAACAGTCAATCGCCTGTCCGCTCAAAAGTTGCTTCCATTGCTCTTGCGTCAAAGAAACCCTGTTCCGAGTAATGTAGCGGTCAAAGAATTGCAAGAGCGGTGTTGTCGGTTTCCAACCTTGCGGGACTTTTCTGAGCGCTCGCAACCCGACACGCTGAACAGCCCTGTGAGTTGGCAAAAGTTCTAAGGGCACACTTGTCATCCAAATTGCACCGCCGCTCCAAATGTAGTTGTATCTGTCAAGGACTTCAACGGGAATCCCGAACCGTTGCGGCAAGTATCTCAAAACCTCACGCTTGCATTGTTCCGGTGTCAGTTTCTCAGGCATAGTCTCTCACCTACTGTCGCCTCTGCCGGATTGAATCTATGACGATGCTCAGCAAGATTAATCCGCCAAGTGCAAACTTGTCCCATTCTCCCGCCAGTTGCATGAATGTTAGCGCTGAGTGGAGAACTGTGACTGCAAATGCTCCCAGAGCAGCGCCGATGACTGAACCTAAGCCGCCGAAAATGTTCACGCCCCCGAAAACCGCTGCGGTGATGACATCCAATTCAAAGCCTTTACCCGTTTCGGATTGAACTACTGGGAAGCGGGCTGCATAGACAAGCGACGCCAAACCGATAAGTGTCCCGCAAACTAAGAAGACGCTGAAAATTCGCCTCCTCACAGGAATGCCGGCGAGCCTTGCTGCTTCTGGATTGTTCCCTATTGCGTAAAGGTCTCGTCCCCATCTCGTCCGACTAAGCAGGAACCAACCCAGCATCAAAGTTGCCATCGCAATCCAAATCGGGACCGGGGCACCAAGAATTTTGCCCGTCCCAATCCAGCGGAAACTTTCAGGCAATCCGATGACCCAGTAACCTTTCGTCAAAACAATCATCGTCCCACGAACTATGCCCATCATCCCCAAAGTGACGATGATGGACGGGATCGCAAGTTTCGTGACGAGCGAACCATTGACAATTCCTATTGCTGCGCCCAAGCCCAAAGCGATCAAAACAACGAATGGCAAGGGAACTTCCGCCTTTGCGGCGTGACCTGCAGCCATAGCGCACGCGCCGAGAACCGAGCCGACGGACAAATCCAAGTTTCCAGACAAAATGACCATAGCAATTGCGACTGCCCCGATAAGCATCGGAGCACTTTCTTGAACGAGAGTGAGCCAGTGTTCGGCGGTGATGAAAGCAGGGTTCTTCAAACCGACCGAAATTGCGACCAACCCAACGAACAAAAGCAAACTGAGTTCGCGCGAGAAAATTCGCCCCAAACTTGCCCACCGTTTTGGCTTTCTTTCTATCAACCTCTCGGCTTTTCGGTCAAATTGCTTGAACGCTGCTTCCAAGATTTGAGCCTGTGGTGCACTGGGTTTAAACTCACCGACAATTTCGCCCTGCCTAATCACGACAATTCGGTCGCTAAGTCGCTGCAACTCTTCAAGTTCGCTTGAAATGAGCAAAATGGTTTTGCCCCTTTGTTTCCACTCAAGGATTAGCCTGTGAATTTCGGCTTTCGTCGCGACATCAATCCCGTGAGTTGGTTCATCCAAAATCAACAACTCAGGATTTGTCAATAGCCACTTTGCCAGCGCCACTTTCTGTTGGTTGCCGCCGGAAAGTTCGCGCGCCGGTTGCTCCACAGTCGCCATTTTGACCCTCAAGTTTTCTGCTTGCTTTTGCGCCACTTCCCTTTCAACTTGTTCGTCAATGACACCGCAACGACTGAATTGAGCCAGATTCGGCAACCCAATGTTTTCGCGTATGCTTCTTGATTGGAGCAAACTTTGCTGTAGTCGGTCTTCGGGCAAGTAAGCGATGCCTGCACGCAACGCTTCTTTCGGCGTGCGAAAACGAACTTGCTTTCCCTTCCAAAACACTCGCCCGCCATCAATTCTCCTTAACCCGACGATCGCTTGTGCCAATTCACTCCTGCCTGCACCGACCAAGCCAAACAGACCGACAACCTCGCCCTTGTGAATTGTCAAGTTCACTCCTTTTACGAAACCGTCAACAGACACATTTTGCAGTTGAAGGAGCGGGACGACCTCTCCCAACCCGAGTCTTTCCAAAGAGCCCTTCTCTTGTGCGATTGGCGCAGGTGTTTTTCCGACCATCAACTCAATGAGCCTCTCACGGGTCGCCTTGTCAGTTGGAATTGTTGCAACTTTCTCGCCATCTCTCAAAACCGTGATGCGGTCACTAATTTCCAAAACCTCTTCCAAGCGGTGGCTGACGAACAAAATCCCGACACCTTGAGCCTTAAGTTGGCGAAGGATTGAGAAGAGCCTCTCAACCTCGGAGTGAGATAAAGAAGCGGTAGGCTCATCCAAAATGAGCCATTTCGCTTGAAGGGACAGGGCACGAGCGAGAGCTGCTAATTGTTGCTGAGCAGCGGAGAGGTTTCTGACAGGTTCGCTAAGCATCAAGGAAACCCCAAGTTGTGAGAGCAAATCGGATGCTGTTTCATAGGTTTTGTTCCAGCGAACAATGCCAAGATAAGTGGGCAAGTGCCCGAGCAAAATGTTTTCGGCGACGGAAAGGTGTTGGCAAAAAACAGGCATCTGGTGGATAACTACGATGCCGTTTCGCTGAGCGTCTCTTGGATCGGAGAAGCGAACGGCAATTCCGTCCAACAAAATTGAACCTTCGTCTGGTGCAAAAACTCCACCTGCAATTTTGATGAGGGTGGATTTACCAGCACCATTTTCGCCCACCAAAGCATGAATCTCGCCGCCCATCAGTTCCAAGTCAACACCTTTGAGGGCTTGAATTCCTCCGAAACTCTTTTTTATGCTGTGAAGTTCTAAAACCCCCATTTCCCTACCGCCCAGCCTGTAATCAGGCAAACTGTTTCACTTTTTCTTTGCCTGCTTCATGTATGCATCAACGACCTCGGTTACTTCGCTCGTTGTGAACATCCGCTCACCCATCCCAACTGCCGTGACAACTTTTCGCTTTGTGTTGTTTGGACCAAGAATTTCGTGGACAGTTTTACCGTTGATGATAACGGCTGGACCTTTCAGTTTCAATTCTCGAAATCGCTTTTGACCTTCAGCGGTCGCTATGGAGTAAACGCTGGCGGAAAGGTCATCGCCATACTTTTCTTTCAACCGCTCAAGCGCTCTGACCGTTTCAGCAAATAGTGGGTAAATTGTTCCTTGCTGCATCGGCATCAAAACTTCAACAATGACTTTCGCTTTACTGCTTCCCATCTTCGGTGCTTCAGGTTCTGCAATTCCATGACCTCCAGTTACGATTTGCTTTCCTTTTTCGCGAAGTTGCTTTAGTGTCTTTTCATCAAAGCCCTTGCCATAAAGGCGCTTCAACTCCATGTGCACGATTTCAATCAGGTCTGTTGACTGGTAAGACATACCAGGTGACTTCTGACAGACAACATGACGAACTTGACCGCCCGATGTGAGGGTGAACTCAGTTTTGTCGTTGATGAAAACTGAAGCACAGGTTGCTCCGTATTTCTGCATGATTTGTGTTCCCTTCGGTGAACCCATGCCGTAAATTTCAACACGAACTCGTTTCGGTTCGGCTTTTGCGATTTCGTCAAGAATGCGTAAGGTCGGGAATTGACAACTTGATGGTGGAAGGACGGCAACAACTTTCACTTTCGCCTCAGGTGAGCCTTTGATGTTGCCTGCAGGCGTCGGCATAAGCCCTTGTCCTTCCACACTCGTCTTTTGAACTTCAGATGTTTCCTCGCGAGTCGGTGGCAAGGAAGACTCGGTCTGGCTTGCTCTTGATGTCAACCTTGACAACCCGTAAATGACACCAACGGCAACGACCAGAAAGACGATGAATCCTATTGACGAGCGCTTCATTGCGCGACACCTCCCAATTGGTTTTTGATGAGGCGCTCCAACCTTTCGGGGTCGGGCGCTCTCCGAACCGAAATTATGACGCCATTGACCACGACTGTCGGCGTCATCACGACACCAAACTTGTCCGCTTCAGGGTCAAGCACTTTTATGACCCGAACACTCACGCCTTCATACTTCTGAGCCAAATCGTTGGCGATTTCCTTTGCGCGCCGACATTGTTCGCAAGGTTCAAGCGCTTCAATGATCAAGATTTCAACTTTGTCCATCTCACATTCAACTCCTCAAGCCATAATCAGCAATGAACCGAACGAAGGGATAAGCGCCTCCTATGCTTCGCACGAGCCGTTCATCCGCTGTCCACTTGACAGAAACGCTGGCATTGACCACCACTTTTGCCATTTAAACTCACCACTCAGCACGGTTTTGCAGAACGATGTCACTTAGTGAGACATTACTCCCCCGCAATTTCATTCCTATTTGCTCGCCTAACTTCAAGATTGCTTCTCCCACCTCTCTGCGTTGCTTCTCGTCAACCGTTTGAATCCCGCGCATTCCCTTCAATGACGCAATTTCTGATTCCAGTTTCTCAAGCCGTTTAACCAATTCCTCCAATGTGCTGCTCATGAATTATCACCCCTTCACGCAATCCCTGCCCCCTCAAAGAAGCAAGGGCAATTCTCGTCGCAGATGCCGATTTCCTCTGGCAGCGTGATTTCGCGAAGGATTGTAACGACTTCTTTCGTTTGCTCAACCGCAAAGTCAATTTCTTCCTCTGTCGTGAACTTGCCCCACGAAAAACGAACGGAGCAAAATGCCGCCATCTCACTCAGCCCCATCGCCCGCAAAACATGGGAAGGTTTCAACGAACCCGAAGAACATGCCGACCCGACGGAAACGCAAACTCCTCGTTGCCCTAAGTTCGCTTGAACAGCCAAAGCGTCTGCACCAAGCAGGCAAACATTTGCCGTTGAAGGCAAAGTGTGTTCGCGGTGACCGTTAAGCCTTGTCATGGACAACTCGTCAAGCAGTCGCAAAAACCGTTTGCGCAAGTTCCAAAGGTGATTTGTCACAACCTCAAAGTCCCTCATTGCAATTTCGGCAGCCTTCCCCAGCCCAACAATTCCAGCGACATTCTCCGTTCCTGCCCTCAATCCCCGTTCTTGGTGTCCACCTCTCAGCAATGGTGCAATTTCAACGCCTTTACGAATGTAAAGTGCACCTATGCCCTTCGGTCCGTAAAATTTGTGAGCAGATAAAGCAAGCAAATCAACCCCCAACGATTGAACATCAACGGGAATTTTCGCGACGGCTTGAACGGCATCAGTGTGGACCAAAACATTGGGTCGCTTTGATTTGACCAACTTCGCTATTTCAGCGACGGGTTGAATTGTCCCCGTCTCGTTATTCGCCAGCATAACAGAGACAATGAGCGTGTCATCTGTCAAGGCATCCAAAACGCTCTCTGGGTCAACGCGACATTGACGGTCAACGGGCAAGTAGGTCACTCGGAAGCCTTGTTGTTCCAAAAATTTGCAAACGCCTAAAACGCATGGATGTTCAATTTGGGTCGTTATGATGTGTCCGCTTTTGTGACCTGCAAGAAGCGTTGCTCCCAAAATTGCCATGTTGTTGGCTTCAGTTGCCCCACTGGTGAAAACGATTTCGGATGGGTCAGAAGCGTTCAACAACCGAGCAACTTGCTCCCGAGCGTATTCAACCGCCTTCCGTGCCCGCCGTCCCAGCGGATGGACACTTGAAGGATTGCCAAATTCATCGCTCAAAAATGGCAGCACGGCATCGCGAACTTCAGGGTCAACAGGCGTTGTGGCGTTGTAGTCAAGGTAAACTTCCCGAACCGCCACTTTCGTTGCCGTCGTCACTTCCGCTGCCATCTCTTGCACCTTCCTTCCAAATTAGTGTTGAACTTCAAAGTCGGGCGCGTTTCATGCGACCCTACGGTTGCTCTAACTGCTGCCTTACCCAATTGCGAATTTGTTCGGCTTGATTTATACGCTCCTGCGCAATGTCGGCATCAAAAACCTCGTAAGGTGCAGCACCTGCTAAGTCGGGATAGCGAGCACGAAAATAGTCTTCAGTCAATGGTCTCCCAATCGCTGCCAAATCACTGGGAGCACCTAAAGCAATCGCCAGAAATTGAATGTCGTGGGTTCGCGGTGGCATTGCTTGGAAACGAGCGATATAAAGCGCTTTCAAAAACTTTTCTGCTGCTTGTTGGGCAAAAACAGCCGCACCATCATACTTGTCGTGCTCATAAAGAATGCGTGCCTTTTCAAGTTCGTCATCTCCTTGCTTTAGCCATACCTGCACTTGCTCTTCAATCGTCATAACTCCGCTCACCTCTTCGTCAGGCAACAATTCCCCTTTCAAGATCCAAATTCCCTCCCGGCAAGCGTCAGCAACAACTCCAATTTGCCTCCTCAAACGCTCAAACTCCATCACCGTCAAACACCAAACATCCACCCTCAAATGCCATGAAATTGCCTCGTTGAACTTCCGCGCCCGCTCCAAAAACGGCATACCCTCAAAAGCGTCGGAAACGACAATTAAGTCAATGTCGCTGTCTTCTTTTGCCGCCCCGTTGACTCTTGAACCGAAAGCGATGATGTGTCTTGGCGAAAACATTTGCAAAATCCGCTCCAAATTCGCCTCTATGTAGCGACTAAGTTCGGCGTCCTTGATTTCAACTTCAAGTGCATTCCCTTTCACCATGTCTAACGCACCTTCCTATGAATTCAGGAAAAAGTTGAGTCAAACCTACCATATGGACAAGCGTTGCCTGCCCCAAAATTTTCGGGCGCATTTCATGCGCCCCTACGATTGCTCTAACTGCTGCTTAACCCAATCACAAATTTTCTCGGCTTGATTTATCCGCTCTTGTGCTGTGTTGGCATCAAAAACTTTGAAAGGAGCAACACCCGTTGCGTTAACATATCGGCTACGAATGTAGTCTTCTGTCAGCGGTTTGCCTAACGCAACGATTTGCGTTGGCGCTCCTAAGTCCGTCGCTAACTTTTCCAAGTCGTGAGTTCGTGGTGGTGTCGCTTGAAAGCGGACAAGGTAAAGTGCTTTCAAATACTTCTCCGCAGCCTGCTGCGCTAAAAAGACGGCGACATAGTGATAACCTCTGGCATTGTTGTCTTTCGCTGCTTGTAAATCTTCGTCGCCTTGAGCCATTAGTTCCCTCGCTTGCTCCAAAGGTGTCATGACCTCGTTCACCTCTTCATCAGTCAGCAACTCCCCTTTCAAAATCCAAATCCCATCCCGACAAGCATCAGCAACAACACCAACCTGCCTCCTCAAACGCTCAAACTCCTTCACTGTCAAACACCAAACATCCACCCTCAAATGCCATGAAATTGCTTCGTTGAACTTCCGCGCCCGCTCCAAAAACGACATACCCTCAAAAGCGTCGGAAACAACAATCAAGTCAATATCGCTGTCTTCCTTTGCCGCCCCGTTGACTCTTGAGCCGAAAGCGATGATGTGTCTTGGCGAAAACATTTGCAAAATCCGTCCCAAATTCGCCTCTATGTAGCGGCTAAGTTCAGCATCCCTGATTTCAACATCAAGCGCAAGCGCCTTTACCATGTCTGACACTTCCTTTGTTGGCATTGAGCGTGTGTTCTAAGACACCTTTGCCAAGATTACCCTCAAACACTCGTTCGGGTCAGGCAACTCTTCTTGCCAAAGCCATTCAACTTCCAGCCAAAACCCTTTCAAAACCTGTGACCTCAAAATTCCTGACTTTTTCGTTTCGCTCTTGTAACCTTGCTTCGCCTTGCGAAAAACCGTCACTTGCTCCCGCTCAAAATCAACCAACCAAATTTCAGGAACTTCTGCTTGCTCGTAAACCTTTCGCTTCTCGCCAAAGTCATATCGCCGTGTGCTTTGTGAGACAATCTCAACGACCAAATCGGGAGTTCCTTCAATGGCTTCTTCAGTGATGATTTGCTTCCGCTCTTCACGAACGGCAACGATGTCAGGCTTGACCTTCCTGCACTCACCCAGATGAACTGTTGCCATTGAACCGAGAACTTCTCCCCATCGTTCAGCGTAGGCGAAAAGGTTCATAAGCACAAAGAGAAAACGAAACTCCTGTTCATGCCTTGTTTTTTCGGGAGAGTGCACAATCATCACCCCGTCAATCAACTCTGCCTTGACATCCTCTTCAAGTTCGGTCAGCGCATCGTAAAGCGCTTGCGTTACCCCTTCAATCCGCAAAAGTTGTGGAACTTCAATGACTTGATGACCAAACCGAACCTCAACAAGAGCCATACAATGTCTCACCTGCCTTGAGCAGCAAATCAAACCTCATCTTTCCGTCATCAAGTTCTCAGCCAATTGTGGGCAGAAATTAATCTGCTCACAATTTTTGCGGGCGCATTTCATGCGCCCCTACATCTTTCGCCAAATAAATTCGGCGCTCATTTCCTTCGTTAACGACCAATGGCTAAAGCCTGCGGCATAAGTAATGCGTTGAGCGTTGTTAGTTATGCCTTGTGCGTTGACAAAACAAATCTTGCTACAACAATTCATGCTACGGGTTTTAACCCGTAGTCGCTGACGCTTTTTCTGAGCGCCGATTTTAATCGGCGAATTTCTTTGGTAGATGAAAAACTTGCCCGTTCTTTTTCGGGCGCGTTTTCATGTGCCCTACTTGATTGCAACGCCAACGGTTTCGGCGAAAGTTCCCTCAGTTCCAGGACAAAGGTGAATGAAGGACGGCTCTAAAACAACAATAACAGATTGCCCAAGCATCAAACCAATCTGTTCGGCTTCCCGCTTTGAAAGCAAGGCAACCACATTGACGCCGATCTCCGTTGTAACTTCAACTCGCCACATTGCCCCTTTGTCCGTCATTGCAATGACTTCGCCGTGCAGCAAGTTCATTTGCTCACTTGGATGCGTTTTGGTCGGCAACAAGCGCACTCGTTCAGGTCTCACTACGATGGTCACTTCGCTTTTGAGCACTTGTTGTCCCTCTGGCACTTGAACCCAAAGCACAGCACCGTTAAGCCAAACTTGAACCCATTCGGAAGTTTGTCCTTTCACTTCGCCTCGCCAAATGTTCTCCGCTCGCGTAAAGCGAGCCACAAATTCGTTAGCGGGTCGGTAGAAAATCTCTTCAGGCGTTCCAACCTGCAACATCCTTCCAACCCTCAACTTTGACCCGCTTCCCTTGTTTTCCGTCTCTTCCGTGAAATTCATCACACCTATTCGGTCGGCGACTGCCAGCGTTTCTTCAAAGTTGTGGGAGACATGCAAGAAAGTTGCGCCAGTTTGTCGCTGAATGGTTTTGAGTTCTCGGCAAAGCCGATCACGAGTTTGCTCGTCAACGGCTGCAAGGGGTTCATCAAGGAGTAAAATTTTTGGTTCAACGATAAGTGCCCGCGCCAAAGCAACCCTTTGTTTTTCACCACCGCTGAGCGTTAAAGGCAATCGGTCAAGCAAGTAAGTAATGCGAAGCCAATTAGCAAGTTCAAACACTTTTGCTTGCACTATTGAATCGGGCAATTTGCGAACGCGCAAACCGAAGGCAATGTTTTCAAAGGCGGTCAAATTTGGGAAAAGGGCATAATCTTGTGGCACATAGGCAATATCTCGCTCCTCTGGCGGTAGGTCAGTCACATCGCGCCCGTTCAGAAAAATTCTTCCCCTGCGGGGGCGATGTAAGCCCGCAATGCACTCAATCAAAACTGTCTTTCCTGTTCCTGTTGGACCAAGCAGGACAAAGTATTCACCCGTCCGAACCTCAAAAGAGATATTGCGCAAATCAAATTCCCCAAGTTGAATGCTCAAGTTTTCAACCTTCAGCACCAAAGATGCCTCCAGTCACATCTTGAGATTTCAAACTTCAACTGCGCTGGCAATAAATTCTGTCAACTGCTCCTCAGTCAGGATAAAAGGCTCAAAGGTTCTTCTGCTTCCGTCGTGAATTCGGTAGCGGTTAACAGTCAAGATTGCAATCTTTTCACGCTTCAGTTGAGCCTCCCAGTAGAACTCACGAGTTAAAGGCGAGCGGTAAAGAGCCAATTGGTTCAAATCGTCCCGCTCAACGAGTGTGAAATCTTTGTGCAGTGTTTTCAAAGCCTTCTCACACCTTTCAGCCAGTGCCTCCCAATTGTCTTTCACTTCCCATCGCAGCGACAAACTTTCAAAGGCGCAAGAGAATGCATCACGGGTCTGAATTTTGGCTATTAGCGCTACGCCTTCAGTTGAGGTGCAAATTTCTTTATCCCGCACTTTATCAAGTGCGAGCCAAATTTTATGAGCCAATTGTTCTGCTCTCACAATTCTCACCTCCGTAGCCTAAAGTTTTTAACGCTTTGCTATCGTGATAAGTTTCGGCAGTGGCTTATAAACTTATTGCGCCATTGTCCAAAAGCACAAGATGTTGTGTGAAGGGACATGATTTACCACTACATGTTGAGTTTATCGGCTATAACGCAATAAGTTTTATGATAACCCCAACAAAGTCAGCGCATCACGATGAATCAGTTCCTCTATCGCCGTTTCAGAAATTCGCGGTAGAGATGTCCCATTAGTGAAACGGTTAATTGACCGCAGTCCCTTGATAGTCTCCTCTGGCGTTGTGAAAGGGTAATCCGACCCGAACAGCAACTTGTGCATCACACCATATTCTTGGCAAAGCATCAGGCTATTGTAAAACTGCCAAGGGCGATAATGCAACCCTGAAATGTCAGCGTAGACATTAGGGTGCTTGCGGATGACAGCAATGCATTCACTTTCCCAAGGGTGAGCCAAGTGCGCCAAGACGATTTTCAACTCGGGGAAAAGCCGTGCCACTTCATCCCACAAGTATGGGCGGGTGAATTCCAAATAGCCCCAACGCACAAAGGAAGTGCCAGCGTGAAAGAGGATGGGCAACCCCTCCTTTTGCGCTTTGGCATACAAAGCATCTAACTTTCGGCTGCGCGGGTCAAACCCTGCGTAAATCGGACCCAACTTAATGCCTTTCAACTTTAGGTCATGGTAGGCGTGTTCAAAGTCGTCCATGAAATTAGGCTCTGTCGGATCCAACGACATGAAACCGATGATTTTGTCAGGTGCTTTGGCAACAAATTGGGCGATGTATTCGTTAGGCACATACAAACCTACTAACCTCGCCTTTAGCCCAAACACAATTGCTTTGTCCACCTTAGCCATCGCTTGCATGTAATCGTCAAAATTCACTGCCATAGAGATAGGTTGAGTTCGGGCAATGCTGGCTTGCTTTACGAATTCTTCCGTCATGTGTCGTTCAACATCCCATGCGTGGGTGTGAACGTCCACAATCATAGGCGACGGCAGCAGGAGACGACTTCCGTGCCGCCTTAACACCCCCCTTTTTGGTAGCACTTAACACGCAAGTTTTTTCTCCTGACACCTTCAAAGCACTTCCTCTTGAAAGCGGTCACGGTCGTAGATGCTCAAACGAACTTTTCGCCTACTTTTTACGGTTTCAAGGTGGACAGGTCGCTTCCAAAGTGAGTGAATGTTTTTGAGCGTCTCAATAGCGAAATCCCAGCGCAAGTCTATGCCCTCATGTTGATGCCACAAGTAAAGTTCACCACGATTGTGGTAGTTGCCATCCATAACCCAAATGATTGGGTGACCGCAGTTGGTCAGCAAGAAGAGCAACTTTTGTTTGACCGTCTCAAAATCTCGGCTCGAAATCTCGTAAGCGCCAGTGTAGCGGTTGAACTCGTAAACGAAAAGTTTGTGCTTGCGGACGAATTCTTCGGTGAGGAAGGTGTCAATGAAGGTGACATCGTTGTGGACTCTCCGAACTTCAAAAAGTTTAGCCATCCCCAATCCCAGATTTTTGTCCCACGCCTCTTTCATCGCCAAATCGTCGCACTCTTCATACTCTTTTCCAAACCGACCTTTGTCCCAACGCTCTTTGATGTCCCGAAGCAACTCCAAACCAAGTTTGTAAGGGTTGAGCATGCCAGGGGCTGCAGCCGTCACTGCTGCATGGTGGTCGGCATAGTCAATGACTTCGCTATCCTTCAAAACCCGTTCCGTCATGATTTTGCTGTGCCAAAACGAAGCCCAACCTTCGTTGAGTATTTTCGTCATCGCTTGTGGGGCAAAGTAGTAACTTTCCTCACGAATCATAGCCAAGATGTCTCGCTGCCATTCTTCAATTGGTGCGTGTTGGATGAGGAAGAGCAGCAAATCTTTTTCGGGTCGTGATGGGAATTTTCGTCGCTCTTGTTTTTTCCGTTGTCTAATTCGCCTCAATTCTTCCAAAAACTCTGGCGGGTTAACCCACTTGTCAAGATAGGACTTGCTGGGCAACTTGGGCACGGTCAAAACAGGCGCTTCTGGGTCTTCACCGTCTTCTTCCTCAGGCGGATAACGCTTGACATGGACAGCATGGTAGTCAATCATGTCCTCAATGGACAAACAGATGTCAATGAAACTTTCCACCCGCTCCCAGCCGTAACGCTCAATGTAGCGCTGAATGCGAACGGAGTGGTTTGCCATTTCGTCAAGCATCTTTCGGTTAGTGTGGGCAAACCATTGGTTGTTTTTGAAAAAATCGGAGTGGGCACAAACATGAGCCATGACTATTTTGTGCTCCAAAAGAGTGTTGCTTGACAGAAGGTAGGCATAACATGGATTGTTGTTGATGACCATTTCGTGGATGACCTGTAGACCGTAGGTATAACTTTTCCGAACCCGCTCGTATTCCATGCCCCAACGCCAATGTGGGTATCGGATAGGAAAGCCCGTGTAGGCTGCCAACTGGTTCATTTGCTTGTAACTGACCAACTCAAAAACCAATGGAAAAAAGTCAAGCCCATATTCTCTGGCAATAGCCTCTATTTCCTTGCGAGCCTGCTCCAATTCAGCAGGCAGGCTCATTTTCCGTCACCTCGCAAAGCGCAAAATGTCGTCATTGACTATTTGCTCGCCGTAGCCAAAATTAAGCCCTGCCCGATTGAGGTCTTTGCCTGAAGGGTTCACTGTTGGGTTGTTTGCCCAACAGATTTCTGATGGCGTCCAAGATGTAATCCTTGCTTCGGATTTCCGTCAGCCTCAAGTTTTCAAAATCCCCTGAAAATTCGTCGGCGAGGTCGTGAAGGAAGCGACCCGTTCCCCAATGGCTGTGAACTTGTCCATAGCCGAACAAGTTCACTTGCGGTAGCAACTTTTCATCTAAAACTTCAAAAGCCTCGGCATCGTCTTCTTCCCAGTTGTCGCCATCGCTGAAGTGGAAGGCGTAAATGTTCCACTCCGTCGTAGGGTAATACTCGTCAATGAACTTGGCACAAAGTTTGTAAGCGGACGAGATTTTCGTTCCGCCACTTTCGCGCAAACGATAAAACAATTCCTCAGGCACTTCGCGAGCGGCAGCATCGTGGACAATGTATCGGCGCTCAACGCCTCGGTAATGTCGGCGAATCCATTGGTCAATCCAAAAGGCTGTGATGCGGACAATTTCCTTTTGCTCATCGCCCATGCTGCCAGAAACATCCATCATGAAGAAGATGACAGCCTTGCTTTCTGGCTGCGGTTCATACTCAAAACTTCGGTAGCGGAAATCGTCATGGATGGGAATGATGACGGGGTTTTCGTGGTCGTAAGTTCCGCTAAGCATTTGTCGTTTCAACGCCTGTCGGAAAGTGCGTTTGAAGTATCGCAAAGATTCTGGACCTACCCTTCGGATGCTTTTGTATCTTGGCTTTTCCGACTGCATCTGCCCGTAACTTTTCGGTTCAAGTCTCGGCAACTCTAATTCCTCACCGAGCAACTCCACCAACTCTTCCAGGGTGATTTCAACTTCAACGGGATGAAACCCTGGCAAAAATCCAGCACCCCGTTGCCCTTCCCCTTCTTGACCTTCAAACCAAAGGATCTCGCCTTCTTCACCTTCGCCCTGTCCGACGCCACCGACATAGCGCCATTGGTATGTGAAGTGGGGAATTTCAATTTGCGGGACTGGAATTGACACAATGGTCTTGCCCTGCCTGCCAATCAGTTCCGTGTTGGTGATGAACTTTCTCAAGTTTTGCTTAATTTTGCCCTTGACTATGTCCCTAAAGCGAGCGACATCTCTTTCAATGCGTTCCACCATTTTGTCTGTCCCGCCCGCACCTGCGGGCGCTTTTTGTCCGTTAGTTGGTTGTTGGTTCAAATTCTTTCGCCTCCAATATTAAAGCAGCGCTGAACAGCCAAGCCAAACAGACCACAAGGCAATTTTCATCGCCTCGCCTCTTCTCGCTCCTTGATATCGCCACGAGCGAAGATGCTGGCGACATAAGTTAAGATGTCGGTTGCACAAACATCGCAGTAGCCATACTCTCGGATGAGACGAGCCTTGATGACATCAATCTTTTCCTGCGTTTCTTTGTCCACAACTCCCGTTGCGATGGCGCTCAAGCGTATGGAGTCTTTCTGGTCCTCAAAAAGTTTCAGTTCAAGGGCTCGCAGCAACCGTTCGTTGCTCTTGTAGTCAAACTGCTTGCCTTCAAGGGCAAGGCTTGCGATGTAGTTCATGATTTCACGCCTGAAATCATCTTTTCGCGATTCAGGGATGTCAATCTTCTCCTCAATGGAACGCATCAAACGCTCGTCTGGTTCCTCCAATTCACCCGTGTATCGGTTTCGGACCTTTTCCCCCCGAACATAAGCCTTGACATTTTCAATGTAGTTTTGGCACAGGCGCTTGAGGGCTTCTTCGTCGGCGGTGATGGCTCTTCGGACTTCGTTCTTGATGATTTCCTCGTATTCTTGTCGGACAACGGCGAGAAGTTCTCGGTAACGCTTGCGCTGCTCCTCACTGCTGACAAGGGAGTAGTGGTCAAGGCCTTCGTCCAGTTCCTTCATGACCATAAAGGGGTTGACACAGTTAGGGTTTTCTTCGCTGACCAAGGCGTTAGAAATTTTGTCCATGACATACCTCGGCGAAATACCGAACATGCCTTCTCTGGGGGCTTCCTCACGCAGTTCAAGCACATGGTCTTCGGTAAAGCCAGGCAGTGCCTTGCCGTCATAGAGTTTGAGTTTCTGCATAAGTGTCAAGTTGAACTTCTTTGGCTCTTCAAGCCTCGTTAGAATCGCCCACATCGCTGCGATTTCCAAAGTGTGGGGTGCAATGTGCTTGCCCTTGACCCGCTTCGGGTTGAAGAACTTTTCGTAAATCCTCACCTCGTCACCGAGTTTCAGCACATAAGGGATGTCAACCTTGATGGTTCTATCGCGGAGGGCTTCCATGTATTCGTTCTTCTGGAGTTTTCGGTATTCGGGCTCGTTGGTGTGACCGACGATGACTTCATCAATGTCAACTTGTGCGAACTTGCGCGGCTTAATGACATGTTCTTGGGTTGCGCCGAGCAAATCGTAAAGGAACTCGGTCTCCAACTTGAGCAACTCAATGAACTCAAGCAAGCCGCGATTGGCAATGCAAAACTCGCCGTCAAAGTCAAAGGCTCGCGGGTCAGACTCCGAACCGTAGATGGCAATTTTGCGGTAGTTAATGTCCCCGGTTAATTCAGTTGCATCTTGCGACTTTTCGTCTTTCGGTTGGAAAGTTCCTATGCCTACACGGTCTTTTTCACTGAATATGACTCGTCGGACACGAATGTGTTTTTCAATGATTTTCTGCCAATCACCTTGATACTTGCGCATGAACCCTCGGAAATAGAAGCGACAGAGGGGACACAAATCGCCATCAACCACGATTTGCTCTTCCTCTCTTTTGCCTTCATTGATTCTCTCCAAAAACTTGACCCTGATTTCAGGTGGGATGAGTTTAAGAGGTTCTTCGTTGAGGGGGCAAGGGACAACGCTTCCATCTTCCAAAACCCAACTAAAGGAGTAAACAGCACCTTCGGGCAAACGAGTGTAGTATTCAATCCCTTTCTTGAGCAACCTAACGATGGTGCTTTTGGAACTTCCCACAGGACCGTGAAGCAAAATAATGCGTCGCTCCGTCCCGTATCGGCGGGCAGCGGATTTGAAGATGTTCACCAGCACCATCAAATACTTGTCAAGCCCGTAAATGGCATCCTCACCATTGCCCACAAGATCGTCAAAGAAGCGGTAGTGGATGAGTTTTTCCTTGTGCTGTGTGTATTCGGTGTAGCCAAAGTGGATAATCATGTCGTAGATGCGCTGGAAGGCGCTACAGGCAACTTTGGGGTTCTTGATGACAATTTCAAGGTAATCGGCGAACGAACCTTCCCAATGGTATTCTCGGTATCGCTCAATATCGTGCATGGAAGCCAGTTCAGCGAGGATGCTACTTCCCTCCGCCCCATCGCTATGTGTGGTTTCAGCCTTAGTTTCAGGCTTCTGCATTTGATAATGACCTCCCTTTTCAAAAATTTTTGCACCTTTGTGAATTTAGTCCAACGGGAATTTCTCTTTCCAATCGCAGGTTCTTTCGCCGCAACCACCGCACATTTGCCCGATGAAGTTTTTAAGGTTCAAGTTTGGTGCAAATTATAAGTGCTTTTCCTTCCCATGTCAATGGATCAGGTCAAGGCAAAAAGATTTTACCCCAAAAGCATGGCGAAAAGTATCTCAGTGGGTCACTTTCGGAAGGTAAGTTTGCAGGTTAAAGTTGGGGCTGTTTTGTTGGTCATGGCAACGGGTGCAAACTGTCTCATTCACGGTTTTTGTCGTTGAGCGTTCACCAGGTCGCTGTCCGTGCATTTGAGCAGTAGCGGGGTCTTGAAGGTCAATGTGGCAATCAACGCACTCAACACCACGCTTTTTCTTCTCCGTCACGATGGCTCTCATCCTGAATTCCAAAGAGTGACAAGTCAGGCAATTTTTGTCCAACCGTTTCTGCTTCTCAAGGGTCTCAATAGCGTGAGCGTGTTTCGTTGAGAGCCATTGATCATATTGAGATTGATGGCATTTGCCACAAAACTCTGGTGGCAAGTAAGACTTTTGCAATGCGATTTTAATAAGTTGCTTCATCTCTCGCTCCAGTTGTTTTTGCCTATTTTCGTAGTATTCGTCCACGATTTTCTTGACCTGCTCGTGATCGGAGTGACCTATAGACTGCAACCATTGAGCATCAAATCGGTAACTTTTGCCCTTTTCAGAACTTGCCCAAATCATCAACGAAAGCACACTGGAGCGTGATTGCGGTAGCGACGCAACAAAGATGCCAGATACTTCCTTGCCAGCCTTGCTTGTGAACAACTCTCCGTCCGCTACTAAGGTGGTTGAAGCAGCAAATGATGAGGCAATTGTGTCGTCTATCAACAAAATGTTGGATATTCCCTTGAGCCTCGGAATCAATTGCACTGCATCTTTTTGGCTAACATGGGCTACTACTGCCAGCAAAGTATTATTCTGCTTCAATGCTTGAAGTTTCGGAAGAATTTGTCGCCAGTAATTTTCGTCTTTGGTTGGTGGTTGACCTAAGTTGACCAAAATTAGACGAAATTTTTCGCCTTTGATCTGGAAATTTTGAAGGCTTTTGTCATCTGCTGGCAGAAGTAACTGAATACCGTCAGAGTTTGTTTGAATTGCGGATAAGCGTTTTTGGTCTCTTGGGCTTAAAGTGATGCACTGGTAACCAATGAGCCTATAAGCCTTGAGCAAGTAAGGCACGACATCGGCACCACCAACGAAATCACCACCTTCTATGATTGAAACCAATGTCCCTTTGCGCTTCATCTTATTGGCAGCCTCCTGAATCAGCGTCGCCACTTTTGACAAGTCCTCCGCCCGCTTACCTGGACATCCGCAAACTTCCAATTTGCCCTGCCTGTTAGCAGTTATCAATAAATCCAAGTCAGGTGGTTCTTTTGGAAGTTCAATTTTGGGCGGGATGATTTTGCTACTACTTCTCCATAAGTGCAGGGAAATGCCAATGAATAAAAGGCTCAAAATAATCACAAACATCGCCCCAATATAACTAAGTCGTTCTTGTGCATCCCTTTGGGTCATGGCTAATCACCAACTTCAAATCATAACGCACATTTGCGTTTTCGCAATAATCAGGTGCTGTTCGTGTCAGTCAGAATCGCCATCTTTGTCGGAGTCATCGTCATCATCGGAGTCATCATCTTCAGCATCGGATTTAACTTCAACCTTTGCTTCGGCTAAAAGTTCGCCAATTTTAGCTGTGACAATTCCTTTTCCGGGGCGAGTGGCAATGAACAAACCATCGTGATTGATTATGCCTATCCCGCCGTGAACCGACCAGATGGGACGGATAGAAATTTGTGGCTGAGGGTTCAATTGAATTTGGAACTGAACTTTTTCCCTTACCTTGAGGACGACTTCTTGAGGTTGAATTTGCAACTCAGTAAGGGTGGGTAATATGGCATCCTTATGCGGAATTGGAATGAGCAACCTGATTTCATCGGCGTCAGTATCAAAAAAGGTTTCAACACTTTCTTGGTAAAGAGATGCAAAAGCGATTGGCGGTTGAACTTTGATAGTGCATTTCTTTTTGACGGGCAAATCAATTGAGAAACTTCCGCTTGTGTCGGTCTCTACAACAATGCTTGTGCCTACATCAGGAAGGATGATTTCAACCTTAGCGCCAGCCAAAGGGGTGTCTGGATTCACTGCGTCAACAACAGTTGCAAAGAGTCTTGCTTTACCCTGATTTGAACCTGTGTTGCCTGGTGGTATGCTACCCCCTGTCAAATCACCCCCACCGCAACCGAAAAGAGCAAGGGAAAAAGTCAATGCCAACCATGTTGCGAAAAAGGTTTGAACGGGCAAATCCATTTTCCTCATGTTCGTTTCCTCCGTTTGCCACCCCTTCTTGCTTCAAACAATTGAAGGGATGGAGTAATGCGTTCCCATTCTTCTTCAAGCGGAAGCCAACCAAGTTCGCTGATGAACTTTTTGGCAGCCTCAAAACCTTCTTTTGAGGCGATGCAGTGAGCCAAAGAGAGACACGCCTTCCGCCTGAATGGGTCTTCAAGCCAAGTGTCATCAAGGTTTGCACTTCTCCACTCAAGCCTCCAGTTGCTGAGCAATTGATTTGCTTGAGTTAGTGCATCAAAAGCATTTTCCAGTTTGCCATCATTAAGCGCCCATTCACCTTTAAGCACCAAAACTTTGTAAATTAGTTCGGCATCGCCAATTTCCTGAGCCAAACTTAGTGCATTTGCCAACCATTTTTCGGCTTCCTTTTCGCCTCTTTCTTTTGCCACTTGCGCCTTTAACCAAGATGACAAAGCAGCGACATAGCGCATCCCTTTTTCGTCGGCGATTGAGAAGGATTTTTCAGCGTCATCATTAGCGGCGTTCAAATCGCCAAGTTGAAAATTCACCCATGACCTCAAAACAAGGGAATAAGCGCGTTCTGAGATATTGCGCATGCTTTCGGCAATTTCAAGAGACATTTGAGCATGGTAGCGAGCATCGGCTGGATTTCCCTCACGAAGGTATGTTTCCGCTAAAGCCTTTTGAGCCCAAAATTCTGCTCGTCGGGAACGAATTTTCAATGCCGAAGTCAAAGCGCTTTTTGCAGCCATCTTTGCACCATCAAAATCACCGACAACTGCCAGCAATTGAGCCAAAACAGTTTCGGCAACAGCAACGCGCTCAAAATCGCCTGCGAACAAAGCAAGTGTCCTTGCCCGAACCGCATTCTCATGGGCGCTGACCCATTTGCCCAAATGTTGAAAGCAGACAGAAATTGTCAATAGCAACTCCAACTGTTGATCTCGGTCGCTAAGTTGCTCTGCGAACCTAAGGGCTTCTCTTGCCAATTTTTCTGCTTCAATGAAATCGCCACATGCAAGGTAAACATTGGCTCTGTTGGCAGCGACAAACATGCGGACGATATGACCTTCCCTTTCCGTCGGTGCTTGTGCTGACAACTCTTCCGCTTCATCCAAACGCTCCATTGCTGCTTTAAAGTCTCCTACCCACTCTCGGACAGCGGAAAGTGCGACGATGGCTTCCCAACGGTTATGCCAATTTTCACTCTTGACTGCTAACTTAAAATGAGATTCAGCATCTTCAGGATGCCCCATCAAAAGCAAAGCCCTACCAATGCTTTGACGACAAGCGATAGCGTAAGCAGTGTCGCCAAGTTTTTCAAATAAGCCGTAAGCCTGCTTGAGAGAACTCAACGCTCCGTCAAGGTCACCCATAAAGAGCCTCAAGTTGCCGAGCCTGAAAAGGGCTTCCGCTTCCGCCTTCACATAACCAATTGAGCGAGCGAGCGGGATTATTTGCTCGCATGTTGAGGCTGCTGCTTTCCAATCAGGCGGAGAAGATTGAGCATCGGCAATGGCAAAAAGATTAGCAAGTTGCTGCTTCAAATTTCGTTCACGCTCCTCAGCCAACTGTCGCTCAAATTCCAAGCACTCACGCTGCAACGCTTCTCGCTCGGCTTGAATTTCTTTCGGTTGGGAAAGGTCAGCACCATAGAAAAATGCAAGCGGTTTGCCCGTCCTTTTGGCAATCAGCGTCAATTTGTCAGGTTGAGCCAAAGTTGTGCCTGCAATGTATTGGTAAAGCAATGCCCGTGAGCAACCAATGTCTTTCGCGACCTGCTCAACGGATAAGCCCGCCTCTTTTATCGCACGCAAAATCAATTCACCCTGCTTTTTCCGACCTTCAAGAGTTGTCAAATCCAACTCCATCACAATCACCTTCGTCTCATAGTTTAACTTGTCCTATCAGCGTCCTTGACTTTGTGTCGGCTGAAAACCGACTAAGAGTTACGCAGTTAGATGTAGGGGCGGCTGCTAAGCCGCCCGCAGGGGCAATTTTAACCCCTTGTAAAGGATGTTCTCGGGCAGACTATCGTCTGCCCCTACACAAACTAACATCAACTGCGTAAGTCCTACCAACATCACATGTGCTGCCAGTTCTGTCCTCTCACACTGCTCATCGCCAGCCACTTTCATTTTAACACAATTTGCTTCTAAATACAAGGCTGAACGGACTTTTGTCTAATTATAATGGACGATGTTTACAAATCTGCCACTTCGTGGTATAATATAATTGGACGAACAAACCACGCCGTTAAATCCTAAGGGTGAGGTGATAAACGATGCGTAAAGTTGGGTTCGTCGTTGCAGGCTTGCTGCTTGTTTTGCTGCTTGGATGTGGCGGTAGCACCAAAGCGCCTATCGGCGGCAACAGTCTGACAGGAAGCGTTCAAGGAAGGTTAGCATCCAACGGAACTCGTCAAGTGCAAGGACGGTTTGTCGCCAAAGTTCACGGCGCTCCCAACTTGGTCGCTCAAGTCGGAAACGATGGCTCATTTCGCATTGACGGTGTTCCTGCAGGTGAACAGACCATTACCGTTGAGGATGCTCAAAACATGAAAGGTGCTGTTTTGGTTGCTTTCGTTCGTCCAGGACAAGTCACTGATGTTGGCGAAGTGAAGCCGCAACCGTTGGGCAAAGTTTCTGGCATTGTCGCCGAAGTAGATGCCAGTGGCAATCGCGTTAAGCCTATTGCCCATGCCCGCGTTTCTGCTCGCCCTATCACGGGTGAGCAAGATACTTTGCGGGATTTGCCCGGTCGCCCTTTCTTTATCGCCTTTACCAACCTCAATGGCAGTTACGAATTACTTTTGCCCGCAGGCAATTACCTTGTTGAAGTTAGCCATCCCGATTATGAGCCATCAACCAACATCGTGATGGTGCAAGCCTTACGAACGGTAGCACTGGATTTTGGTCTCTTACCGCGTCAAGACATGGGCGTCGTGTTTGGGAAAGTGACTGCTGTCATCAACGGTCAAACCGTTCCCGTGCCGGGCGCATTGGTGGCGTTGGTGCCAAAGCATCCTCAACCCATCACTGGCGAAATCCCTCCGCCTCCTCAAATGACCGTCGGGCAAATCGTCAGTGCATTGCAGAAAGGCAAGGGCAAGATGCACCGTCCAGACGATGACGACACGCCTGGTCATCACGATGGTAACCGTCCCGATGTCATCCCGCCTCCCTGGCGGCGCCCCTTCTTCACTTTCACCAACGCTGACGGGAGTTACGAGTTAACAGGCGTTCCCGCTGGAGATTACACTGCCATCGCTTTCAAGTGGGGCTTTGAAGACCAAAAGGGAATTACAGTGAAAGCGAACGAGCGAGTGCAAGTAGACTTTGTGTTGCAAGCCCACTTCGGTATTGTGCAGGGTAAGGTCACCGATGCCGAAACGGGACAACCGATTGAAGGGGCGTTAGTGTTCGCCACCCGTTGGGGCGACCCGTGGTTTGATTGGGATGAATGGGAAGCCGATGATGACCATCCCAACCATTGGGTTCGCCCGGTGCCCGTGTTTTCTCGTCATGGCAAGCACCATGATGATGATGATGATGATGACGACGGTGACCATCATAGTGGGCACGGTGGTGGTGTTAGGCCAATGCCCCAAACTATGCCTATCATTGAACCGCCTACTCGGACTGGCACCTTCACCGACGCTAATGGCAACTACCAGCTTTTACTCCCCTACCAGCTTTTACTCCCCGTAGGCGAATACTTCATCTCTGCCCTTAAGGAAGGTTATGAATGGCAGGGACAGCAAGTTACAGTCACAGAAGGTCAAACTGTCATTGTCAACTTTGCTCTTAGCAAATTCCAACTGCCACCTGATTTGAGCAGCCTCTCCGTTCAACTTAAGGTTGAGACACCTGTGCAATTGGGCGAATCGGTGACAATGACCCTCAAAGTCCGAAACAACGGAATCAGACCTGTTACCTTGACTTTCACCAATCCACCTGAAGCCGATTTCGTCGTGATGACTGGGGACGGTGCGGAAATTTGGCGTTGGTCACACGGGAAAGCGTTCATTATGAGTGGCACTAACACCCTTGTCGTCCCTCCACCTGTTGTGCTGCCACCAGGAGGCGGGAAGGAGTATGAGGTTGAGTGGGATCAGAAGGATAACGATGGAAACCCCGTTCCAGCAGGGAACTATCTCGTTCAAGGCATCTTGAACACAAACCCTGTAATCCAATCCGATGTCCATCCCTTGCAAATTTTGCCTTCTAACCAGTAAAGGCAAGCAGTTTTAAAGCCAGAAAAACTTATAGTGGGCGCTTTTGAGCGCCCACTATTTTTGTCAATGCTCTAACTCATGTGTAGGACTTACGCAGTTGATGTCATTTTGTGTAGGGGCGGACGATAGTCTGCCCGAAAACATTCTTTATAAGGGGTTAAAACTGCCCTTGCGGGCGGCTTAGCAGCCGCCCCTACATCCAACTGCGTAACTCCTATTCATGTGTTGATCGTTCGGGATTGAAGTTTAGCAATGAAATCTATTGAGCCACTTCTGCCAAGCAGTTGCGCAAACAATTTCTCGCACTTTCAAAATCGCCTTCATGCAAGTATTGCCAGATGTTGCTGCTCCAAACCCGATCAATGAATTTTCGTCGCTGTTCAACTGTTTTCAAGGTCCTTCTCATCTCGCCCTTCATCTCACTCAAAAGCCTCACTAAAACCCCGAATTCATCGCCGATGATGCTTTCCAAAAACAGCCGAACCCTTCTGGCGAGGGCTGGGCTATTTCCTGAAGTTGAGACAGCAATGACCAAATCACCGCGACGCAAGATTGACGGCATGTAAAAGTTGCAAAGTTCAGGCACATCAACGACATTGCACCAAATTTTGCGAGCCTCACAATCAACGAAAACCCTTTGATTAACTTCCATGTCATCGGTGCAAGCGAAAACCAAAAACGCATCTTCCAAAACTGAAGGCTCATATCGCATTGGCAACCATTGGATTTGTCCTTGTTCCGAAAAGTTGGTCAATTCGCTGCACAAGTCTGGGCTGACTACAACAACCGACGCACCGCATTCAAGTAACTGCTTGACTTTTTGAGCAGCGACATTGCCGCCGCCCACCACGACACATTTTTTGCTTGCAACTCGCAAAATCACAGGCAACAAATTCTCAGCCATAGCAACTCACCTTAAAGCGGAAACTTCAATGGTAAGGGAAACCACTGACCGAACTTGTAATAACTCAGCCTCAAAATCCAAAGGAAGAGAAAGGCAAAAAAGAGAGACCAAGCAATTAATGCTCCCCATCGCTTCAACAAACTTTCCCAATCAAAGGGTTTGTTAGCGAGCAACTCGTAAGTGGCAAAAATTGTGCCAAGCCACATAGCGATGAAAAGCACCAACCCGATGGGATGCCATTCAAAAGCCTCTTTGAATCGCCCGTGAGCAGCAGCCTCAAAGGCTCTCGTCATCCCGCAACCTGCACAGGGGTAACCCGTCATAAATTTGAACAGACACAAAGGCACTTGGTAAGGCAACGAGGGCAAAAGGTAAGCAACCAATGTAACAAAGGGCACAAAAAACAGGTAGAGAATTCGCACAACTTTCCACGAATTTTTTGCTAATCGCCCTTTTTGAATTGCTCCCGTTTGCAAGTCGCGAAAATTTGCGTCCATAAGTAAGTCACTCCCAAAGAGCGACGAAAATTTTGAGAATTTCACCTTCGTTCTTTGCTACCTGCTCCACCGCTACTTGCTCCACTTCACCTCTTGCCTTAATTTTGGCACCGTTGCATTCCAACCCCGCTCTTGCAATGCTTGAGCCAAAGCGGTTGCTGCTTCCTGCTCACCGTGAACGGTGAAAGTTTGCTTTGGTGGGTTGACAAAGTTTGATGCCCACTGAAGCAAACTTTTTCGGTCGGCATGGGCGCTGAACCCATCAAGCATGTAAACTTTCGCTTTGACTTCGTGCATCTCGCCGAAAATGCGAACTGGTGAAACACCTTCAACCAACTGCCTGCCCAAACTGCCTTTCGCCTGAAAACCGACGAAAACGATGGCATTGTTTGGGTTGCCAATTCCGTGCCGCAAGTGGTGCTTAATTCGTCCGCCGGTGCACATGCCGCTGCCGGCGATTATGATGCAAGGTTCACCTAACTCGTTCAGCGTCTTGCTTTCTTCAACGGTCGCAACAATCCTCAAGCCG